>Ga0153967_100027_pt1 | contig 109206 bp, 131 predicted proteins | sample TSFL051MetaG_FD_104688 | JGI IMG/M metagenome (GOLD analysis project Ga0153967, IMG submission 104688) | Attine ant fungus gardens microbial communities from Florida, USA - TSFL051 MetaG | ecosystem: Host-associated > Fungi > Mycelium > Unclassified | place: USA: Florida, Paynes | collected...
GACGGAATCTCTGACGTTGGGGACGGAATCTCTGACGTTGGGGACGGAATCTCTGACGTTGGGGACGGAATCTCTGACGTTGGGGACGGAATCTCTGACGTTGGGGACGGAATCTCTGACGCTTGTACGCTCGCGTCCCTCTGTACTTTCCTTATTGCTTCCTCAATTTGGCCCTCTGTCTCTTGTACTTCCTCGTAATAGTCTTGACCGAGCAGCTTTTTGAAGTACCTTCTGCCTGGACCAGGATTTGCGCGATATCTAAACATTGGATGTAGTTTCTTTCCTCCAGGATTCCAATCCGGAGCTTCGTCTGAGTAGGGCAATAGTTTATGGTAAGGCTGGAACAGAAGACCTAGGCCAGGCTGTGAGGATGTCCTTTCCTTTGGAGGCGAGGATGGCCTGTAACCTTCCAAGCGACGATATAGATCTGCGGCACGCGACGGTCTCTTAGGTCTCTGACTGGCTTTTAACCGAGCTTGAGCTTCTTCTTTGGCTTTGGCTTGGGCCTTCAGTATTTGTCTCTGCCGACGAGCTTCCTCCATTTTTTTATTCTCCCGATCAGTTTTCTCCCGCCAAACCTTCTGCAAATATTCATGCCACTCTTCCTAAGGAAATGCATCAGAAAAAGACACAACATTGGAGTAGAATGACGAACCCCTTGCTCGGATGCCAAGAGCTCCCCAAGAGATGGATTTCGTACTGAGTCCCATAAAGGAACTTTGTGTCTGTCGGGAGGAGGCTGAGTAAAAGCGGGATGTCCCTTCAAAAATTCCATGGATATCATATCAATCCAGTCCGGCTCTTTTAGATGAGCTGTCAACTTCATATATAACTGGTAAATTTCAGATTTCGCGAACCCAGGTAAGTCTGGCACGAGAGGTAAGGGTGATGGTCTTTTCGGAATCACTGGTGCGGCTGGTGTGACTGATGGAATCGCGGGTGTGGCTCGTGTGACTGATGAAATCGCTGATGTGACTCGTGCGATTGATGGAATCGCTGATGTGACTCGTGTGATTGATGGAATCGCTGATGTGACTCGTGTGGCTAATGGAATCGCTGGTGTCGGTGTCGGTGTCACAGAATCCTCCTCAGAACCATCACATGAACCATCACATGAACTAGAACAATCAGTATCACCGCTCTCAGGAACGTCTTCACCGCGATCCTAAACGAGAGTCAATGGACGTTAAGAAATCACGAAGAAAAACGCGTACAATACTTCGGACGATGCCTACCGGAGGTAGCTCAGGACCGAAACAGACAGAATACCATTCAGTGGGCTTGTGAATATCCAGGGAATCAGGGCCAGGCCTAGGAAAGAGAGATGGAAGCTCTCTAGGAGCTTCAAAGCGGGCGAACCAAGGGTCATTTTCTCTGATTGACCTCCCTGATGCTGGTTCACACTTGCGCCGTTTGGGCTCAGGAGACTTTCTCCCCAAGTACTGTATCTCTTCTTCTTCTTCTTCTTCTTCTTCTTTTTCTTTTTCTTCTTTAGTCTCTACTGGGGGTGTAGCTGTTCGCTTGCGCTTTCCAGGACCATCCCTCTCCTCATAGTCATCATAGTCATCTATGGCCATCAACCACGCGAACGAGGCGGTAAATATGTTTTTGATTGTTCCAAGAAATGTTCTTGGGCGCGTATCTTGCTGAAGGCGCGTGTCCTCGCGTTGGCCATCTCGGGGGGTTGAAGAGGATGACATCAAGGTCGTGGGGTAAAGTAAACCTGTAAAATTGTCACAATTCCTCTGTGACAGCTCTTTTCATTCGTCACTGTTTGGCAGGCCAAACAACCGGCAATCCGGCAATAATGCAAGCGTCTTCATGAATTCTTCTTGATGTCATAGTTATATTGTTCCGCTTCCATGAGCGACTATTATGGTAGCCTGTAGTAGTAAAATACTGTAGAGGTATACTGAATTGAAGAAAAGAAGACCATGAACGGTGGGAGCTACTGCCAAAATACAATAAACGAGTGAACTCTAGGGACCAAAGCAAAAATGAATAAGATATGAGACAGTGCTATCGTTTAAGTACATGACCCCTCTGTGTTGAAGTTGTTAGCTCACCCAAAAATCACAGTCCATTCTCGGAACTCACAGTATTACGTAATAAAGGCAACCACGGTGTCGGAGTGGATTTAGGAGGCTGCAGCGAGCCCACTTGTTGACGAATTTGAGTCATTTCTACCACATGTATTGCACTGAGCATGAGTTCCTGTTCCCGCTTGAAGAGTCGTGTTCGTTCTGCCAACAGTTTCTTGTGATGTTCAACCTCTTGCTCGAGATTCTTAATTTGCGAACGGTAGCTCGCCTCAGCTTCCTGAAATGCGTTGATCTGGATGAATGTTCAATACTTCTCATCTGCTACCAGATATTGCATACTCACAGGAATCGAGCCTACACTTGCAGCATGTTGCTCCTTGAACAGTTTGTCTTGTTCCTTGATGAACTGGGATAAATATGTTAGAATTCATTACCGTATTTCTAAATACACCATCACCTGGCGTGCTTTAGTGAGTTTATCGCTTGCTATTTTGTTTTGTTCTTTGAGTGTCAAATTATCTTCGTATAACGATAATAGACGCGCTTTGGTATCTTCATGCAAATCCTTGCCAGAAAGAGACGCCCGCAAATCGCTAAAGTCTCTCTCTCTTTGCAACATTTTTTCGCGGTGACCTATACTCTCACTTTGGAGATTGACCTTTTCTATCAACAAGAGGTTGACCTGCTCTAGCTGCATTTTGTTTTTCTCGCTTAAGTCCTTGTTTAGATTCTTCAATTTCTGAATCTCTGCCTCGAGATCTGCTTTATCCTCGTTAACAGATTCACGTAAGTTGGCAAGGATGTCAAGCTGGTCTCTGTTCACAAGATTTACTGCAGATGGTACAGACAACAGATGAGTCGATGGCTCCAACAAAAGGGACAGTGGACTCACAATTTGACTTGGCAATTGTCAACTCTTTGCTGGCTGCGTCAAACTTGACTTCTAACTCAGCGTGTTCCCTCCTTAGAGTCTCAAGCTGCTCGACTATTTCATTGAGTCTTTGTCTCAGAGCAATGGCAGCCTCGGCACTGGAGATATTAATCCGCGTCCTACGAGGTATGTCAGGCGGTGCTTACCCATCGCCAACCGCCTTTCCACTTCTGATCTCCTGTAAATCCCTCTGTAGAATCAGCTTCTCTCTGTGGGCAGACAAGTAATCATTTTCATATCTGGACTTCATCCGATTCGCATCCTCCAGAAGATTTTCCAGAACTATTAGTCGACTGGCATCAGCTTCGTCCCTCCTGACACCTTCGAGTTCCCTCTGCAGCTTCCTGATCTGTAATTTGAGGTCGGTCATCGTGGTCCCAGTCAAAGCATCATCTAGCTCTCCACCTAGCCCTTGCACGCCGTCTTCCTCATCCTCGGAACCCTCATTCCTTGATTTCACCTCAGACGAGCGTATTGTCTGAGTCAGTTCCGATTCCCTCGTCTGATCGCCAGTGATGTCCACAGGCTCGGCCTCTCTACGTGCAAGTTTCGAGGGTCGACCATTTATAGAAGCTATTTCCAGCTCTTTTACACGTTCCTGGTAGAGTTCCATCGTCTCTCGGTCTTTTGAGCGTTCTTCTTCTACCAACTTCAGATTTGTCTTCCCTTGCTCAAGTTGAAATTTCAATGTATCGATCTCTTGAGACCGTTGGGAATTTTTTGTTTCCAAATCCGTTATTTGGTTCTTGTACGATTCCATGAGTGGCTTGAATGCAGCAACTTTGCGGTATTCTTCTTCAAGAGTCGCATTCTTGTCAACGAGATCTGCGTTCTGTTTTTCAAGAGACTGAAACAGAGATGAGCACTCCTGTCAAGAATAAGAAGGCACAGTTCTGAACCTGCCTTAACATGTTGACGCAGGTCAGCTCCTTCTTGAAGTTTCTTTTTGTATTTCTCCATAACATTTTCCGTTTTCTGCAGCTTGTCTGCCGCATGCCGGTACCTCAACCACGAAGTCAGCCATTCAGTATTTTGAGACTAAAGACAGCATACTCATCAACCTGGTCTTTGAGACGGTTAGCTTCATCGGCTTTGAATTGTAGTTCATCGATTTTCTTGGTGAGCCCTACCACAATATTTGTATGCTTATCCAGCTCAGACTCTGTCACTGCAAGGTTATCTTCGCTCTTCTGTCTGTTCCGAACGTCAAGGAGACCTCATCAAGGGTGAAACGAAATCGAGGAGGCTCACAGCTCGGTCCGAAGTCTATCCATCTCGGCACGCATCATAACATCTGCCTTTTCATTTCTCCTGGATTCAGCTTCCCTCTTAAACTGACGAAGTTGAGCAAGTGCATCCTCCCTTTCCGATAAAACTTCATCATGCGACGCCAGAAGCGTCCGATGCTCCTCAAGCAGAGCTTGGTACACTTTTTCCAGAGTTTCCTTCTCAGAAAATATGGCACTTCGTTCATATTGTATCCGGTAGTAATGATCATCTCTATACATTCATCAGCAACGAGGAGCACAGTCAGGTTCAACAAGGCGCACTCTGTCATATTAGACTCGGTGAGGTCGATATATCCTTGAGCAGCATTCTGAATTTTGGCCATGATCTATCACAACATTGCGATTAAACCCTGTCCCAGCACTATCACGCTGGCACACGGCACACCTGTTCGATAGCCTTCATGAGACAGTGCTGATCTTCCTGACTCAACTCCTGGATCTTCTCAATAAATTCTTTATTCCTCTCGCAGTGCACCCCAATCGCAATAGTAAGCCTACACATTATCAAAATTGCAGGTGTATTACAGTCTTTTGCAATAGCCTGCAAGTCGGGCACATCAAGGCTACTTGTCGGCTTCTGCAGTACATCCGCAAAATATTGCGTCATAAGCCGATATAATCTTTTGAGCGCAGAAAACCTCAAAACCCAGTTTTCGGAAGGCTGAGATGAGGGTCTCGTTGTTTTAAAGTAACCAGAGTCACTACGGCAGTCATAAGTATGGGCATCCTCATCCCGGTATATCGGTGTGGAAACATACACGATAGCGAGGATGTCTGAGAGAGCCGCGCCATCGCTAAGATCTGATGTGGTCGTTACTGGACGCGAAAGTTCAAAAGTTGCGAAAAAGTGGAAAAAAGCGTCGAGTTCTCTGCGGTCCTCCATATATGCTCGATTGTTTTCTAGTACACCTGTTCTGCCCAGGCCTAGTCAGGTGATGTCATTCTAGGCATCATTTCTGCCCGCCATGGCGGCAGTCCGACTCTTGGCCAGGCCAGGGCGCAGACTTCATACTATACCAGCTCAGATTACAGCAGCACATACTACGCAGGGCTGGCTTTTCATTGATTCAGTCTTTCCAGTGCAGCTAGGACGATGGGAGTAAGCAAACTATAACCAGAAACCGATCGGTAGACATTGACATTTGCTCAGCATCCGTCATTATTTAGGTCTTCTCCGTGCACCGGACTTGATGAGTAACCTACATGGTCGACTCAGTAAAGTCACCACCCACCATTTTCAAGTTCTCTCCATCGAACCTGAGACCAAAGACGGCGGTGTCTTTGTCAAGTTCAGCTACACACCTTCACCCAGCGAACCTCTAGAGTCATTTGAACAAAGGATTCGAGACCAGCTCCTTGAAGAAGGTGCGCTCCCCTCTTGGATGGGTCTTACTCATGGAAATGCATGGGTTGTCAGAGGTTCACCTTGGAGAGAAGTAAATCTCATTCAAGTACGTTGAGGCACCTATTAACAGTGCATCAGGATCTCAACCGGTTTCCCTCTCCAATCCTCCGAGTTGCATTCGAGGGACCTGATATCCACGAACAGAAACTTTATCACCTTCTACGAGTACGTTCTGCTTAGCTTGTCGGTTAAACACTGTTCATATGTTTCAGCCATATGGTCGTATCAACGACATCAGTGCTCCCGCGTCCATTTCACCAGGAACACTACGCTTTATCACCTTGACATTTGCACGTCCTCGTTCAGCTGCTATTGCTCGTAATGTCATGCATGGTCTTGTGGTAGACGGAACCACTATTCGTCTTAATTACCAGAAACCTGTTCGGGTTCACGCAGTTAGGGACTGGTTCAGCTCACATCCGAAAATAACACTTCCTCTTCTTGTGTTCCTTCTTGGATCATTGACGTATACAGTCAGCCAATTCCTCCTTTTCCGAGTATCGTCGACTCATAGATTCCAGATCTTTGACCCCATCCGCTCTTTCATGATTCAAAGCAAAGTCGAAGGGTGGTTTGATTATCGCAGTGCGCCCCTCCAATGCGAATGCTACTTTCACAAGCAAAATTGATCACTCATCAGAAAATACCATCTACCGATGGCTCCGCCGCAACACCCTTGATCTCCTCGATCATGACCCTACTTCCACGTCGTCAAACTCTGAGATGGTGACCTTAGAAGAAGGGTGGAAGGAACGTAAACAAGCTGAAAACTCGATCAAAGCTTATCTCACCGACATCCCGACTACAGTCGCCTTCATCCATGGTCCCCAGGGCAGTGGCAAAACTGGCATGGTTGAGAAAATGATAGCTGAGACTGGTCGAACGACTCTCATCATCGATTGTCGGGAATTATTCAAAGCCACAACAGATTCCCAATTTGTTGAGACACTGGCAACGCAAACAGGTTACTGGCCTGCGTTTACCTTTTTCAACTCAATAGGCTCTTTGATTGACCTGGCATCCGTCGGGCTAATCGGTCAGAAAAGTAAATATCATTCTTTTGAGATCATAGTTAATTATTAACGGAAGTTCAGCTGGTCTAGCGAGCTCACTCTCCGAAGACATCCATCAGATGCTTTCCGTAGTCAGTCAAGCTCTCCACAACGTTTTTCTTTCACACAGAAACAACGCACAAAAACGTGCCTTTGAAGAAGAACGTCAAAGAAAACTTGAAGATGAGAAGAAACGTCATCAAGCAAGAATCAAGGATGGTACATGGCATGATGGAAGACTAGACTGTGTTTCCGGCAACGGTATTATATCCGAACTCGGAATTGGTGATGAATTATGGAGCAGTGAAAGTGTCATGACTGATTCCATACTTACTGACCTCAAACACAATCCATTACACGAGAAGCAATTTGAAGCTAGAGAGAAAAAGAAGCCAGGTATTGGTGCTGAAGGTGATAGTGCCTTGCCGATTGTTGTCATCCGAAATTTCGAATCCAAGACGATTGGTGGTATGAGTAAAACCAATAGTAGAGAAGACATCTTGAATGTTTTAGCCAATTGGGCCGGGTCATTGGCAGAGAATCAGGTTGCTCATGTTATTGTCATCAGCGATAACAGAGAAAATGTCAAGAAACTCTCGAGAGGTGAATCCTCAAAATTTATTATCATTGTACCTGCTTATAGATCTCTAGCTCTTGGTCCCAAACCTTTGATTTCAATCGCCTTGTTCGATGCTGACCCTGCAACCTCATTGGCATTTGTCAAGGAGAAACTCAAAGATGCGGGCGTGGATCTGCGTTTCACTGGGGATGAAGCTCAACATCTACAACGCCTTGGGGGTCGTGCCAGTGAACTAGAAAGTGTGAGTCTTCGGGTCTCATCAGAAAACACCAGTTGTAATGAATAAAAATAGATGATACTTAAAGTACGCAATGGCCAGACAATTCAACAAGCAGTTGAAGAGATCATCACTCGCGCAGTTGGGGAGCTGAGAAAAAATGCGTTCGGCGATGATACGGATGATATCAAAGGCAAGCCATGGACGCGGGAACAGGCTTGGAAAGTAGTCAAGATGCTGTCTGTCAAGCCGGAGGTTTGTGCCATATGTTCAATTGGAAATGTGGATGATAGTCTCAGAAACAAAAACCAGGTCTCATACTTTGACATCCTCATGGAGTTCCCATTCAAAGGCGATGAAAATGCATTGCGTGGGATGGAAAGCGCAGAGTTAATCAACATTGGATCGCAGGACGATCGACCGTCAACGATTCGCCCTGGGAAGCCAGTCTATCATTGGGCATTCGAGAGGCTCGTGAATGATGCGGTTTTCCGAGCAGCCCAGGAGATTATGATTAACGAGAAGCAGATTGCAAGCTGGGAGACTGTGATACAGAGATGTGAAGATGAACTTCAGCGATTGAGAAATGTGGAAGAGTTGGATGGGGGCTGGTTTAGATGGCTTCTGGGTGGAAGGGCAGATGTTTGGGGACGTGAGAGATTCCTACTGCGCAAGCTTGGTGATGCAAACAGGAAGATTGAGGAATTGGACCGTATGAACAAGGGTTTGAAGACAATTATTAGAAAACATTAGCTGGTCGATACAAAGTTAAGCATGGTACATAATATACACCATAATCTCATCTCCAATGGTCTGGGGGATAAGATCTCCTTGAAAATACGTTCCTCTCACTAGAATGCCTTTCGTGACATCGAAAGCTTTGGTTCATGTTGATGCAAAGTAGAAAATGCCGGAGACCGAATCCTTGATAAATTTCGAGTAGGATACTTTCTCTCGTGCTTTCCGGCAAAAATTGCCTCTATCTGGCGCGATCAAGGATTGCTTGTGATTGCCACGATGGTAGACAATGTAGGACATTTGCTGAGCCTCAAGGTGATGCGTGTGTCGGTATGTGTCTGAGTGCTCAGTAGTCCCAGGACTGACCCTGTCCAGCGTCCAGAGGTTGTAAGCACATGGCAGCCTTTCTTCTCTTCGTCGCCCCATTTCTCAGCCCATGCCTCCGCCTCTGTCCTTTCTCTCCAAGGCTACTCTCCTCTTCCTGCCCATCCAAAAACTCTCAGAGACCTTACCCATGCATCCGACCTCCTCACCCTCCCGTCCTCCTTTGGCTCTATTCAGCTCGGACAGACCTTTTCGAGTTGCCTCTGTGTCAACAACGAAGCACCTTTTTCCGTAGACTCAATCCGTGTCTGCGTCGAGATGCAAACGGCCACCACAAAAGCATCTCTCTACCAGACCCCAGAGTCATCAGGAACGTCTCTTACCACTGGAGACACACTCGAATGCATCGTTGGACATGAGATCAAGGAACTCGGACAGCACGTCCTTGCCTGTACTGTCACTTACCGCCTTCCTCCCAATGTCCGTCCCATTCCAGGCGCAAGTGGAGATCCTAATGATCCTGGCCTCCTGACATTTCGTAGATTCTACAAGTTCATCGTTCGTGCACGCCACCCTTTGCCTCGTCTCCTAATCATCTGCTCATCTTAGGTCACCAATCCACTCGCGGTTAAAACTAAAGTACACCCTGTACGTTCACCTACAGCTCTCCTGATGCCGACCGAACGCGAAAAGATCTTTCTTGAAGTTCATATTCAGAATGCGACTCAAGAAACTATGCACTTTGAACAGCTATCATTTGAGCCTACAGATGAATGGCAAGTCCAAGATCCTAATATCATGGATGGCAAACAGTCCGTCTTCTCTGGCTCTATTGCTCTCATGAACCCTCAGGATGTTCGACAATACATCTTCATTCTCTTTCCCACCTCGACATCTTCACAAAGACCTCTTGCTGTCCACGCACCAGGAACTGTATATCCACTGGGGAGGCTAAACATCATGTGGAGATCATCATACGGAGAACCTGGGCGATTGCTTACCAGCACTCTCACCCGTCGGATACCACTGATTAATCCTGCACCTACCACCCACCTGCCCCAGCATCCCGCATCAGCCCTTCCTCTCCATCTCAAACGAGACAGAGCCACTTCCCCCCAATCATTGGGTTCCCAATCTCGACCCGGAACTCCACCACTACGCTCTCCGGCTGCCCCAATGGCGCTTACAGGACAAGGTGCTGGATCAGTTTCCCTCAGCATCGATGCTCATTTGACCCTCCATGAGCCTCTCCCTTCTCATGTCAGAGTTGAAGAACCAATTACTCTGGCATTTACACTTCACATCAATTCGACGCCTCAGATTCCAACCATTCCTTCTCGTCCTCTCCTTTTCGCCATACAACACGTCCTTCCCACACCACCTTCAATCAACGTTCCTAAAACAGTAGCTCCTCGTCAGCCCGTTGTGATCACGAGTGCTGCCCAAAACCAAAGACTGGACTCGGGACACAACGCTCCACGTACAGCTATGATTCTTCCACCACAGCAAACTCAGCTACCACAACCCTTAGGTTCTCGATCAACGGCAGCACAAATATCGGCGTCAGCAGAAATAGATGTCACTAGCCCTCGCACATCCTTGTCCGCCTCCACTTCTGGTTTCTCCACGCCCACCGCTGTATCTGGTAGAGGTTCTATGAGTAGCGCACCCGGAACACTCAATTACGCTCTCGCACGACAGAAGCTACTTGTTACCTCTCCTTGGCAACAAAATACTTTTGATTTTGACATGGAATATGAAGAAGCTGTCGGCACTACCGGTCTGCTCGGAGAGGAGGATATGATTGTTTATCCTCCGCCTTACCCTCTTCATCATACCACCACTAGCAGTGCTAGTGCTTCAGGGTCGTTTGTTCCTATCGGTGCTTCATCCTTTACACTACCACCTTTGACACCAACGATGCAACTCATCCCAGCTCATCCTTCTTCAACAGCAGCTTCAGCCATCCATGCTTCGCAGTCCTCTACTTCAACGGCTAGTTCCATTGATTCGGGTTCCATCCAAGAACTTGACCATCGACAACCATATGCGTCCTACGATTTTGAATTGAGTTATATCCCATTGCGTCCGGGATTTCACGGTGTGGGAGGTGTGAGAGTGTTATATCTTGGTGAAGCTGATGAGATAGCGACGACCCCAGAGGGAGAGCAAGGTAGGCCGGAAGGGCTCGACATCAAATTTATCGGGAAGAATGTATCAAGAGAGAGGAGGAAAGCTGTGGTTTTGAAGGAGTATGACATTGTAGCTGAACTTTTGGTATCGTCGTGAGAACATGATTTAAGGCCTTGGAGTGGCTCGCTTTCTTACCACATAGCTTGGAATATAAAATCAAATTTATTGTCATATATAATTCACCGTCGGGTCATCGATTTGTCCCAGGTCAGTCGAAATGCCCGAGAACGGCGCACCTGTTCGTGAGGTCATGCTCACCTCGACCGGGGTAGCCACTCAGCTTGGGTCACATCGTAATTCAATATAGGTAAACCAGAGCCAGATAAGGGTTACAGAGACGCCAAGTTATTGAATAATTGAAGGGAATAATGATATTCTGACTGTCGCCTACGAGGATTCAAAATCGAACTATTATTTCTCTTTCACGTGGAATGGTTGACTGAGGGTTAGCCAGTGGAATGAGTGTTCATTCATGAAGCAACATTGGATGCCAAAAATCTTTAGAAACCATATATAGCCCTTGGATCTTGATGTTTCCGCAGTGAGTTTGCTATTCAAGAGACTAGGTCACAAAACTGCACTTGGTTTGAAGAAGATGAAAGGGGTGAGAGTCATGTACGGACTATAGGATACAGATTGTTAAAAAAATGCGTCGAATCCTCTTGGTAGGGAGTTTTCTCCCATGGGCCACAGAGAGTGGACAAGACAGGACCGTTCACCTGATCCAATATGCCTATGATTCTCATGTTATGGTGTTGGCAAGGACATTGTGGATATTGCTTGGACTCAGGATCAAGTGTACCTAGACTAGAGTCCATCTATTTTACCACTCTTTTAGTAAAAGTATTTGAAACAACCACTATCGTCAATGCTTCTAAACAAAACCGACGTTGCAGGATACCAGAATAGTTAGCAGCTGATCTAGAAAGAGCGAAGCACTACAGCGTCAATTCTGCTTTATCCGAACAATTCCCGAACTTGGTTGCAATTGCACAACTCTTCACGAATGATACCACTATAAGAAAAGGGCTACCCTCTGCCTGATGAAACATCCAGTACTTCACTTGGACAAGACATCTATTGTAGTTGATACCGAACAAGACATGATTATGATCTTACAAGAAAAAAAACAAGAAAAAGGGGGAAAGAAATCGTCACGCAGCAATCCAAGGTTGACTGACCAATTGCTGAACAGACAAAAGCGCTCGATACCTCACTTCAGGATTCGAATGCGTCATCAAATCCATCACACGCGCTTTTGCTCCAAATTCCGTCACATATCTATACCAAAAAAAAGCCAGGGGAGAAGAAAAAAAAAATTAGGTGAGGCGAGGTCAAAAACAAAAAAAAACAATGTGATCGACTAACTTCTTTCCAAGATCGTAGTGCTTGACGTATTGACCGACATCATTTGCTGCGATGGCTAGGATAGTGGGATCTGTAGCAGTCTGCAGGATCTGAATCAAAATTCTAAAAAGAAAAAAAAAGTGAGTAACTCAATCATTGTAAAGATAGACGCTTTTCGAAACTGACTTGAGTTGTTCGTGGTCCTTCTCATTCAACTTGGTAGCATTCTCTTTCCAAAAGTCATCCGATTCGTGAACAGGTGTCCACGATAGGTGTCCCGACGCCAACTCTGATCTATATTCATCATATGTTCTTTGAACACACACACACACCAAATCAGAAATGTGATATAAGAGAGAGAGAAAAAAAACATACGTAAGATTCTGGAAATGAGTGGTGAGCTCTTCCTTTAAAAACTGAACGTCTCCACCAATGTCCTCATCCGACCATTTGCGTTGCGAGAGATTTTTCACAAACGGTAAAAGTTGAGCGACAAGCATGGCCGGGAGATTGTCAGAAGGTGCTTTGGTGACAAGGTTCTATAACAAAAGTCATGATCCATCGAATATTCCCAAAAAAAAAAAAAAGGAGCGGAGGAAGGAGTCGCACTCGGAAAGTGGCAACGATGACGCGTATCACTTTTTCTTTTATCGCTGACTTGGCGGTTTCAATCAGGACAGGGATGACGTCGTACTTTCTATCACAAGTTGAGTTCATGTTCTTTTTTCTTTCACAGATCTCAAAGACGTACTTGTTGAGCTGCTGAGCGATATTCTGCTCATACGTCAACAACCAGAAACAGAACGACACCTGATAGCTCATCTGAGGACCAGGAGCATGAGTCAGAATATCGAGGAACCTATACGTAAGAAGGAATTCAAGATCAGGAATATAATTTTGGGCATGAATGGACCGCTACCCCGGTATGATGGCTGAATTAGCCCAGACAGCTTGACGAACTTGCTGCCTTGCTAACAATGATTCCAAGCACTGAACACCAACATCACGTTTATGCGGGGAGGGACTGGTCACAAATTGTGCTAGTACTTGCAAAAAGAGTTGCAAGTGTTGTTGTAAAACATCACACTGTTGTTCAGCACTGAAGGTCATGAGTTCAGGGGCGACTGGCAGACAGATGAGAAAAACAAACTGACAGACCTCAGAAGTACAGTCAGTATCTGTGCTGCCTTCAATTGGGTAAAGTCGTCTTGAGCATCGAGGCATCTAGTCAGGGTGTCAACCAAACGAACTAACAAGGTGGGAATGAACTACATACTTGAGCAACGGGAGATAGGGGAGGTCATGATCAGACTGGTTCATCCTCAAAAACAACGGTATGCGTTCTTCATGATCTACCCACCCATTCTTCATCAACTTGACTCCCAACGCGGTATCCTCAGCGATTGACTCACCCGTCAATGTATCAGCAATCCATACAAGGAGACATTGCTGAACATCACTCCTCGAGACTTTCTTCAACAAACCAATAAACAATGACACAAACGTGTTTCCCTCAGATAACAAAACGGATTCAATGCGCGCCCGAGGTTGACGATCGACTCTCTTGATCAAACCAAGTTCCTCAAGAGTAATCAAGTCTGCGCGTTGATATGCCTGGGGTTGTCCATTCAGCTGACCCAACACAAAAAAAAATGTCATGTCCCTATAGATCACCCACATCCCAGGGTACATTTTTGTTCCGGATTTTAGTCGAGCTTTCGTCGACATACGGATTGGCTACCAGTGCCACAGACATGGTCTTTTCTTCGAAACAAACAGAAATTGAAAGAGATGTACCTCGAATTTGGAATGCGGGTCTCACGCATCCGCGTGATCTTACAAAATATGAGCCGCGTTTTTTTTTGGCGTATTCACGTAGAGATGTTCAAACGACAGGCTATTTCCTCTTGTAGGTCCCAAAAATCTTATACAACACAAAAAGAAAACAAAAAGAGAAAAAGGACTCAATTTTTTTTCTCCCACAGTGAGACGTATTCCACAACCATGTCGGACACTGGCGACAGAAGTACAACCTTCTACTACTACTACTATCACTACCACTACTACTCCAAGTACCTCTCCCGCAAAACCCACTCGTCAAAAGCCTCGTCTCTCGACAGCCATCATTCTCAACCGTTCACCCATCCTCACTCGCTCGCCAACACGTTTCGAACAAGCATTCTATGCCTATCAAGCCAGAATCCGACGTGCTCTTCACCAACCTTTCCCTTACGATTTCTATTTCAAACAAGGCTCGCTCCTAGAAACTCGATTCAACATGGAGGAAAAAGAACGCGAGAAGGCTGCTTTCGGTTCCAAATTCGTTACAGAAGAAGAATGGCGAGATCCAGCAAAAATAGAAGCGGACAAGGCAGCTGTACGAGTATTGGCTCAACAAGAGGGTGAAGATGAGCCCTTGGCACCACGAGAACATCCTTCAGACAAGACCGGCGATACCAAAAGTCTTGACAGAGCAGGCGAACGTAATCTATACCTTTTACTCAAATCAAAAATGGACGACAAGGACTTGTGGAGATTCCCTCAAGGAGTTTTAGAGAAAGGTGATTTATTACATCAAGTGAGCTCAGAGGTCATTCTTTCAGTAGTGGTTGATAACTTGATGAGCATTTCAGGCTGCCCATAAACAACTTATGGCCGAGTGTGGTGGAAAAATGGACACCTGGATCGTGAGCCGAAAGCCTATTGGAGTATACAGACCATCTCAATCCGACCCCAACGCACTTGAGGTGTGTGTGTGTGTGTCTGATTACAAGCTCATGACCATGATCCTTACATACATATCAAGCATGTTGTCTTTTTCTACAAGGGTCACATCATGGCCGGCCAAGTCACCCCAGCACCAGGCATACAAGACTTTGCCTGGCTTACAAAACAAGAGATCGAACAAAAAGTTGACAGAATCTATTGGGAGAATGTCAAGGATATGCTTTCAGATTTCTAGCCTGCCTTGTGCGTATTATTATTATGATATAGATTTAGAATATGGCGGGAGAGTAGCCAGCCCACTACGATTTGGGTGCAGCAATCCGTTTAGTGTTCTTGCGTGCTTCATCGAATCTCCTCACAACAACTTCGCATTGGGTGGTCTGGCAAATATGTTTGGAGCCAGACTTGATCTCGTCAGAAAAAAGCGTCAATCCAGCAGCACGTTCCACAGCATCCACTGTTCCATAGAAAAACACATGAGTATGGGTGAGAGTCAACTTTGATCCAGCATACCAGGAACAACGAAACTCGTCAAGGGTGTTTCGTCCGAAATGACAGCATTTGGAAGTACGAATGCTCCCGTGGACACCTCGAGCTTTTCAGGCGTTAGAGGTGACGAGGGTTTGGACGCCAAGATGACTTTTGCGAAATGAGTAGGTACAGCCACATTGGGTGGGTTGCCAATGACTTCGTGCGTCTGACGAGCAGCTCAACAAGAAGCTCCATCATCCATGAGCGAGAGACCACGTACCACACGCCATTTACCATCCAGATCCTTTTTAGGAAGATACAGAGGTACCGTAAAAATGTACACGTCCTGGAACTTGCCAGTCAAACGACGACACCAATCTTCCAGGTAAGCCCAGTCTAGACAACATTATAAGTCATGAAAACACCGTGTTTGATACACTCTCACAATGTCTGTTGAATCCGTCTCCGACTTGAGGAGCGATGTTGGACATATAAAACGTCTCGTTCATGGCTTCCTATGACCAGTGTCAACACTTGGCAAGATTCTTTTGATGGTCGTACCTGAGAGAATTTGGCATCTGCAGCAGGAACCCTATACACGATAATGATGAGTAGCTCTGTGATCAACTCGAATACTCACATGTGTCCTCGATCGTAGCCACTCTTGAAGTAATCCGACAACTTTGAACGGAACACGGGAGGCAAAGACTCGTCCTCTTTGAAGGCGGAATTGGTCCTATCACCTCCGAAACCTTCTTCAGGAGGTGTGACGAGGGACTTGCCCAAAGACGTCAGTGAGAGATGTTCAGCTGTCTTTCAGAGAAGGGTGAACAAGAGAAAAAAAAAGTTGAAAGGAAGACACACCCAGGCAGGATGCCGCAGTCTTCTGTCATATGCAGCCACATACGCCTGTCTGTGTATCAGGTCCGATATAGGGCCTATAAGCCATGACCATATGTTTCCTGGCAGCAATACCAAACTCACCAGGATGACCGTACTTGAGCACAAGCGACGAATGGTGCGACGAATGGTGCTCAGTCAAAGGGGCCGGCTGGTGGGGCTCAGGAAGTGCTGGTTGTTGTTGGTTCTTCCTGGATGACACTGCAGCAGCTATGCCCCCTCCAACAAGTGCGCCAGCAGTAAAAACAACAGCATGTATAAGGGTGGAACCAGGCATATGGGTATTTTTTCAGGAACTCGAGAGATGATTGGTTAGGGACATGTGACGACCAATTACTCTACACGTGACTGAATTGTTAGGATCAAGAAGGAGTGTGAGAAGCACATCATAGATCTGACAGGCAGCGGAATGTATAGTATGGAGATGTTTGCTGGGATCCACTAAGATGAGAGATAAGGAGGGACTGGAGAGCCAGTACGAAACAAAACTCGGAGCACGAATATTGGATCAGATTTCTAAGGGTTCGTAAGTAGTAGCATCAAGCGCACCTCTGGCCTGCACAGGGGCCTCGCCGGGGGTGGTCCTGGTATCCCTCCTCTGGAAGCCTGGGGTGCCAGGTCCCCGTGGTTGGCGGACCACGTTGTTGACAGTTTCGGTGATGGTGCCGTTCAGGGACGTGGTAGAGATAGTAGAGGGGAGAGAGGGGACAGGAGGAACGGCGCTGGCGCCAAAGAGACTTCCATTGCTAAGCAGGGAATTGTAAGTGGAGATTCGGCGAGTGGGGGAGGCGATAGTATTATAGCCCTCGCGGATATTGCCATTGGAGGCGCGGGGGTAGAGGCGATTGACTTGGGAATGGAGGGTCTTCATGTCGGGCATGGACTTTTTGACGCGGAGAGATGAAGCTGGGGCAGAAACCTGAGAAGGGGGAGAGAGGTACGCAGAGGGCGTGCGGTTGAGAGCGGGAGCTCGCTGAGGGGACGGCTGGTGAGAAGTTGGCAAAAGTAGTTGGGAGGGGGAAGGGGTCGGACACACCTTCTGAGGGTCCGTGCGGGTGACGACAGCATAACGGTCGTCACCGTCGCCAACGGAGTAGTGGAAGACGCCGAGTTTCTGGGCTATGAGGTGGACGACTCTGCGCTGCTTGGGGGTGAGGGACCTGGAGAAAGCGAGTTCGTCTCGCATGGGATCGTCCTTGAAGAGGAGAACTCTGGAATAGATTTCCAGCGTGGAGGGGTCGTTCATGTCAAGCTCATTTGGGGTCTTCTCCGAGGCGGGGGTGGCTGGGGGCTGGGAGACTGCCGGGAGAGGGGCCTCCCTCGGCCCGGGCTGAGTAGGGAAGGGGAAGGGGCGGGGCGGGCTGAATGGGGGGACAAAGTCGTCGTAGAGCTGGTTGAGCTGGGCCTGCTGTTCCTTCTCGAGCTGCATGGAGCGCATCCTGCGAATGGCCTTTTCGCGCTCGATGCGCTCCTTTTCGCTGGCCTGCAGGACCTTTTTGTACTCGACTCTGAGTCTCCTGCCCTGGACGTCGAAGCCGTTGAGGGCAGCGACGACGGCATCCGCATCTGGGGCGTGGCGGAAGTTTGCAAAGGCGAGGCCACGGAAGGCGCCTGTCTGGTCGAGGTGGTAGTTGAAGGCATAGGGGAGGGAGATACCGAGGGACTCCTGGTGGGGTGATGTGAGTGAGGGACGAGGAAGAGAGAAATGTGCTGACCATGATGGAGAGGAGAGTCTCGCGGGAAACATTGAACGGGATGTTCTTGATGACGATGGCGGTGGGAATGATTTCGTCGTCGACCGAGTACGCCGGGAGGGCGGGCATCGGCGGCGAGCCGGCAGACGAGAGCTCGTCCGAGGACTCCGGGGAGCTGTCGAGCCATTGCTGGGGAGTGTCAGCAGGGTGTCCGGGGGGGCGGGAGACACGCACCGAGGGCAGGGCCGCACGCGCACGGGAGTAGGCAGGATAGCCAGAGAACACCGGCGGCGTACTCATCGCGGGGTTCTGCATCACGTCCCCGTCACTCTGTCACTCGCTCATATCCACTGTCACACGCTAGCTCAGTCACATGTTCACATCACGATACCATACTTTGCAATCGCCGCCAGCGCCACCCCCCGCGTCTCGTTTCTCGACCTGTCCCGCAGCGCTGCCGCATGCGAGTTCACATGCACCCGCTCGTTCAACTCCCCCACGCTCTCCCCGCCCTCCTCTTCCAAAACAAGCGTCTCCAGCAGGAACCCCACTTTTCTGCGCACAGAATCATCGGGATCTAAGCCGCATCAGATCCGATCACCCGACATAGTTATTTTTACCTTGCAGCCCCTCCTTCAGTCGGATCCAGCCCTCAATGTCCGGTCTCTCCAGCTCTTTCACAGCGGGCCCGTTATGCTTCAGCAGGCCAGACAGCGCATACACCGCCTTGGCCCTCAGTTCAGGTGTCGATGACGCCCCCAGTGTCAGCTTTCCAATAAGTCCTGGCAGAGGATTGTACGAGAGATACTGGTAGCCACACTCAGCTCCTGCCCCTCTTTGACATCTCCACAAGACTCACCACGTCCTGCGCCTCAGGGTTGTTTTGTATCGCTGTGCCTATCACCCACAAAACCATCACCTTGATCTCCGTAGATGACTCTGCTGAATCCAACAATGATATCAATGCCGGCCAGAGCCCCAGCTTTTCCAAATCTGCCAACCCTCAGTGAAATCCTCTCCACGAACAAGATCCCTTACCATTCGCATTATCAATTTGCTCAACAAGCTACACTCTTGAGTTGACATGTCTTTGATCCAATCATTCAACACCCACCATCTCTAGATGGTCTAATGCTGCCAATCTCTCATCTTCGCTCTTGCTCTTGTCACTGGCAGCACCAACATCCTCTTTCATCTGTTCCGCATCAGGTCTCCCCAGAATCATGTCAATCATTCCAGTATCGAGCTTTTGCTGTTGTGTCGCAGGTTGTCTGCCACCATCTTGCTGCGGTGTCGAGTTCTCTATCGACCAGCGTAAAAGTGACTGCATCGCCAGGATAGATGAATGAATGACGCGCTATCAAAAAAAAAAAAGACATCACGTGCCCCATCATTTGCTCTTTTTTTCTCGTAGCCTCTTCTTCGTTCTCTCCTCTTCGTCGGGTGAGCATCGCGTTCTTTTCCACCCCTTCTGGTGATGAGCTACAATTACCATACTTTACCACATTCTGAGCGCCTGGCGCCGAGTGACGAATGCTTCATTGATTTCAGCCTTGTCTGATTCATTTCCTCTCATAAATTGCTTTGAACAGTTCTGACCCTTTCCTCAGGTGGTTCATTTCCCATTCATAGGTATGTGTTCATTCAGTTGCATCTCCGTGATGAAATTGGCTCGATGGGCGGACATGAACGTCCTTTGCCCATACCAAAGTCTCCTGGTGTACAAAAATGGAGGCGGGCAAAGCACTTGTTGATACACATCGACTACCTGATCTACCTGGCCTTTGCACGTCATTTTCAACAATTTAACTGACATTCGTCCCAGATGCTTACTCCATAATACATGCAAATTACCGGTCAAAACATGTAAGAGTATTATAACGACAACAGCGATGGGAAAAGTTAGATTATACAATGTCTACTCGTTATGCAGAGTCGTTATTGATCGGACGATAGTGTTTCATGAGTTGTGTCTTGAAGACTGTAGCCGCCGTTACTCCAAATATAACAATGAATCTGATGGATCTATGCCTACTTTCAGGATTGTCCCAGAGAGATGCAGCCTCGGGGTTCAGAGGAGAGTTGTTATTAGGTTCTATAGGGATCATCGCGTCAGCTCGTTATTTGCCTGCAAGGAAAAGGTCTACTGCACCTCCAAGTAGAGACTGCAAGGACAAAAGTATGGTTTGGACGCTGTATACAGCAGACCATTTGTCCTATCAGTATGTGTTGCTTTAGTAGAGCACGCCCATCAAATTAAATTAATCTACCTGGAGGATATCGAGGCAGATAGTACCACTGTTAATATCAAAGTTGGGGTGGAAACATGGCGTCTCAAATTTGATGGTGGGTGCAACGTATGGGTAGTTGGGGGGAAAAGAAATCGAGATCTTGAACGCAAGGCCAGCATAAATCTAGTTCAATCAACATCAGCCTTCCAACAAGAAAACGAACAGAATTCACTGTCTCTGCTGGACCCTCAATTGTCCCAGCCCATTCAAACAAATTCCCATCGCTCTTGGGGAAAGCAGACTGATAATTCGACCTGAGCGACACAAATAACACGGTTTGAGTGGTAACTCACGATGCCGGGAGAAGAAGACATCTGGAGGAGATGGTAAGCTAGAGTCGCAGCATCACATATGCCTCAGACATACCATCAAGGTCATGAGTTCATTAGAAAGTCTGCTCTTTGCTATGAGTTTCCCACTCATTTGCAACTCGAGTTCGAAAATCTCACCGTTTTGTGACGCTCCCCGCTGATTGTTGGTTTGAGTTCTGCACATTGGACTTGACAGGTGTACGGGAGGCCAGAGATGAGGTGACTTGTTCCATGAATGGTACTGGACTCTATGGGAGAAGTAAGTTCAGAGACCGCGATCTCAAAAGTTGAACCGAATGTGTTGCAATCACGTGCATTAATATAAATGAGCGTCCCCTTTCGGACCTCTCGGAAAAATCGCCGCAGTTCCGTGAGCGTAGATCCTAAAGTCAAAGCAGAAGTCCTCTAGAGAGCCACAGAGCTTGGCACATGTTCGCGGGTAACTAGTGTATTTGAGGACGAAGGTAATTCCAGTACGGTCCCATTATCGACTGAGCGTGGGAAGGTCCAATAAGACGCCTTTTACGGCTCGTACCAATTACTTCCTGTGGTTCGGACATCATGTCCGCATCTTTCAGAGCTTCCCCTGCCGAGCTCGATCTCGTCAACCAGATATTCTCCAAGGTTGACAAACCGAAGCTCGGTATTCTGAGTGGTGAGGTTGCTGTTAAGGTATTTAGTGGAGCAAAGTTAGCGGGATCGGTGCTGGGAGAAATCTGGAGTATCGCGGATGAGGAGAATAATGGTTGGCTCTCAAAAACTGGAACTGCGAAAGCCCTTCGTCTCATCGGACACGCTCAGAAGGGCTCCAAAGTATCCCACACCCTTTTAACCAAGTGTGAGTTCCAAATTTCTCTGCAACCAACTATATTGACTTTGGTGTGTGTGAAGCGGGTCCACTGGCGGTCATCGATGGTTACACTTCAATTCCCCAGCAGAACACGGGCGCGTCTATTCCTAAATCTCCTCCTCCAGGATTCCCTCCACTCTCTCCCCAAGATAAGATCAAATTCCAAAATATATTCAATCGTTCTGGTCCCACAAATGGTCTATTAAACGGTACGTCTCAGTTTCCATTTTTTTCCGTCTGCGAGACTCACTGCTTGTTGGATCTATAGGAGAAAAGGCGCGGGATATCTTCCTCAAATCCCAACTGTCCAATGACAAACTTTTACAAGTCTGGCAAGTACATCTTTCCGCTTCTCGAGCCTGAATCTGAATTATTTCAATGAAGGAGCCTGGCAGACACGCGTGATCGTGGTGCCTTGGACATTACTGACTTTACCATTGCTATGTACTTCATCCAAGGTTTGATGATGCAACAAATTTCCTTCGTGCCGACAACACTCCCACCTGGTCTCTACGAACAAGCTGGAGGTCTTTCAACTACCACATCTTCTTCCAATTCAGCTCATTTGTCCGGCAGCAGTGGCTCATTGAGTCCCGTCGGCAGTAACTTTGGTCGGCTACAGCCTCAATATACGGGTCAGAGTTCACCCCTTGTTCCAGACCATGCTAGTCCTTCTCAGTTCCGTGCACCAAGTCTTCCTTCTCGTCCTTCCCAAGCTCCTTTTAGGCCCACTTCTGTCGTTCAAACTGGAAAGGACACTTGGGATGTAAGTCCAAGTGAAAAAGCCGAGGCAGACGCCATTTTCAGTGGACAACTAGACAAGCAGAATGTTGGATTTATTGAGGGAGAAACTGCTGTTCCCTTCATGCTCAAGTCGCAGCTTCCCAGCGAGGTTCTCGCGCAAATATGGTTCGTTCCCCCCATTGACTGGATGATTTTATCTAATTATACTAGGGATCTAGCTGATATCAATGGCGATGGTCGTTTGACGCGCGATGGGTTTGCAATTGCATATCATCTAATCAGGAAGAGACTAGCTGGCCAGTCGTTACCTGCTCAACTACCACCTTCTCTGATACCACCTTCGCTGCGAAAACAAGCATCTGTCTTTCAGGTTTCTCAACCTGAACCTCCTCGTGACCTTTTGGATTTGGATGACACCCCACCTGCGACAGCTATTTCACCTCAGGTAACTGGTGCCCTGTCACCTCAGATTACTGGTACTATGACTGTGCTTCAACCTCAAAGCACTGGTGCAACTGCTGTCCCACCTATACCTCCACGTAATACTATGAGTGATCCTTTTGCCTCTTCGTCACCTTTCGGCCCAAGTAAGTGGTTTATCTTGTTGCTGACTTCAATGTATTCTGACGCCCTACTAGCGCATCCCCCTTCTGACCTTATGGCCGAGCATGAAAACCATCTTAACACTACCTCTGTTTCCATTCATGATCAGGGTGCCGAGCTTGGGAATGTCCGAAACGAGCTCCAGTCTACGAATAAGGCTCTCGAAAGCACGAAAGTTGAACGGGCAAAATTGGAGAGCACAGTTGCGAGTCAAGCCGCCGAGCTTATAGCGCTCCAAACTCAATCGTCTTCTGCAAAGGCAGCCTATGAGACTGAGATGGCACTGCTCTCGCAACTCAAGGAGCGTTCTGCTGCTCAGTCAGCTGAGATCCAGAGAAACAGAGAGGAGTTGATCCGTTCGGAGAGTGACCTCAGTGCCATCCGTGTTGAGAAGGCAGAGATTGAACAGGCGTTTCTACGTGACAAGGAAGAAGCGAGGGATCTCCATAAGCGTATGATTGATGCTGGACAGCAGGCAGAACAACTCAAAGGCGAGATTGAGAAGCTTAAAAAGGAAGCCAAACAACAGAAAGGCCGGCTTGCCATTGCGCGGAAGCAGTTAGCGACTAAGGAAGCGGAGAAGATCAAAGTTGAGACGGAAATGGAGGAGGTTCATGTCGAGGTTCAGAGTGCTATCAAGGAAACGGGAGAAGTTGAAGATCAAATAGCTCGATTTGATGAAGAGCTACATTCGATTCGAGTGCCCTCGCAGGATACTGTTGATATAGCCATCGCTCAGCCCCTCCCAGCTTCACCTGAGCCTGTCTCAACTACCAAAAGTAACAACCCATTTGAGCGATTGGCCATGTCAAGTTCTTCTAGTGCCCAGTCTCAACCACCTTTTGTTCCCTTTGGCAGTTCTGGTTTGACTATGCCAGTGGAAGATCAGAACAACCAAGCCAAGTCGGAATCCCAATCGAAGTTTGATAATTTCTTTGGTGTTGAGGAAATCGAACCCACTCCCGTGCCTATAGTTCAGGAACAAGTTTTCAAAGCTGTTGCTCAGATTCACGATGATTCGGTGCTGAAAGACATGGACATGCGTGAGTGATCACATTTGTCGATTTTTGTCGTCAAAGTGTTGAAGAATTCAGTAGCTCCAGTTTCGCCTACGACTTCAACAAGCACTGAACATTTTGTAACTCCTTCGACGACGGCTAATTATGATCCGCCGCCAGAAAGCTCGGACGATCTCGCTGATGCGGCCGATTCGAGGTTCCCTGTTCTTGTTGTAGATAGCCCGACTAGTTCATCACTGCTTGGTGATGTAGGTTTAGCTGGATCGGAGAAGAAAGATTCTGAGCGGCCTATGACGGACCTCGATACAAGACTTGAGGAACTGGAGGTCAATGAATCTGATAGCGATGAAAGTGATAACGATGATGATGCTCCATTGGCTGAGGTGGCTCAAAAGGCAAAGGATAGGATTACTAACCCAGTAGCAAAAGACGAGGCCGTTGAAACGATACCGTCACCTATCGTTACTGACTCTCAAGATCAGGTCAAGTCTTCGTTTGATGACATTTTTGGTTCAATTGATACACCTGATGTCCCTGCTCAAGCTCCTGATGGTACTTTGTCACCAGAAGGGTCCAAGCCATTGTCTAGTCCTTTTGATCATCCCATCGTGACTGAACCTCCGACATCTTCCAAACCCACTGATATTGCTGGTGTGCATGCCTTTGATGAGGCGCTTGGTTCATTTTCTTCACCTCCCTCTGCAACGCCGGCTCAGTTTACTTTTGAAGGTTTTGAAGACAGTTTTGATTTTGGTGCTGCTGGAGGGACACAGGTATCGTCGCTCCCTCAACCAGCGACGACGGTGACTTCTTCTACCTCAGTTCAAACTCAGGTCCCGTCTTCAGCACCGCAGGTGGTTACTTCTCCTGTACAATCGACTTTTGATGATGTCTTCGCAAGTTCAAGTACCGCTCCGGCTGTCGCTACTCAGCAGCAAAAGGAGTCTACCCCGATTCCGAATGGTTCTGAAGTGCGGCCAGAGACTGCCAAGTCTACCTCCTTTGATGATGCCTTTGCCTCTTTTGATACCAATCCCAACCTGAGTTTTGAGCCATCTTACATGCCCTCTTCTAAAGAACTGGAACCTCACACTCCGTCGTCTTCAAAGCCGTTTCCGACGTCACCAAAAGGACTTGATGCTTCGTCTCCTCGATCTTCAGTCAATCGAACCTCGTCTCCTGGTCCTCGTCCTTCATCACCTTCTGGTCGTATGACTTCTCCTGTACCCAGGAAATCGACATCGTCCAAAGAGAGCCATGAGAAGTTGAAGGAATCTGGTACGAAACATTCTAGGTTGAATGTAAGTGTTTATTATCATCTGTTGCCAGGGTTGAGGACAAATATTTTTTTTGTCTTTGTGTAGATGTTATTTTCGTTCAAGCAGAAGAAGAAGAATAAAAATCAAGAAACGTTGACCCCTGCCGCGACACCAATTGTTTCTTCTCCCCCACCGGTTGATGGGTCAGGTATAAAGACAGTGACTCATGATGACGATGAGGCTGTGGTACAAATCCTTGGGATGGGATTTGAAAGGGATCAGGCTGTTCAAGCCCTTGAGAAAAGTGGATATAATGTGCCTCTGGCGATCAACAGTCTTTTGAACCGTGGGGAGGTTTGAAAAAAGCTATGATACGTCCTTGTTTATTATTCTTATATCGGATCTCTCTCTCTCTGTGTGTGTATGACTTTCCGACCATTGACATTCCTTTCTATTCATTTACTTCTTTTATTCCAACACACTCTCAGCCCTCTTTGATTATGCGTGGACTCTTTTTCTTTTTTTTTGAGTTTGTTTCAAACTCCGTTTTTTTAACAAGGACATTCTATTTTTGACTGTTTGATTGGAGGAATTTCTCCAATTTTTCTGATAACATCTTAAGTAATTAGGTGTGATTTTCTTTGTTTCTGCGTTGTTGACAGATGATGAAAGAGTTCATGATTATGACGTACAACAAGATGTCTTTCCTAGCAATCGGTGTGGTATGGTTTGGTCTGGTCGTGAGTGTGATTATGTGTAAGAGCGGGAGGTATTATTCCAAGATGTCAATCAAGGACAAATAAACTTTATAAACGTCTTGTAAACGTCTTTCCACCTTACTCAAGCACTAATTTACTCTTCAATGTCTTCTCGTATAACCGCTGGAGGTTGGCTCCAAGGCAAAACAGTGAAAAAGTCTGCAGCTAGCTCGTCTAGTCATACCCGTTCTTCAACTCCTCAGCAAGTTCAGAGTACCTCGACAACCATCTTCGGAGGTGGTGTCAAAGACCCTTCTGGAAGAGTATCAGAATATTTTGTAAGGTTCTCTCTATACTGAGACCGATATACGCGACTTCCTCTCATAGCTCGCCAGTCAATGGAAGACCAATGTCCCGTTTGTAAGAGTGACCGATACTTGAATCCTAAATTACGCTTGTTAGTAAGCTCATGCTATCATAAAATGTGAGTAATCTTGATCACTCGTGTCTGTTGTTTGTGTGTCAAAAGTCATCCCTTTTTTTTTCTAATTGTAGGTGTGAATCATGTATAGATCGGTTATTTACACTAGGTCCCGCACCTTGTCCTCTATGTAACAAAATTCTACGCAAGTTGGCGTTCACACCACAAACGTTTGAAGACTTGGAAGTGGAGAAGGAAGTTGCCGTACGACGACGAATGGCCAAAGAGTTGAGAGAGATCTTTTTTTCGCAAATGCGCAACACTGTTCTAATGATATTGGTTTTTTTTCTTGACCAGGTTCAATAAACGGAAAGAAGATTTTGTAGACCTCCGTTCTTATAATGATTACCTCGAAGAAGTCGAGGATATCAGTACGCTCTTATTGTCCCATAATCATGTCGTGATCAAGACCTTGACAGTATTCCAGCTTTCAATCTCATCAATGATATTGACATCTCCGAGACGGAAATTCGGATAGCTCGATATCGAGCAGAAAATGCAGCCCTTATCGAACTCAATATCCAGCGCGATGAAGCTTATGCTCATCAGCTCAAAGAGCAAGAAGATGCAGAGCGCAGAGAACGAGAGTTCCGAGCGCAAGAACTCAAAAGAGAGGAAGAGGAAGAACGCGAAGAGCGAGAGAAAGGGAAACGAGAAATTATTGATAAATTAGAAACCAGTAACAAGGATGCTGCAAAGGTAATCAAACAGACACGAAAAAATGCTCTAAAACGCAGTCAAGCGCGCTCGGTATCATCTCAAATCACGAGCAACTCGCAGCTGCTGAGATCGAGGGCGGCACGGAGTACCAATGTACCCGACGTGCCACACGTCGCAATACAAGACAACTACTATGCTTATTCAGACAAGTTCACAATGCCGCCCGAAGGGTATCACGATTTCTTAAGTGAAGCAGTGCGAAAGGACAGAGAAGGAATCATGCGCGGTGGAGGATACAAGGTAGAAGAAGCCTGGGAGCGAGCGCTTCGCAGTGCTGTCGCTGCACTAGACCTTCCACCTCGATCGTCATCTCGGCTAGATCAAGGTACGGATATAGCTATGACTTCCTAGCTTGATTTACCATGTATATACCATTTCTAGCTGAGCCATTCAAACCCTGTGGATAGAAGCGAGCTATCTGTGATTCGTTGACTTTTGACTACTTTACGGGCTAATCTTTCCTCCTCGTTCAGAGGAGCTCGCAGAGGAACATATAACACCTGATATTCTGCGTTCGAACTGATATCGGAAATGAGAGATCAAGACTACTGAAGGTCGGAGACACACACCTAAGTTGATGTGATGTCAATTTGAAAGCCTTCTGAACTTGATGAGCATCTGGTCCAGGATTACGTTCAGACCTATGGGATGAATCCTTTTTCTTTTTAAATTTCAGATGCGAAATAAATTTTGCTTTTTTACCACGTTCTTGATTGCTCTGGGCTTTCTCGGACAGGAACATTTGTTCTCTGGCAAGTTCTTTTTCCGAGGGTGTCAATAGGTCTGCCAACGTAATGGGCCTCTTGTGAGTGTTAGCCGCCCGATCATCATCCACCTGGGTTTCTGCGGTATGTGTGTTGCCAGATCCAGTTGTGAATGTTTCTTTTGAGCCATCATTATTATGTAGGGCATGATAAGATGACCTTCCAAGGCCACGCAGTGCAAAAGGGAGGATACTGCAATATTGTGAGATTATGCTGTAGTTCAAGTCAAGACATGAGCCCACCGTCCTGTGTCGAAGGTAAGAAGATGGACAGTGCCGTCAACATTTTGTTGATATCCGATTATGACCCGAGAGTGACCTCTATGTTGTAAGATGACCGGCATCAAATGCGTTGCAGAAATCGGACTTGTTTTGCCCAACACATCGTTGACAGTTGTGTAGTCCGTTCTCTTTGGATCGTGGGGTTTGAAATACTGAATCATCCATTGAATGACGGCGGCCGCACCTGTTGCCCATGCGGTTTAGCTGGGAAAATAAATACGAAGGGTTATGAGACTGACAGCTTTCTTGGTCTTGAAACTCGCCGAAGTCTACTAATTCAGCTCTAAGTCATCGATTCAAAACTTTTCGTTCATATACGGCAATTCCTTACGGTATCCCTCGATGCGACAGAGCAATATAGATTTCTAGCAATCGTAAGATCTTGCGTCAAGGCTAATGATGGACTTTGTCGTACCAGCGGTACCAATCCATTTGCATGTGCCGATTATCTTGTCTTGTAACTCATTGCAACCGATGTCATCGAATCCTGATTTAATGTCAAATTTTGTCAAGGGGGAGGAGGAAAGTGGCTTGCCATCGTCCCAGGCAGACTGTATCCAGAGTTGAAGGTTGTGTACGCTTGGACTAGGAGATGCATTAAGTAGCGAGAGATAGAGAGGTTGATGTTGTTGTTCCATAAGACCAGTGCATAACATCATGAAATTGAGGTACCTTTTTCACCAGCGTATCAAAAGTTGTTATAGAAACTTGAGAAACAGGTGCTTACCCACATCCCCAATGCGCATCCCAAAACTCCTTACTGATATGAACGACACTCTCGTGACAAAGGACTGCTTTGATAACCTTCCCATTGAGGCAAAGCGTATCGAGTGACTGCCTGATGAATGGTATGAGACCTGTGTGCGTGGGATTTTTGATTAGATCTAGGAGAGAAAGGCACTGGCATATCACCTGGCGTATAATTACGAGGAGGTGGAATACCGAGGGAAGGATACCAAAACACATCGTTCTCGAGCTTCTTACCCAAGTTCTTCCAAGGTTTATGATTTAACTTATCCTTCCCTATGGCATTCTGTCGAGACGATTCGGCTGCACTAGTAACGCTTTCGTTGCCAAAAGCAAGGAAATGAGCCTCATAGTGATCTTCTCGTTGAGATAACGCGAGAGCTTCAATATTTTGCGAGCAAAAGCCACATACCAGTTCGTCTGACATGTATTGGGACAAGATAATGACAAGATAATAGGTTCGTCGACTCCTTCAGACATGACCACGTGATAGCGACGTAAGCTATAGATGAACTCTGAATGTGACGCGTCCTGGTAATATTGCTATATTGATATGTCTAGATCCTACGATCGAGGTTCGTTCAGTATACAATGATTGTATCTTCATTGAAGCTTTGAATTTAGCTCTGACTGTCTTCTCCCCTGATGGTCATCTGTTCCAGGTGAATAAACTATACCTCAAAAAATCAAGTTGCACACCTAATAGTAACTCCAGGTCGAGTATGCACTTGAGGCCGTACGCAAAGGAACATGTGCTGTGAGCTTAGTAGAACTCAAAAAATTGCACCTCACCAAATTTTATCAAGGTCGGCGTCCGAGGTAAAGATGTAGTTGTACTTGGTGTTGAGAAAAAGTCGGTTCTGCAGCTTCAAGATCCGCGTACAGTGAGGAAGGTAGTAATGTTAGATGACCATGTTTGCTTGGCTTTTGCAGGTATGATTCATTCTGCATGCCCTTTGATGTTGTTCAAGGATTCTTCCAGGTTTGACCGCTGACGGCCGTGTCCTCATTGATAAAGCACGCGTTGAGTGCCAAAGCCACCGCTTGACCGTTGAAGACCCCGTCACAGTAGAATATATTACAAGACATATTGCCGGTATACAGCAAGTTAGTCCGTTCATCCTTGTCATTTCATTTTGACTCAAACTATATAGCGGTACACACAATCTGGAGGTGTCCGACCTTTTGGTATCTCAACACTCATAGTCGGATTCGATCCGCATGACAATAAGCCTAGACTGTACCAGACGGAACCAAGTGGAATTTATAGTGCTTGGAAGGTCAGTTGGTTTATTCATGACAGCAGACTCTTACTTTCACTATTAGGCCAACGCCATTGGACGATCATCTAAGACTGTGCGAGAGTTCCTTGAGAAGAACCACAGAGATGACATGACAAGAGAAGAGAGCATAAAGCTTACTGTCAAGAGTTTACTGGAGGTAGTCCAGACTGGAGCCAAGAACATAGAAATTAGTGTAATGGAGGGATATAGTAAAGTGACGGTATGTCAAGTCATTGTTTATTTATCACTGGTTTGCCTCATGCATCTTGTCAAAGAACATGGAACTTGCAGAAATTGAAGCGATTGTCTCAGATATAGAGAGAGAGAAAGAGGCCGGTCAGTTGTTCGTCGTCATTTTCAGTCTTCTGATTCTCAATGACTGTTCTCTCAGAGGCCGAACGCAAGAGGTCGCGGTTGGCAGCGACAGCCGCTGGCCAAGCTGCTATGACACAGAGAGCATCTTCAGGCGAGAGTTCTGGCCAGTAGACTTAATCTTTAATACAAAAATGCCATGCCATTTGTCTCTTGACTGCCAGTCCCGAAATCAGGGCCATCAATATCATGTCCAGATTTGGCAATGGGCAGAACGTGTCCTCTTAATGACATCCTCTAGCATCCGGCCCAAAGACGGGAGAAATTCCTGCATAAAGAATGCTCTCTACTCAGAAATTCTCTCTGTCATGTTCGTCATGCGCAAAAATTCGCGTTGGGCGTCCCCGACGCGCTACATCGGCGCAAGAGACTCGGACGTTCTTGGTAATAATCTGGGGCTCAGAATATCATCACCTGTTCACACAAACATCGGAATGTCTGCAAAAGGAAGCGTAGAAGCTGAGCTCATGCGTAACTTTCAAGAATTGAAGGGGATCATCAAGGACATCTCAGGTAAATCAGACATTTCTCCGGAGGCGGGTCTGATCCTCTATGCATTGTCCTGTAGATTTTGACAATGTGGACCTCCCCGTACTCCTAAATCCCTTCTTTTCTATTCTTCGCTCGCCGCTTGCTACAGGTCCGATCACGTCTGCGGCATTATCTGCTCTACACAGTTTCTTTAGTTGTGGACTCATCAACCCTGGTTCTCGGTCACTTGATCAAGCTCTAGTGGAACTCAGCAGTACAGTATCACACTGTAAATTTGAAACCAGCGACACATCGGGGGATGAGGTTGTTTTGTTCAAGATATTGACTGTAATCTATGATTGTTTGTGTGGAAATGTTGCTTCAAGCCTCGGAGACGTGGAAGTATGTGAAATGCTAGAGACAGTCCTTACTACTTGTTGTCAAATGAGGCTTAGTGGTAAGTCACTATGATAGTTGCTCTTTGATCATTCTTTGATCCCGCTTCATCTTATCGTAGAGCTACTTCGTCGATCTGCCGAAAACACAATGCATTCAGTAGTGCGAACGGTCTTTGCCCGATTGCATGTTCTGGATCCTCGTGATGAGGAAGAGAAACTTGCGCTTGCGAGTGATGAACCAACGGAAGGCGAGATTAAGATGACAGTATCGAAGCAGGAAATTCCAGTAGAAATAGCGGAAGGGGAGGTTATTGCCAATAACACCAAAGAAGATGAAGTGATAGGAGATCAACAAGAAATTGCTCCCGAAGCCAAGCATTTAACAGAGGACCCTGAAACTGGAGCTGATCGTACCAAGTCCCGAACAGCCTGTAAGTGTCCGTCTCAGCGGCCTGAACTGGATCTTATTCCTCCAACAGTTGGGCTTCCATCCATTCTAGAACTTCTTCGCGTTTTGGTTAACGTGTTGGATCCCAATGATCAACAACATACGGATTCAACACGGCTTGTTGCCCTCGGTGTACTTAACACTGCTTTTGAAGAGTCTGGAACCGCCATTGCTGAATTTCCCTCACTCAAAGCCCTCATTGTCGACCCAGGTTCCAAATTCCTGTTCCAACTAGCACGCTCTGAGAACATGACTATCCTCCAGTCTACACTTCGCACAATATCCACCATACTTTTTCACATGCGCAAGCACTTGAAACTTCAGCAGGAACTTTTCCTGGCCTTCACCATTGATCGACTTGTTCTTCCTCTCCATAGTGGAAGATCGTTGAAAAAGGGACAGTCTCCCTCACCAAGGCCAGGCACCCCGGCTACATCAGAAACAAGTGAAATAGAGTCGAATCTCGACAAAGCGCATGCTCTTACGCCGAGAGTACACGCTCCTACGCCGAGAGTGCACGCTCCACCTGCTCGAGGCGAAATGAGGGACCTCATTCTTGAAACATTGAATCATATCTCCGACCATCCAAGCTTCATGGTAGATTTGTACACAAATTACGACTGTGACATCAATTGCGAGAACCTGTTCGAACGCCTCGTTGATTTTTTGACTACCGTGAGCGTTATTTGATGTTCATTAGTGGTCCGTTGATCGAAGGTCACCTAGTCTGTTCAATCCAGTAATGCTAATATTCCTGATCTCCGACAACGCAACACACAGATTCTTTGCTTGGAGCTACTCCTGTGTTCTGTCCATAATATGGCGGCACGAGCTGAGGGTGTATGTTTATCCTTACTTCATTCGCCATCTACTCACGCTCAGTAATAAGGCAACAGAAAAATGGCCGATTGTAGGGTGCAGACGATCGTCATTGAATTTCGAATGCTGACTTGAGAACTTAGGATTACCCATCGCCTGAGCTTCTGCTCCAGGCCAAATCACAAAAACAGATAATTATCACTGGCGCAAACATGTTTAATAACAAGCCCAAGAGTGGGCTAGCCTTCCTCGAGGAAAACCGTGTCATCTATAATGATCCCTCTGAGTTCTCCAAACCCCAAAGTCTAGCACAATTTTTGAAAGGGTGTACAAGACTTAACAAACGTTTGCTGGGAGACTATATATCAGAACCTGACAACCTTGAAGTTCTCAAAGCGTTTATCGGTCTCTTTGATTTCAAGGATGTGAGGTCTACTATCAGATGAATTCAGGATGACACAACTGACACAGAACAGAAAGGTGTTGCCGATGCGATGCGTGAACTTCTAGAGAGCTTCCGACTACCTGGGGAATCACAGCAAATTTCACGAATCACAGAAACCTTTGCTTCAATTTACTTCGCCTCTGGTCCTGGTGAGTGTCTCGTGATCCAATAGAAGATCCAATCTGAATGATCTCTCAGCTGAAATCAAGAGTGAAGATGCTGTCTATGTTCTTGCCTACTCTGTCATCCTGTTGAACACTGACCTTCATAACCCCCAAATCAGGGTGAGTAGAATCAGTAAGGTGTCGCTGAATTATTGCCAACATTCTTGCTAGAAAAGAATGACAATCGAGGATTATCAGCGGAATTTGCGTGGAGTTAACGACGGATCAGATTTTTCTTCAGAGTTTCTGGTACGTTCATTGGCTTTCTTGCGTGACTGTCTCACAAAATACTACAGCAAAATATCTATGACTCAATTCGCAAGAGGGAGATTGTCATGCCAGAAGAACATACAGGCCAACTGGGCTTTGAATATGCATGGAAAGAACTCTTGGCAAGATCACGAAATGCGGGTGATTTTATGGTTTCTAATACAAATTTGTTCGATGTCCAAATGTTTAAGTCAGTCTGGAGGTCTGTGATTTCAGCCATCGCCCACGCCTTTATCACATTCGACGACGATTACCTTATCCAGAAAGCGATAACAGGCTTCCGACAATGTGCTACCCTCGCTGGATATTTCCAACTACCAGATGTCTTTGATTTTGTCGTCTTGTCGTTATCGCAGGCCACAAGTCTCCTCTCAGACTCGTCACTAGCGAGTGTTCCCAACTACCCTGTTGTTGACGTTGAAGGCCAGTCTATCACGGTGTCAAAACTTGCCGTAGACTTTGGCACCAATTTCAAGGGTCAGTTAGCAGCTGTAGTACTCTTTAACATTGTCAATGGCAATGGCAATGCACTGCGGGAAGGATGGACGCAAGTAAGCGAGTGAAATCGTTCTATCTACAATGATAGCTAAGTATCTATTTAGATATTCGAGATGTTCCAGAATCTCTTCCTACATTCACTTCTCCCCACAAGGATGTTACAGATGGAAGATTTTCTCGGAGGCGTGACGATGATACCCTTGCGTGGGAGCCAACCACCGCGAGTACAGCCAAGAAATGAGGGTGGTCTACTATCGGTGTTGTCATCTTATCTCATGACGCCATACAGTGCAAGCTCGGAAATGCTGGTTCCGGAAGCAACCAAAACTGATGTGGAAAACACACTTTGTACAATCGATTGCATTGCTTCCTGTAGACTGGAAGAACTTTACAGTCAAATCACGTGTGCCTCATTTCAGTTGGATTCGTCTCCTAGTCCTGACGAATTTCAGGCAATTAGATCCCGAGGCAATGATGGCTGCGGTTCGTGCGCTCGAAGCACTAGCACACGAAAGGGCTGTCGCCAAGCTTCAACTGCAATCTGACGATTCTTCGCCTGGACCGGACAATCGTGAATACCAGTTACCATACGACCCAGCTTCAGTCTTCCTATTGGAGACTATGGTCAGTATATCTTGTCAAGCATCACGGTATATAGAAGACCTCTGGTGGGCTCTTCTGTAATTTTGAGACCGAACAAATGATTCACAATATTTAGGCCCATTGTCTTTGAGCATCTTTCCGCATTGTTGTCAACACCAACTCAGTACAGTGTGTTATTGATTGAACGTGCTGTCGTCAGCCTTTTGCGACTATGTCGTATCTTAGCGCAGAAGGTAGGTCCAGTATACCCTCGGGAGTTTTTACCTACTGATAGCAACATATAGACCTCCCTCCGTGATCAGATTTATATCTCGTTTGATTTACTCGCTGGGCTTCCTGCCCCTGTTTCAAATGCTGTGGGAGAGCAGGTAGCATCCGGTGTTAGCCTCATTGTTCGAAACCATCGAGATGTCATTAGGTACGCCTGACGAAACACAAAGCAGGGCACGACTGAACAAGAGATATCTAGATCGCAAACCGAATGGAACCTTGTCTTCGCAATGATCAGGACAACTCTACTGCACTCAGAAGCAGCACGACTATCCTTTGACTTAACGATTGGTCTCGCTTCTTCTGGAAATAGTTCTTCCGTTTCTCTAGACAATTTTCCAGGACTTATCACCATTTTGGATGATTTTGCTGCAGTAGCGGGCTTCGCTGCTGAAAGGCATCAGCAACGTGGGCGAAAAGTAGAACCTCTGACGTCGGCTAAGTATGTTCAAGTCTCGACTTGCGTCCTCCTGGAGTCTCATTCGTTGGGTCTAGCTCCCCTATCATTGAGCGTGGCAAACAAGCCATCGATATTCTAGCACACTTACATCGCGATAATTTGATCCCTTTGCTCCAGTCTTCCCAGATAGATCACGATCAAGGTGAATCACGTACAAGAACCAGATAGCCTATGTAGGATGGCTCAAACGTATTGCAGGAACTTGGCGGCAGTATATTCTCCCCTTGCTCATGTCTCTTAGTCGCCAATCAGTGAACGCAGCTCGCGAAATCCGCCACACGGCCATCACCCACTTGCAACGTGTTCTTCTAGGTCCACACTTATTTTTTGATGAGGAGAATCAGAATCAAATGGAAGATGTGTTTAACATGGTTGTATTTCCGCTTCTTGATGAGCTCCTAAAACCACAGACATATCAACGTGACCCTCTTGGCATACCTGAGACCCGGGTCAAGGCTTGTGCGCTCCTTTGCAAAACCTTCATGCATCTAGAAGTCAAGGAGGATGTGAAAACAGACTTCAAGGTCTTCTGGATACGGGTTTTGGACTTGCTAGACCGATTGATGAACATGGATCATGGAGACCAACTGGTGAGGCTATCAGTATTTGTGTTTTCTCTTTGGTCCAATTTGACGCTATTTCAAGTACGAAGCGGTACCGGAATCGCTCAAAAATGTGATTCTTGTGATGAATGCCACAGGAATCCTCGTGCCTCCTCCTGTTGACAATGATGATGCTCGACAAGACCACCAGCGAACTTTATGGTCAGCAACATACGAAAGGATCGAACAGTTCCTCCCTGGTTTCTTAAACGATATTGTTCCTCACCAATCAGTCGACCCCACTCTGACTACTTCAAATTCATGAAAAAATTGAACACACACTTCAATAATATTTCGAAAGCAAAAGCAAAACGATGCAAATTACAGGCAAGCTCACAAAGACAAAACCAGAGTAAAATCACTCAGCAGATATAGTCCCAAACAAGTAAAAAAAAACTAGTAAGGACCACTGCAACTGTCCATAGTTTTTTGTATTCGGCCATCTAAAAGAATTGCATTTTTGAGGTTCTGGACCAAACTTTCGTCATCTTTTTATGGTCTAGTTCGTTCAGCTTACCGAGCACGAGACCAAACACTGATGACAAGGGCTGTGGGAGCAACGGTATAAGCCAAGAGGCGGATCGCTTGGCTTGTATACGTTTTTCCCCATGTAGACTGGCCACCGCCCAAGTGAATGGTAAGCATCCAGAGTACAAAGAGAAGATAGCCAGACAGCCTATTTTAAGTGCGTAAAAAGGGACTTCAGCCAGGTAACTAGAAAACAGTGGTTAGTTACCTGTGATACTTCCAGACGGCCTTGGCCTTCATGCCTCCGCCGAAAAGCGACCCGCCATTCCAAACACTTCCTGCGCCAAGGAATATCTGAATGGTCATCCAAATCCAGCAAATTAGACCGAATCTCTGTCCATCCAAATTCACTGAGCCAAATTCACTTGACAAAAGGGAAAACTCACGGCATGCCAGGTCAAGAAGTGTGCGTATCCTTTCTCAATCTTGTACGGTACAGATGCCAAGGTTCCGAGAAAGAGGATTGGGGTTCCTAAGAAAAATATCGCTCGTTGGTGGCGGATAAATCCTGTTACTTTTGTTTTTGCCTGATAGGTTGGCTGGAGAGTCATAATACCTGATCAATTTCAAGTGGGATATGTAGATGATAGGTGGATGCAATGACAAAGTGAAGGAGAACACAGACCGTATGTGAAAAAACAAAGAGCAAGTGTTTGCAAGGGAGGATGAAAAGCGAACCAGCTATACCTGACCGGGTTATTGGCCAGGGTCGCAATCCAGGTGGTTATCACAAGCACCTGCCACGTAAATGAGTACATTGATTCAATGTTCGCTAAGATACCACTCACCACCATGCTAATCTGTTAGAGCCACCGTCGTTCGTCATTAATACGGGAATATCAAACAAAAAAAGCCTGACAGTAGCTAGATTCCTTGCCCAGCCATCGCCTTGGCGGCTCTCAATTTTGGTTTCGCTCTCCTCGCTGACAATTGTGTCTCCTGCGGGGATGGAAGACAAGGCCACACCAGGTTGTCCAGAGTCGTCAAAGCAATCGGGATCCGGAATGCTATCAGGTGACAACAAATGTTCATGTTCAATTTGAGAGCTAGCCCAGAGGCGAGACTTGTGGCCGGGGGTCGTCAACATTGTCTGCTACTGCACAGTGTGCAGTTGAAAATCAAAGTTGTTGCCAGAGTACTTGCACGACGTTGATGGTCAACGTACTTCCAGCCAATCACATCCTCTCGAGTCTGATCAGAGTGCTCCGACAATAGCACCTGTGAGAACAATGCGCGATACTTGTTATATCAATATGTGTTAAGGTACGCGCATGAAGGATGGGCAAACACAAAGGCAGATACTATGGTATAGAAGTATCAAAGTTAAAACGATTAAGTATCAACAGAGAAAACATGGAAGCAACAGGGGGGCAGATAAGGTGATAAACAAAACTGAGTCAGCTCAAATTAAGAATTAGACAGCAGCGACAGATGCAAATGAATTAGAAGGTATTCTGCTTAGTCCGAGCAGGGTTCTTCACTTCGGGGTAGGCCAAGTGCGTTCGGCCTTCCATTTCTGAACGACTTCAGAAACACGTTCTTGGTTAAAAAATGGATATGAAAATTGATAGCCAGTCAGTTTCTTCAGTTTCGCATTGCTAAGTGCAACAGTGTGCTTATCAAAGGAATATTTATCCATGTAAGCCGAGAGTTGTTCATGAATAACTGGAGGATTGCTTTTCTTCATCATCTCAGCCCATGTTGTTACATGCAGATCATTAGCGTCTTCAGCATAGCCATCGTCAACCAGCTAGTCGGTAGTAAGTAGTATGAAACTGATAGATGCATTTGTCAACAAACTTTCATGTAAGTCGCCGTCAGCGGATTGAAGAACTGGAAACTTGTGCCAAAAATAGGGGCTATCGTTTCACCAACACTGAGCAGGGTACTATTTGTCTCATCAGTCTACAATAGGTGAGCAACATTTTTCTCTCTCATGAAAGGATGCACAATTACTCACCACATTGAAGACTGGAGCAACAACCTTCTGGCTTTTCGGAATAGCTTCATCAGTCTTGGGAGGGTCACTGGATGGAATGTGACACGGAATTTCCACACCAGCCTGGTCGTTAGCGGCCTTCCTCCCCAAGGGTGCCATCCATTTTGCGGTGGCCCAAGCAGCACCAGCAAGGTCTTGAGCGTGGACTGTGTTGACTGGGTTTTTTCCAGGTGACCACCTAAGAACCGTTCATAAGCATCGACTATCCTTTCAATCTTGGAAGCACATACATAGACTTGACGGGTTTCTTGAGATATCCATAAACAGACGAGACAATAATCGCGGAAGCAACTATGCACAACCAACATCAACGTCGGATGGGAAAGGTGACAGCACAAAAACGTACTGATACCGTAATTCGTGTATGGACCATACACGAAGCCAGGCCTCAGAATAACAAGATTGAGCCTATCGAAGAAATCGTCAATCAACAATCTTCATTAAGCTCAAAAAACCAACTCCTTGATAGCTCCGAGAATCCTCAACGTCTCATGCCACCAGAGACCTATAGCACCCCATGGCTCTACCCCACTTTTCTCGTCTTGGGGACCTTTACCCAGCGTTCTGTAGAACGGATGATGAATCCGGACATATGCCTTGACTTTTCGTCTGGCGGCCTCTTCAGCAACGAGTCTGGCTATGCGACACGTGAAGCTGATAATAATCTGTACAGATCAAGGTTCAAAACGTTATTCCGAACCGAAAAGAGCTTATTCAGAAACAACGGCGCAAAGGCAAATCTAGATTCACGCACCTCCTCAGAGCGATCCGGCCAAACTTCGCCCGTAAAGTCAAACACGTATTCATAACGAGGAACCCCAGCAGGAGGCTCAAAGACTCCGGCAATCCTATCTAGACAGCGCAGAACTTATCAGAAAGCAGCTAAGTTGAAACGAATAAAAGAACTGCACCAGGAACAGTCAGGTTCACTTGGCGATATTCTACCTCTGGCCTTTCTAATACAGCAGGAAACTCTGAGCCGATATAACTGATACATTATGATCAAATCATAGAAGCAAGAAGGATGGAAATGAAGAGCCGTCAACAAACTCACGTGGTAGGTGGTTTGACGGAGTACTTGTCAACGATTAGTAAGTACTGTGGTTCATGGATCAGCACTTTTCTGAAGATCGAGTGGCGTGATTGGCAACGCACAGAAACAAGAGGTTCACCCTGCACAGGAACAAGTAAGGAGGCAAGGGCACGCGAACAAGTGTTAAGACCGCCTAAATATTGGAGGTAAGAGCAAAGATCAGTGTTTTATTGTGGCGATCGAAATGTGAGAGAGAAAAACAACGGCAAGACGGAAAAGAGACGGAAGGAAGGAGGGAGGAAAGGGTTGAGACTGACCAAAAATGATAACGCTGGGCTTTTGATCCATTACTTTGGATAAAGGCAGGAAACACAAAGGACGGGGTATTAGAGAAAGGAGGGAAGGAGATGAGATGCTTTAAGTCATTTTGTTATGTAATCGGAGTCTCAATTAACAGCCGACAAGGATCAACGACCGTCCTTACATCTTCTCGATGCGTTGCGTTGGAAACATCCTCTCAAGGCTTCTTCTTCTCTGACCATACACCTTACTACACCTTACTTTTTTCCCCTTAAGTTTCTTTGACACCTCCTCCGACTCCGCTGGACTCACTCACTCTACCTCACATTTGTGTCAACACACAACCATACAATCTGACTGTCAGATTGATTACTTAATTAACCACGTGAGCCTTACTGATTGACAGCCTGATCAAGATCGGAGATATTTATAAATGCATGAGAAATCTTGCGCTGCGAATTCAGGATGCTCCTGGATCGATCTGCCATACAGTGTCTCTGCGAGTTCACCAAGAGGCAATGCACTGTCATTTTTTCTTGCAATTTCGGTTGCGAGCCCCATATCCTACAAGTTCATTACAAACAGCCATGATGTCATCGGGAATATTGATGACATAACAACCCACCTTGAACATCAGTGCCGTGACGAAGCCGCCTTGATAATCCCTCTCACACGGTGCAGACTTATCTTCCAGAGCCCCTGGGACGGGGTTATTGACGGAGGATGCCCAGCATCTGCCAGTGCTACTATTGATGACAGAAGCCAAAACAGCTGGATCCAGACCTAGCTTTTGACCTAAAAGCATACCCTCAGCAACCACAATCTGTTGCACACCTAGGATAAGCTTCAAAAGGAAAGTGTCAAAGAAGAAAAGATGAGGTATTTTGGTTACTCACGTTGTTGCAAATTTTGGCACCTAAACCAGCACCAGAAAGACCGCAATGAATGATCCGTTGTCCCATCTGGGCAAGAACTGGTTGTGAAAGTTGGAATGACTGCTCTGTGCCTCCTACGAGGAAAGAAAGAGTGGCTGCTTTGGCTCCACTAACACCTATAAGGACAGTTGTTACACAAAACGGTCGTCGTCAATGGGATATAGACTTGCCACCAGATACGGGTGCATCAACCATCTGTGCACCAATAGTACTAATATCAGTAGCGATTGCTCTGGCAACATCGACATCAAGAGTAGTTGAATCGATACAGAGAGTTTGAACGACATCTTGGGAGGGTAATTCTTTCAGTGTTGGGATGATTCCCTGCAAATAAACTTGCTTGACATGTGGCGAAGAGGGGAGCATAGTAATGATAGTCTTGGAAGCCAGAGTGGCCCTAAACCCTTTCTAGATCAGTACTCTAGTACGGAAACGGGTAGTGGTGTGCTCACTTCTCAGGGGTATCGACGACCTCCAACTTTGCTCCAGGAAATTTAGCCAAAAATTTGTCACGGAAAGTATGGGCATTGTCTTGTAGAGCATCACATACAACAAAGCGAGAATCTTGTGATTGGTTATACTGCTTAGAGAAGAGATTGTATGCCATTTCAGAGCCCATTCGACCCAAGCCGATGAAACTTGTGCTTCTCAGACGAGGAACGGACCGCTCCAGTTGCTGGAGCCATTGCATGGTCGGACGCATCAAGACTTGTGGGATGAGGTTTGTCTGTATACACGAAGATTAAGAGGACTGAATTCAATGAAATTTGCTGGGGAAAGGCCGGAGCTTGGCTACTGATTGCCCAAAATAGACAACGTCGAATATGATACCCTGTTCAGCACAACTATGCTACAATTACATTTCCAGTCTCTATAAGGACGCAGCCGAATACAAATATCAGCCGTTCGACATGGAACCTTAAACGGGAGGTTAGATCGTCTCCTTAACGTACCTCTTTCGCAATATTCATTCACCAGCTTGTCTCTGCGGAAGTATAGAAACAAGGTACCCACAAAATCCAGCCGTCAGCCTTCTAGTTCTCGCACTGGAACCCACACTCTCCGAGCCATCTCTATACTCAATGGGCCACTAGTGGACTACCTGCCAGTATCAGTGGCATGATACGTTCCATCGGTCTCATTATTTTCTATATGTTCAATAGCCGTCGTGTGTTTCGTCTCATCCAAATGATCATTTATCATTCTTTCTTACTATGGTGTTTCTTTCTATCAAGCAATTTTCCAGAATTAAAAATCCAATTATCCGGGGCTTGATCTGTAGTAGTTAGAACAAATCTCATGGCTACATGATCGGAATTGTCGGACTGTAAGATGATTCGATGATTCCATCTACACAGTCCTGTTCATCGACTTGCTCCTGTAATAACTTTTGCACCGCTTGCCTCAGAGACACCACATTCGTACAAATAATTCCTGAGCTGAAATCCCCGACATGCTTGCAGCGGCGACATCCTTCTTCGCTCGTACAAACATTTCCCAATCCTACAATATCGGTCAACCTTCGAGCCCAGGCGCAAGTTCGAGCAGGCCCACCACACCAGGCGTTGCCTCATCTTCTGTCACTGCAGGCTCAGGTTCTGGAGGCAATGGGGTTCTTGCGATCACGTTCACACCGACGTTTGCAGTGGGATTATGGAAGATACAGAGTGCATATCACAGAGTAACAAGTAAGAGAGTCTCGGTGTGGAGTTTTGATAAACGTGGGGCAGATATCGAGAGATTGGGAGTGGCTGTTCGAGAGTTGACACTGAGAGTCTTGAAGGCCGAGGTGAGTGGTTGTCACTTGTCAAAAGACTTACATTCACTGTCCTAGTAGGCCTCTGCTTTGGGACGGTTAAGACACCCTTCAATCCTAGGTGAAACAGTTTGATGATTACAAAGTGTTCCGCTTCTCATCGAACATTTTAGAGATGGTCGAGCCCTTGGAGGAAACACGAAGCGAATTGATTTTCGCGACTGAACCGATACTCTCGAGCCTTGAGCTATCTATACCCGGATATGGCAGGCACGCGTCAATTGTTGAGCTTGATGAAGTTGAAGTGGGTATTGTCATCCGTCTCAATGCCTGGAGCAGCTACTAACGTATTTATATCATTAGATCCAGAAAGGCATCCTCCAGCTCTGCAAAGGCCTTTCGTTTCTACACTCTTCGGCTCAATTGATCCACAGTAACATATGTCCAGAGAGCGTCATTATCAACACTGCTGGCGACTGGAAGATTTCTGGACTTGGTCTGACAATTCCCCTACTTACAGATGGTCGACCTACACGTTGGGAATTCCCGACTTATGATGGCCGAGTTCCTTCATACATTCAGCGCTCCTTCGATTACATGGGTACGTGGTCCTGTATGAGATCGCTTTGCCCACACCCTGAAGATTGAGATTGCAGCCCCAGAATATGCATTAGATGAACAACTCCTGACAGCTTCAGACATGTATTCTCTTGGATGCCTTATCTTTGCCGTCCATTGTAAGGGAACGCCTCCATATAAAACGCATGCGAACTTGAGTAGCTTGCGCGAGAATGCGAGAAAGCCTCTTATTGGTATAGAAAGACTGGACAAAGACCTCCAAGGTAGTAATGTCTTTTGACTTCTTACAAGTTCATCCCTCACTGTGAATCTTAGCGCTCCTGCAGTCCCTCGTCAATCGCCATCCTACATCACGTCTAACTCCGTCGACATTACCTTCGCATTCGTTCTTCTCTTCTTTACCTATCTCAACACTCAACTTCTTGGATAGAAGTAATTTCACAGCTAAAACAAGGGGAGAAAAGATTTCTTTCATGAGAGGTCTGCTCGGAGTGCTGGATCGGTTCTCCGAAGGTCTCAGGGTACGGAAAATTCTTCCTTCACTTCTCGAGGAGGTTAGCTTTCTCCGTCCGTCGGGTCACCAAAACGGTTAAATTGACATTGATAGATGAAAGATATCCACCTCCTACCTTATATCCTTCCGAATATTTTTGCGATCTCGAGTGTCTTGACAGCATCTCAATTTGCTAGCCTGGTGTTATCAAGTCTGAAACCACTCTTCATTATCAAAGACCCTCCGCAAAACATGCTAACTTTGTTGGATAATCTGCATTTACTCCAAGAGAAGACTGAAAGGACCGTGTTCAGAGAGCGTATGTTGGACCTTCTCTTTGTGCTACATGACTTGATCTATCAATCAATAGAGGTTTTGCCTCTTGTTTATAATGCTCTCGAATCTGAGCATACTGATGTGCAAGAACGGGCACTCAAAGCCGTGCCTGATCTATGTGAAACGATTGATTATGCTGAAGTTCAAGGTGTTCTTTTTCCTCGCGTCGCTGTTCGTGCCATAATACTATCATCTTCCAGCTTTGAGTTGAATACCGCCCACAGCTTGTCTTCTCAAAGACAAAGGTCTTGACAATCAAAGTTGCCACTCTGGCCACTTTTCTTGTCATGGTCAAGACACTCGACACTGTACGTACATTTGATCTTCCCTCTGTCCCTCATCTTGGTATTCTCAATGTTTTGGTATTCAGTCAAGTCTTACTCAGAAGTTAGTCCCGCTCTTGGCCAAGACTCGGACAAAAGAGCCGGCCGTGATGGTCCGTAGTTACGTTCGCCTCCGCCGTTGGTTGCGAAACGACTGACATTGTCATCTAGATGGCGACTTTATCAGTTCAAGAAGCCATGGGTTCCAAAGTCGACAAAGAAGCCGTCGCCACGCTTGTCCTCCCTCAACTATGGACAATGTCAATGGGACCTTGTATGTTGTCATTTTTTCTTTCTTTGTTGAGACTAATTATATCTCATTCCAGTACTGAACGTAGAACAATTTCAACGCTTTATGTCTGTAATCAAGAAACTTGGTGACAGGGTTGAACGCGAGCACAACCAGTACCTCTGCGACGCTCAGCGCATTGAAGATAGGTCCACAACTACAGTCAACGATTCTGTCGGGATGCTTCCGTCCGTAGCGGTTGATTTTGAGAGCCTTGTGGGAAGAGCAGACTCTAATGGTTCTGGAAAGGATCAAAATACAGACAATAATACTTTATGGGATAATGATGATGCATGGAAGAACATTTTTCTTGATACGGTGCGCTTACAGATCCGTTTTATCCTTTCAGGAAAATTTACGCAGCCTTCCTCATATACTCAGTCTGTGGTCCCTCAAACACAATCATCTCGCTTGAGAGCATCGTCTTCTGTGATATCAAGTGACCACTCTCATTTGGATTCACTCCAACCTCAACAATCGTTCAAAGTGAATTCGACAAAAGTTACAAATTCAAGTGTTAGGTCAACAAGATCCCCATCCAATTCTCGAGACCTTTTCAGTGCCCTCGCTCAGTCGACCTCTGCACCACCTCTCTTACCTAAGCCTTTGTCCCCACCCAGTTCTGAGATTCAACTTCAAAAGCTGAATCAACCAACCAAGCCGAATTACAATATATCGTTAGAGCCCAGATCACCATCATACATAGGCTCCTTGGTCCCTTCCCAGCCGTCTATGCTGCAACCTTTACAGCCATCCCCTTCTTCGCTACAATCATTACCATTGGCTCAAACACCTCAAACATCAAGCATGGGAGGCATTCTTACGCCGTCCCGACCTATGCAATCATCCTGGAGTGTAGCTAAGAAGCCTTCACAAAATGATTGGGAGGATTTCGATCCTCTAGCTTAGATAGCATAAATTACCTCCCTCTATCTCCATATTAAAATACTGTCGCCTTGATGATTGTATCTGGTACCTCGGTTTGTAGTTCAACTCTTTCGTACAGTATTGTGTTGGCTTGATTGATAAACCAAGGATACCCTTTATAATGATACCGGTTCCCGTTTTCGAGGACACTCGGTCTTCGCATTCTGCACGCCTATATCGAGGTTAGCGTGGCTCGAAGAAAGTGTCTAATTATGTTGTGCAACCGTCTTGACGACGATGTATCTCAAAGTGCCTTTGAGCTTTAGCTAAAGTTTCGCCTGCATCCGCCCTGCTATAAGAGCATATCCTTGGAATGACTGCAAAATGACCACTACAGACCGTAACCAAAGGTTTTTGCTACAATTTTTCTGCCCTTACCTTTAGCATCATAAAAGATGAGGCTAGCACATAGGCATTTGGAAAAGTAACCAACATATAGAAACAACTACAGGCCTCTCGCATGGTGATTCCACCTTCATATCTTTTGAAATTAATTTCAAGAGAGCATTTGTGTTGCATGGATTGCCTCCGTATTTATTTGAACATAACAGGCCATGAATCTATCGTGGTACATATATTCAAAGACTACCAGTTGTATATCATCTTGATCCAATTCCAGCTCCGACATAAATTGATTCGACGAATTAATTCCTCCGAATTCACTTAACGATACTTTCAGTGAGTTCAACAAGTTACAATCTGATACCCTGACTCATGCATATGTTACCAAGTCTGTGGACGGCGGTGACGAGTCTAGGATAATGAAAGCCTCAGCGGCCCGCCTTGTTCGAATCATTCCCCGCAAATCTCTTGACCCCACTTCGATCAGAGTCCTCGATGCTCCAAGTCCCCAGACACAGGATCTTCAGAAACCGACTGTCTTTGAGCTCTTACAGAAACAACGTGAGACAACGGGCTCTGATTGGCCGGGGAACATACGGATAGAGCCTGTCGTGAAGAAGGAGGTCTATAGGCCCGTACAAGGGGAGCTTAGAACGCAACTCAAAAGAATGCTCAAGGAGCGCTGAGTTCCAGCTCTACCTATTCCAAAGCTTGCTTTTTTCGACCTCTTCCTTCTTATTGCCATGACACACCAAAGAGATCACCAGTAATTGATTATTCTTACAAAAGTTTAGTTCAGTAGCTCGTCATAGCATAAGGCCTGGAGTAGGAGGTCAGTTCGTCACTGTTGTTTATTTGTCGCGCAAACCATCTTGAATCACACTTCGTCAAAATTGACATTGCGACGGAACTTGACACGTAACATCCTGCGAGGTAATATTCTTGTCACCATTTTGTATCATACACTTTCGATGCAATTCTACCACTGTTCATTTTGGCGCTCCGTATTATGCTTTCAAATTTATCTGGGAACACCTCTCGGTCTCTGAATCAGTACCTCCCGATGTAAAGGTCTACATTCATCTCCATCCATGGGCATTCCAATAGTGGATGAGCAGCTCTGTCTCCTTGTCGTCTTCTATGAAATAATGACCCAGGGGACCCCATCATTCTCAAGTACTTCATCAGCATTGAACTACAGCATTCCACATTGTCTTGATTCTTCTTGGCCAAGTTTGTACCATAGGAGCAATGACCTCTTCATGATTTCTTTCTCAGCGGTGGCCGTGTGAGGTTTGATACCATTACCAAAACCCATTACCAAAACCCATGCCCAAGCTGACATCTTTGGATTCATAGTTGATCTATTTACCACCTACATGGTCATATTCCAAAATCTAGTAGCTATTCCCCATTTTCATGGCTATGACCTCTCTTCTACACCTCACCATCAAGCGCTCGATCCATACTGAGTACGGATATGGTGCTATCTAGCTCTTCTACTTCGTTGGGATATCCTGTGTTAACTCCAAAGTCATGAAATGGGACCTCGCCCTACTTTCACCGGGGATTGCACGCTCAGGTTTGTTTCAGACCTCTTTGAGATCTCATTCATTCTCTTATGGTATCTAATCGACATTCCTTTCTCTCACTCAGGCGCAGCCATTACGCCGCTATTGTAGTCAACATGTGGCATGAAGGGCAAATCAATGACCGTCCCCTGTAGTGAAGGCGAAGGAGATTTAGGCTGATCTATCAGGATTCATTAGGATAAACCATCAAGATACATGTAAATACATTATATGTGAACAAAGAGACAGAAGTATAGCATGTAGCGCAGATCACAAATAAGAAGTGCCTCATAACGGAGCCTCATCATTTGCCAGGCTTCTTGCCGTTTGCCTTGGCTGAGGCCTTCTTTTTCTTTGGTCGATCATCGTTTGAGTCGTCGGAGTGGTTGCCCTTCTTCCGCTCTTCAGCACGTTTTGCATCAGATTTAGCAGCTTTACGCTCCAGTTCATCCCAGTCATCACCTGTTCAAATCTTAGTATAAATACGAGGAGTTGCACATATGAAGATACCTTCATCATTCTCATTCTCGTCGAAGGACCCACTATCGTAACTACCATCACTCGCAGCCGAGTACTCACTTTCATCCTCACTACTTGATTCGACGAAGCCGTCCGAATCGGCCTCGAACTCGGATGTTAAATCAGATTGCTCAGATAGGTCACTTTCAGCTCCCCCAGTACCACCAAGGAAAGACCATCCGCCGCCTTGGAAGAACTCGTAAGGATTTTCGTTGATGTGCTTCATGATTGGACCCCAATTCAGGTTGACTGGGCCTTGACTCATGGGAATGTCGACGGAACTATGGTTATAGCAACATTAAGATTAACAACGGGCACTAGCCGAATCAATGCGACTCACTCTAGCCAATTCTTCACGTCATCCATCTGTGAGCTTTGAATCGAGTTGATGTGCAAGGGCGTCTTTGTAAAGTCCTTGAATATGAGGATGAGGTCGAATTGCTTCAATCCGTATTGGACACGTTCTAGTGAGGCAATCTCAATCTCAGCGAGTGTGACAACCAAGAACGGAGGGTCCGTCAGATGAACGAGGCAATCTGTCGTTGGCTGCATACGGACACCTGTACGGAATGGTACACCCTCGAAGGAAAGTTCTCGGAATGGAATATCCAACTCGACAGTTTCACCAAGCTAATGCCCGATAAGCAACTTCTAGGTGTCCAGGTCATGGATGCGTTAAGTTCACTCACCGAAGTTGAGGCTGTTTCAGCAATCTTCTCAGCAAAAGATTTAACCTCTCTGTTAAGCATAGCTCTACGTTTACGCTCCTGCTGCTCCATCTCGATCTCATCTTCATCACCATAGCGGTGCTTGCGCTTTCTATTTCCAGTCTCGTCAAACTGAACATCCGTTGCTTCACGGAAGAATTGTACATCCTAAACACTTTAAATCATAATATATCCTCCCAACGATGTTTAATGTCTTACCGAAGTCTTTTTCTTTCCAATCATAATGGGAGACCTAAGATGCAAGTGGACGATGACTAACAGCTCATGGTCACAAGGTTGGAAGAAAAGGTGTTTGATATTGCTGAAGAGAATGTCTGATAACAACAATCAGGGCCTCGTAAATCAAAACATGCCATACCACTCACCGACTTTTTGAGCGCCAACAGATTGGTAACGAATACCGTTCTGGTGAATTTCGACTTCTCCGGGTAATCGTTTCCCATCCAATGCAGGGCGAACGAATGTCTCCGTCATCTTTATAGGTCGCCGACCTTTCATCTCCATCAGGTTGCCTTGTTCGACGACGTCAGCCATCTCTTTTTTTTGTTGCTCTCTTTTATTTGCTTCTTTCTTCAACTCGGTGATTTGCTTGCTGATGTTGTCGAACCGATGCGAATCAGGGGAACGGTAGGACACCGAACGGATAAATGTAGCGTCGGGGTTTTCGAATGGAGTGTCATCCTTCTTGCCCGACATTTGACCGGGGGTTTGAAAATTGATACGAAGGTAGGTGAAGTCACCTTCGTCATTCTTGCTAACGTTCTTAATGGTGTTTATGTGGAAAGGCACAGCAAAACCGTGTATAGGAAGAATGACTGTCTGAACCTTCCTATCAACGTAGATCTATGTCGGTTTTTCAGATATTGTCCCAAACAGGACAGGATAAAACTGACTCTAAGCTTGTCCACGTCTGGCGGTAACGCAGCTTCACCTTTGAAACTCTGGAACTTTTTCCACGTCTTCCCTTCTCGAGCTCCAATCCCAGAACCCTCTTCCGAGAAGCGCCGTAAGCCCTCTTCCTGTAATTTGTCTCGTAGTTCATTTTGGTGCTCGATCAATCTTGTTGCGGCAGTTTGATGGACTTCATCTTGGACAGCTCTCCGGGATTGATTGCGAAGAACCTTTGTACCCGCTGTCTTTTTGACAGGAGAACCATTGGTGCGAGGAGCTGCAAGAGGCTTGCGCTCTTTTTTTGTTTCAACCTCATCTTCGTCATTCAGGAAGAACAAGGTATCCTTCGTTAATTTCGTTCCTTCTGTGAGCAGGGTCGACTTGTCTTGACCGACGAGAATTGTATCCGACAGCTGCAAAGCATATCTAGAACCATTATATATATGAGCACTATTCAGATTCAAAATTGCAATATGCACTTTTGGCCATTGTCATCCAAGTCGGTGAAGCCAAGTCCAAGAATCAGAATCATATTTTTCTTTAATGGCCGACCGTTTTTAGGTGAAAGGAGGTAAGTACTATCACGGAATTCCATGCCGGTCTGCGGAAAAAGACTCTCATGAATCAACAAAAAAAAGGATATGGGCTATACACACCCCGAACCCAATGCTCTTTACAAAATTTTTCTCCAAATCCGCTTTTTTATGTCGGATCAGTGTCAGAGCATGCTGGTAAACGTCGCGAGCAATGACCCCATCTTTGATAAATGACATGAGGTCTACTTGGAGGGAAAGCAAGAGGTTGTACTGAGCTTCTTGATCCTGTAAACAATCAGATGTTGGTCTGAAATTTGTCAAGATTATATCACTAACAGGTTTAGGGTCAACGATGAATGTGCGCCCAACACTAGAACAGTACGACTTGTATCGTAGCCCAACAGATACCAAAAGCACACCCTTGTGCGCAATATTATCCTCCGTTGGCTCCGCAGTGTAGCGTAGGTCATATCCGCTCTTGCTAGAACGTGAAATGACGATAGGAGGAAAACAGAATTCTACATAAGGCCAATCCACCTGGTAAATATTGCTGCTTGTCAGACTCAAATTTAACGCTGCTCAACATTGACCACATGCCTCATCAAGGTTCTTGCCTTTACTCCAAACTTTCATGTCAGGACCCTTCGCATCCTTCCCTTCCCCTGAGCCCAAACGAGCTTCAATCTGAGCAGACAGCATGTCGTGTGTGATTTTGGATTCCTTGTCCAGTATTGACTCGAGTTTGGGTGCAATGTGATACCTGAGGAGGGTAGATGTTAAAGACCCAGCAGTCTGTGCAGCTTTCTACTTTACTTGAGTCAAATGAAAGGCCAGAAGATGTAGAGACCTACGAGCTCTTCCTCGTCTTTCACAGCCATTGCTGCCGAGATGGCAGGTGACATATCAACTAGTTCAGGTCTCTCTGACACCTCTTTGATTGATTTTTCCCATTCCGAAACCAGCTTTCCAGTATGCTGTTCCTTAAGGAACGTGCCAATACATTGAGAACGGCAATACTGTTCGATGAATTGGGGCAACGAGTCACTGGAGGCCTCCTTTCCCTTCGCTTGAACAAATATTTTGATCGGTACAAGGCCATCAACCTGTTCGATTTGCGTGAGGATTTTAGCTGTAGGATCACATTTACTCATCAGCCGAGTCTCATGACAATGAAAACACGCCCGAACCCTTGCTAGCGGAACATAGTACTGAGATCTGTTTCTTTTGAAATAACATCAATGTTGACGGAAATTCATAACCTAATAGCCATTGCTACGAGTATAGTCAGTCAAACGCAGCGACAAACGACAGCTGCACTTACTTGTAGACATGTACTTCTTCGCATGGCTTCATCTTCGGACACAGGATCTCCAGCAATGATAAGTAGACCATCTGCATTCGCTATGGAAGCATATTCATCATTTTCATTGGCATTCTATAAGCACAATCCGAGTCATCGAACTTCCTGAGCAAGCTCAATACTAGAAGATACCAAGTACTAACCAACCAGCCATTATATATACGTTGTACGCGAGCACAGAATGTTTCCTTATTCAGCTCGACACGTAGAGAGGACATCACAAGGCGGTGGGGGGAAAAACAGAGAACGAACGCGTTTGTATTATGAGGGACGCGCCTGGAAGATGGCGGAGTATGAATTATGTGTCTTTTTTTTTATTTAAATTCAACAATTTATTACGCGGTGTACGTACACAGTCCGAATGAATTATGTGTCATTCGCTAGATATTTACCGTGCATTTACCGCCACTTGCCCTGCCTTCCATAAATTATCTCCCCGCATTCTTTGAATGAACATGCTTCCAATCTTTCAAACTTCATCTTGGAGGACTCTTCAATTTATTTTTTGCAAGATCAAGGATAGTGCTTCGGCGATGAACATGTCAGAATTTTGATGTCACTTGGTATTTTGTTGGTGATTGCAAACATGGCTAGGGATATCGAAAAGGGGTTTTAGGATTTGTCGTCTCGACGTACCGAAATACTCCAGTCTTGGATACGGTCTGATGTATTATCAACTCACAGGTGGTACAAATTATTTTGAAGACGTAGCTTTCCTCGCCGACACTCTGGTCAGTTAGATTCCATGTCAATCAACGAGATCTCGAGAAAAAAGTTTGCGTCTTGACGAATCAACGCGAGGTTTTTGTTTAGGCTGCCGCTATTGAGAGACGAATCAGCATTGACTTGGTAGGCTCGACAGTACCATTCGATGAATTTCCGACAATGAGTTGCACGAAGATAAGCACGTTTTGATCGAATAGTCCAGGGCACTGATTTAGTCAGGAGATACATAATTGCTCAGGTCAATTGCTTAGGTCCTTAGGAAGAAACAGTGCATCTACCGGGGACATATTATGTCTTACAGATGCTAAGCCTGGGTCAGGGGGATACTGTCCTCAAAAGAACAGACACGGGCGTGAGCCAGCTCTGTAGCAACTTTAATGAGAAAAAGGAAGAACTAAGAACCCCTTCTCCTGACTAGAGGCTTTTTCATCTGCCAGACAGTAGGGTCGTTGTCTTAGGAATCATTCAAAATGGCCTTGAGTGCCAATCAACTCAATATCTTTAGGAGGACCCAAGGGATAATAGCCCCATATCTTGAGTCAGTCCTCGTCTATTCCCAATACACCCAAGTCCTTCAGAACAAATAAAGTTTCCTCCACCCTCATCTCCAAGGCAGTTATTTTCTGCAGCTTTCTTTCCCATTCCCTGACGAGTTCTCGTTCTAGTCGGGTCAATAAAGTCTCGTCTTGACGCACGTCACTTCGTTCCCGTTTCTCCAAAACAGCCTTGACCTCTGGAGCTTCTTGTTCAGCGCGCCTTCGCATACCGATATTGTATAATGTTTTGTACACTTGCCCTAGAATTATCGAAAAGGCCTTGTGCTGATTGACATACCTGTTGACATAAATGCCTCGGTGTCGTTATGAACAACGAGCAAACCTACCAAAGGTAAAACATGCGAGTAGGATTTCGATCCGCACTTTTGGACACTTCTTGAATGCTGACAAGTGAGTCAGCAACAAGAGCTGTCAGGAGAGAACGGACATCCTTCCCGGGCATCATCACTACTTTTGAAATCTAGAACTGATTCATCAATCAGTATCCCAGCTGTCAAAGGAGAAATGTACCTGCTTGTCATCCATTTTCCCTGTCTCCATTAGTAATCGCAAAATTCTAACACCCTCATTTCCATGTTTCTCCCTTGTCACAGACTCCAAAATATGTCTTCGTAATCGTCTTCCTACGACGTCAAATTCTACCTGGGCTCTTGAAGAATTGAGGGAGATGAAGGAAGCAGTCTTGCCAGCATGCGTCGGGTTATCATTACACGACAACATTCCCAAATACTCTTTAATACAGGTAGCATTCGAGGGCCTTTTTTCATCCAGGATGAGCCCACGTGCTAGGCCCTTTTCTTCCGAAAGATGCAACACAATACTCGGAACAGACATTGGCTCTAACCAATCTTGAAGATCGGAGCTAGAGGCGAGAAAGACAGTGGACATACCTGATCGAACCTCGGAAACATCTTTTTGGGAGTTTTCTGTCATCTTAAGGAGGCCACGTAAGACAATTGCTGCCCCTTCATTATATCGCTGGCGCGCAGCGTCAATGATTAACTGCAAACAGTCGTGAGTGTTAGGGTATATTGTAGAATTAATGAGATCACGTTGTTTCGTATGTGAACGTTGAATTTATCGAAATTCACTCGAAAATATACCGTTTCCTATAGGCAAGATCGTTATCACCAGAAGCATTGTGAGGGTAGGTTGAACTCACGTCAATGGCAAAATCATCCGTTTCTTCCGCTTTTCGTTTCCTACCTCGATGGACTGGTTGGTTAATGGCTTTGCGTTTCTACTCAACCATAACTTTTCCCATCAAGTAGGACACATGTTATGAAGCTCACTAGTCCTGTTTTTTCTCCTTCATCCTCCTCCCGCTTCAACCTTGCCTCTGCAACCTGCTTTGCCTCTCTCAACTCCCTCGCAGTGGGAAATCCAGAAATCTTTGCCTTCTCCTCACTCTCGTATTTGATTTGTTTGTCCTTGGGCGATACATGCGACAAAGCAGTGGACGGTTTCAGGTAGGTCCCACTGACCAATTTGTGTGCTGCACCTCGATAAACAGCGACAGCTAACAAATGGATTAACCTAACTGTCAGCGGCAGAATCTTTGGAATGCACCTTTATGTTCACAAATTCCTAACAGGTTCAGGATGTCCCGTAAGCGCAACTTCCCGTGATCGAGCGTAACTTGTACTATTTCTCCCTCCTATTCCAACTGAACATTGTGACCTTTGTCAAGGACTATCAAGCGGAAACTCACTGCCTGTCCAAAGAGTTGCTGCGCCAAGTAAACAACTTTCCCGAACCTCAGGCGCATGAGGCACTCGTCCAAATTTATTTCAAAGACAGCCATGCCATCGTCGCTTTTTGCGTGCCATAGAAGATTGTGCTGGACAAGAACGAGGATGGAAGCCCGCACGGTCCGAGGTTTCAGCTGAGTGTATCGAACAATTTGAGGCAAGGCAAGACGACCACGAGTGAGGAGAGTAGAAACGACTCGCTAAACAAAAAGCGCCTTAGTTTTTCTTTGATAACAGGTTGCAGGAAGATGACAAGCCATACTGCAGTTAATGATCCAAAATGCGTGTAAATGATCTCAGAGCATAGTCGAGTGGTGTTGACATCTGCCATAAATTGTCTACCAGTTATCGGGTATCAATAAACAGATATAGATATATTTACTGCTGACACGAAACAAGGGAGAGGCAATACGTGATCTGATGGTTGTCGGCAATTTCCGAGTCAGAGCTCATCAGCATGACGCAACGAGGATACATTTCAAAAAGCATGTAGAAAACAGAATGTTCAATTAACAACATGCATCTGTAAATGAGGCTCGACTAATCCATTTTACATCCGGCTCTTCACATCGAGTGTACCTAGAAAGATTTATCATAGGACTTACCTCGCAGGGAAAAATCAAGCGAACGTGAAACGCGGAGAGGTTCCATAAGTAAATTAACTTAGCCTGTAACGGTCTTGAGCTTGTTTCATGGACTTTGAGAGAGTAAAAAACACTGGAGGTCCTCCAGCATATACTAGCACAGCCGAGAAGAGAGAGTCGGGGAAACAGCAGCCTGAGATCATTCAGTTCTGACACGCTTAGAACCTGTGTGCTTCTTTCAAAAATTTTGGACAGCGAGGCCAGAGGCATAGGACAAACCTGGGGATTCAAAATCATCATCAGAATACTCGAGATCAAAATCATCAAAGCTGCGTTTGGAGGCCTTGCTTGAGAGTGTAGTCGAATTCTCGTTCGACGAGACGGGCTCATCTCCAATATCCTTATCTGATTCCCACGCTGTATCAGGGTCACCTTCACCATCCAACTCATCGTCCCAAGCGTCTGCATCGAAATCTTGCAATTCCTCTAGATAATGACCCTACTAAATATACCAGGACATGAGGTAGTAGTGAGATACATACCGTGTGCATGCGTGTCTATTTCAGCATTCACGTACTCGGAATCCAAAGATTCCCCTTCAATGGATATGTGTCCATGAGCAATGACTCCATCCAAGGGCTCTGTCATGAGCAAAGCAATTAGGTGAGCTAACAATCTAAGAACGAAGCTCACGTTGATGGTCGACGGTTTCCTTTGGCTGAAAAATGTTCTCCAGTACTTCGCCATTTGCTATATAAGGATTGAATCATTGGTAATACAAAAGTCAGATAGCCCATGTACCTTCATCAGATTGAATTCTCAAAGCAGCCTCAACTCCATTTGAATTAGTACTACTGGTATCTTCTTCGCGCCTACCACCCAGATCTTCTGACGCAATTTCCCCTGCTCGAGATGAGATTTCTTGTTTCTGATCGGTTTCTGTGATTGGAACTTCGAAAGTTATATCATCATTGTCGTTGTCATCAAGTATTTCAGAATTATCATTTGGAGCACTGTCGAAAGCAGTGTTCTCAAAATGGGGCGCATCTGTAGACTCTATGTTTAGTTCTTGTTCGGCCTCTTCCGCAGCTTCTGGTGATTCAACAAAATCAGGAAGAGTAGAAAGGTCAATTTCACCCGTTTGTTCTGTGACCTCGTCATAGTCATGCACGTGATCGTGGTCATATCGGCTGTCTTGACCTTCCGAGATTTCGACAGAAGCCTCTTGCTCGTAAACGTCTTCGTGCAAGTGATTTCCATCATGTTGAGAAATACCTGAGAGAAAAGTTTAGTCAAACAAGGAATTGATAGCAGAATTGTCTTACCAGTATCATCAAGGCCCTGTGACTCATTCACATGAAGGGTAATGAGTCGTTCCTGCAGCATATGATAGCGAACGATGAACTGGACACCAGATACATATAGCCGAAGCCGAAGAGGCCCAGGAAGATTAGCAGAAGTGTGCAATAAATAGATATCTTGAAGGCTTATTTCCCGACTGTAAATATTGTCCTAAAATTCCATGAGCATCTGGTGCATATTTTGACAGAAGACATACCTCTGTGATTATCAATTCAAGTTGATAGGCCTCTAATCCGAGTTCATTTCCAGTAACTTCAAGAACAGTGCTGACGTATTCATCTTGCCGCAATGCTTCGAATGCATGAGTCAGGGGTCCATAGTAGAGTGAAGCCGCCTGCTGGAAAAGAATGTGCCGCTCTTGGGTCTCGTCATCATTTGGAAGAGGTTCCGAGGGTTTGTTAAATAAACAAAGCTCAGGCTGATCGGCAGAAAATATCGAAAGGAGGATCGGCGGGGGTACTTCCTGATTCTCATCCAACGTCTCATTCAAAACTTCATTGAAAGTTTCGGCCGTCTCACCAGCCGTCTGTAAGTCGGAGGAGTCTTTTTCATATAGAAAATCGCGCTCTGCCTTGGGATTTGGTAACTCTTGCAAATGTTCTGGAAATATAGATGCGGGTCGCGAATCTTCAGATTCTCGATTCACCCCGTCAGTAACACAGTGAGGAAAGGGGACAGGCTCCACAGCCTCCGAACTACGCGAAGGAGATTCAGAGCGATCGCCAAAAGATACAGGCGCCTCGGAGAGGTTCACAGTATTGGGCGCGGCATCAAATGTACTCTGTTCGAGATTCCGACCGAAGCGGTGGGAATCAACTTGATTATTGTTGTCGAAAAAGTTAACTGAATCAACGGTAGTATTCATATTCTGTTGAGAAGGAACCTCTGTCGTAGGCTCAACAGGAGGCAGGGTTGGATCGGGTTGCAGGGTCGAAAATCCTTCCTGTTTGTCAACTGTATGGAGAACACCATTTCGCTCCCCAGGGGTACCTTTCCGATGAGGCGAAAACTCCTCCAAAAGGGGAGCAGAGACTGGAGGAAAGTATTGGACTGTATCAGGCTGAAAAGTAACGACAGACTCGGAATTTTGATGGACAGACGCGTCTATCGAGGATTCATGGGAGGCAGAAGCAGGAATTGGTACTGGCACCTCAGCAGTCGAATATTGATCTGCCCCTAGCTGAGGTTGTGAAGCCTCGATTGACGGTGCAAGAGGTAAAGAGGTCATAACGAGAAGTGGTGACTGCACGGCAGATACATCTAGGATATCGACATCAAGCAGCTCGTCGGAAGTAAGGCAATGGGCATGAGTTTCATCAGCCATTTCATATTCGGTATGCTCATCCTCTACATAATCCTCCATCTCAACATCTATAGTGGGCAGTGTATCTGGTATCATTCCTTTTTGGTGAAAAGTGAGATCATCTTCCATTGGAACAAAATCCTGTAACCAGGAATCCGATGATGCGAGGTGCATTGGAACATCGTGGTCGGTTTGATAGTCAGTCATTTGGGCGTCGTATGATTCCATGATTGTCACGGTCATCATAGAATGGACGAGAGAATGCGGACAACAGGCAGTCTCAAGAACAGGCGCATACAAAATAGTCAGTGTTAGTCATGATTATGTAAGATGACGCACTGACCCTTTACTGACCTTTACCTCGAACAATCACTGTCAAGTCCAAGAATGGATAGGTATGCATCCCATGATGCAGATACAAAATTTCTTGTACATCAGTCAATGAAAACTGGCTATCAGGCTTTTTCTATTCTTACACCCCCTGTTTACACCGCTTTTGTCCTGTTAAGGCGTGGTCGAACCTGGTCACTCAATAGATTCCTCCGTGCGACATGGATAGGAGGCTTGACAGGTACGTTGCTCTCGAGTTGATGTCAAGCATTCTTACATACGCCCCAATTGAGCAGGGACTGCTGCTGGCGGCGGAGTAGCGTATAGACGTTTTCAATCTTCTGACCAGGAATTTATCCATCAGCGTCGGGTTGAGATGACCTATGATGTAGGTGCCCTATGCAAACATTCAAACATTGTCTCCGGTTCTTGAATCTGGATCATCATTTTTGTTAGACAAGTCGAATACGGTCACAAGATCACTCGATTATTGGCGCAGTATTGATGACTCTCTTGACCCCGGCATTTTTCTGGAATAAGGCAAATATAGTGAACTGTATGGACCATCATTTTTATCTTGAATCATATTTGTCTCATTCAAGTTAGTGATTCTTGGCGGCGCTGGCCTCGGCAGCGCGGCCGGTACTTTGACACATTGCCTTCACACATTGACTGGTGACCCACCTGAAAAGATGGCTATGACTGTGATTGAAGAAAAGGAGATACAATGAGGGTTAACCCCTGCCTTCAATTATCTAGTCACCAGGATGCCGTTTATCCATTATGCTTCAACCCTATCTCGACAGTCTACTACCCATTACGGGACTGATCAACAAGAAGTCTTCTTCAGACGACTAAGCAAGCTCCTAGTCTCCTGCAGAGCACAGATCCAGAAAGACTTGACTAGACTCAAATGCTCCGTCGCTGTTATATCGAGGACTTTCCAGTAATGTCTCTGAAGCTCAGCATGTTACGATCTGTGAACCCAGTGTTTGGAATAAAAGGATATATGTTAACTAGGTCAAAACTAAAGAAACTACACTACAAATAACTACTGTATACATGCTAAAGGTGTGTGTCTGAACATGAGATAACCGGCTATTAAGTGAGGTCAGGGAAATTGAGAAACCATCACTTCATCTCTGTATCAAGTTTGCATCTTTGTGACTTTATTGTAAGTCCTTTAAGAAATTTGAATTGTTGGCATTCTGGGGGTGTCAGGGTGTTACCAGTGGTAGTGGCAACATGCCTTCGAAGCACCCTGTAATATGTCTGTAATATGTTTGATTGGTCTTCCCAAGCTGTTTCCCCTAATGGTTGACCCTGCCATTTAACTAGATATTGTAGTTATTGGTGTGGTTGTATAGACAGCTGCGGGTGAGAAAAGTAAGGCTATGGCATAATATGATGTCTCATGCATTACATATTGCTGTTTGTGCACTTGTTCCACGATTCTGAGTGTTTATTATTACTCTGGATCCCTGCCACTCGTTATGAAAGTAAGATCTGTCGTGAATTCCACTGAAAACATCCTGGCAACTCAGAATGCCTTACAATGAGTTCCCGTTCCCAGAAAATCCTACAACAATGTCACAAAGACACAACCTCAGGAGGGGGTAATATTATAAGTTATCCTAAACCCACCATGTGTAGAAATAGCCTTCTGGTCAAATATCACTCCTGTTATCGAGAATTGAAAGTTCGGCTTCATAGGGGTCTGGGGTAAGATTCTGATTGCTAACGCGTTAGAAGGATTGAGAAGTTGTTCCTGTTTCCTGATCGAAGGACACTCTTCCTCGAAAATCTCCCGAATTCCTGTGGCTGGTATTCCCAGTACTTCTGAAAAAGCCAGTATGCCATTTTACCCCCTTTCTTCCATCTCCGCTTGAGTTCAACGAATCCAAGGGTTTTCATGAGGAGATCAAAATGGTCAAATGTCATATAACGTGAATTAGCGACACAGGGCAAGGGAAGCTGTCAAAGTCAGTATTGAACAACAGAAAGGAAGAAAGGACGAACTGCGATAAAGAGATATCCAGAATCCTTGATGATAGTGTTAGCAAGGAGCAGCATACGTCCTTCGTGTTATTGAGTATGTTGAGTCTGCATTGATCACTCTGCTCACCTCTGTCTCTTGGCTCCGGTACGAAATTCAAGACAAGACTGAGACTAACAGCGCTCCACTTTTTCTTGTTTCCGCTTGGGTCCAGAAGTAGAAAGTCCTGTTCTTTGATGTCAGGATGCCGTGAATGCAGGTCGATCGGTGTATTGTGTATCCAAGAAGCGCAAAACTTGTAGTTGTCAGGTTTCAGGGCACCGACTTCCAGCAACCTAGAACCACGTAAGGCAAGATCCTGTATGGTAGGTCACTGGAAACCCGGAATAACGTACTGCAGTTTCTCTTGTTTTCCTTCATGGACTTGAAGCCCTTTCAACCACTCGATGAAAATTTTCTCACTGCCTCCTCCTCGATCATTGCCTTGACCAACAACTGACATCTGTTGATACCATTCCAGTCCTCCCAACCGTTGAATTTCATCGTTGATTTTATCAAGCTCTTCCGCTTCAGAGACAGTGAGCGAGTTTTTATTCTTGAGCTGTACTTGACTCTTGATCAGAATATGAAATCTACGAATGATGTTTCGACTGGTTTTCTGCTTGCCGGAGAACGTGTCTGTCCTGGCTATATTTGATATCGGTACCTTTCGTCTCTTCGCCTTGACCATTAAATTGCATCGCAGGCGGAATCCCCACCGGCACAGATACAAACAAATATAGTAAGATGTGAAGAACAAGTGAAGAACAAAGACGTCTTTAAGACGTCCTAAAATAGATCAACTCAGGCTGGTATCACGATTCAAGCTGGATGACCATGTCTTCTTTCGTCTAATAACAGAACTGCACAAAGGATCTATCTACAATGACCAGGGCACGAAGCCGTCGATAGTCACTGACTAACCGGGAAGATAACAATCTTGCATATAATGAGAATAAAGAGCGGCTATCGATAACGATATCCTGCGCTGGTTGAATTTGAATTATACAAAACCTTTGCCTCCCCGCTTCACATCAATCCTCTTAAACCGTTCGGCTTCGTGCCTCTGTATATTCCATTAGCTACCAAATGAGAATGAATTTAAAGGGTTACCAGCCTTCTTGATCACACATAATGTGGCTAGCAACAGGCACAGAACAATTGCCATAAAACCATAGATAGTTCTAGATCACAAGGTTAGCTTTTTATTGTATTTATTTTCTCGTGCGAACCCACGTAAAAATATCGTTCAGAGTTGTATCTGCGAAGGCAGTGATTGGAGTTACACAGAAATTGCTGAGCACGGTCATATTGAGCTGGTTGATGGTATTCTGGTCGACACAAAAGTTGCTAATCTCAGCCGAGTCGTTTCCAGCAAAATATCCGCAGCATTGAAACTAAGTAAAGAATGAGAAACTTCCAGATGACAAGGATTGATGATATCTACCTGGTCTTGGAGTTGTTGACGGTCTTGTGGGGTAGCAGCAAGCCACAAGGTGTGGAAATTGGCACGTTCCCTCAGAGTGAAGAACCAAACGAAGGTACCAATAACGAGGACACCAATGGCATCAGCCAAAAGCACATAATTGGTTATTACAAGGCCAATAGTAACGTGGTTGCGCTGCATAACCCCAACTATGGCAATGAAGAACGTCACGATGAATCCAACTCCCATGATAGAACCAGCTGTAGGAATTATAAGACTCGAAACGCAAGTGCAATCCACAGAACATACCAGTTAAATCCGCTGTTGATAGCACCATGTTCATCAAGATATTGGGTTTACGCCAGACAACAGAAAGTGCAAGCGAAATTACACCAGCAGCAAGCAATAAGAAACTAAAAGCGGCCCAAACACCCATCAGTACTCTGGAGACCATGTTGCTTGTTTATTGGACAGGTGAAGCGCGCGAAAACGAGTTTTTTTTTGATAATGTGGGCGGGGTGACTCCCTTGCTGAGAAAACCTGTAGAAGACTTGCAGTGACGATACAACGGGCTCCGAGAAATTCAGGTCAAGGACACAAAAGAAAGGCAAGCAAAATGAGGAAAGACGAGCGCACTGCACTCGATAAAATAAAAACAAAACAGAAAAGAAAAAAGGAGTTGGTGGAAGAACGAAAGAAAGACGGTAGTCATGGACCAATGCGGCGTACAATTATCTGTCAAGCAATCCGGCATCAAGTGATGTGTCATGAGTGACACGTTACATTTGGATTTGTCAGCCTCTTCCCAGAAGCAGATCTTGACTGTAATATATCATTTGCAGAGGCAGAACTGTAGCCATGACTAGGAAACTACCATGCTAGATGTACACCCCACAGCTTGTCCGCTGCGCGAGGAATAAATCACGTGCATTCCTTCAATGACATCATTCTTGTCAGGGCTATTGTCATGACCACTGTCGTGATAAATCCATAAATATGGCCAGCCAAGTCCTGTCCAGCTTTTCTCGCTGCTTCATAAGCATACCGAGACGGCTGGTAGACTCCGACAAAGTACTGGTGGGCCGCGCATCTAGATTTTCAATCACGTGTCTGCTATCGCTGACTACGTAGTCTAGTCGTTGATGGGAGCGCAGAGTCAAGAATGCTGTGACACGTTACGTTAACATGTATATTAATTTTCTTCAACGCCCACCTCCTTTCCACGAACCATGCACAACGACCCAGAATCTCACATTGTAATTGGCTATAATAAGCGCACAGCCAAAGTTACTAGGAGGGAATCCGAGTTGAATGGTATGTCTTTCAATTCTCGAAATTATCTGACGCTGAGCTTATCTCCCCCCAGCTGTAGGTGAATTCTTCTAAACATACCCATCCACATCATTAATGCCTACTAGGCCCGTCGCTCCGGCACAGTAGTGTCAGTCGATAAAAAAATGACAGCCGGGAACAACAAGGCTCATCAGGGTATGATATTATTACGATTTCATTATAACTCTAAGGCCTGTCATAGGGACTGACCATCAACGCATTGCAAAACTCGATCGTGAGAACGAAGTTGCCCCTCCAGCAAAGATTTCCCCTAGTGTTGGGCGAGTAAGTTGACCATGTCAGTATCCCAAGTTAAATCTTTTAAATATCTGTAGGCCATCCAATCTGCCCGACAGGAACTTCAACTTTCGCAGAAAGACTTAGCGCAAAAGATCAACGAGAAACCCTCTGTGCTACAGGATTATGAGTCAGGCAAGGCCATACCCAATCCCCAGATCCTGGGCAAGCTTGAGAGGAACCTCAAGGTAAAGCTCAGGGGTGAGTCTTTCTCTACCATTCCAGGGCGATGACGCCTTAGCCATTGTTCTCAGGTACAGATATTGGGAAGAAACTAGAGGGACCGAAAAAAGCTTAAGTAATTCGTCCTCGCCTCCTCTATATATTCCGTCACTGTCATTTTGATTTGATATGTCAATGCATGAGTTTTGGAACAAAAGCACACTATTACGATAAGTCGTACAAGATATCTTGCCAAAACCTACCCTATGCTCCCATGTCACCTTCAGCGCCACCCTGCGGTTCGGTAATAAGGACACCCGCAATGTGAAATATAAATACGTACATACGATATGTAATCCACACTCTCACAAGCTTTGTATTCCTTGAGAAGCTCTTCGCATGTCGCCCTTGAACGTATACTAAATTAGAGTCAATGTTGCAGTCAGTAAAAAGGCCAAATACCGAGCATCATCAAACTCCTCCAAGCCATTCTCGAACATTCTTTGTCTCTTATATTGTTCCAAAAATGCGTTCCTTCTACGAAGGCGATCGAACTGGTCTAGCATTCTTTTGAACAACTATCAAAAATCAGGTAAGCATCCGGCATGTTTTCCGTTGGAAAGAAAAACTTGCTGAGGCGATACTAGTATGATTGGCCAGCATTAATCCGCTGACGCGATGGTTTGTTGTGATATAAGGAGACCTGCGCGTCAAAGCGACTTGTATTGATGCAGGTCCCCATGGAATAAAATTGGCCAACTGCCGTTCACGGATGCGAAGAAGTGATTGATGCACCTAAAATACAGATATCACATTCAACGGGGAAACATGACACTGGAAGAGAACTCGAACATCTGTGGGATCAACATCACCTTGAATGATGTTCAGAATAGATATATAACATGCAGTCTTGCTAGGTGTTGTCGACACCATTCGATTCTTAGGTTGTAGCAGTCTACGCATCACGTCGAGGACGGTTGTTCTGCGAATGGTTTTGACCTTACCACAAGCCAATTGAGTATGTTGACAAGTCAGTCAGAAAGAAACTCCCTACCTTGTCAATTTGATCACTGGTGAAAGGGGTATAGGATGTCATCAGAAAATGGCAGCGAGGTGTTGGTATCAACGATGCGATAATTCCAACAAGATCATTGTTCATATATCCAGGGTACCTTAAGGTCTGCGTACTTGCAGCCATCACTGTTGAGACCTACATCAGCCAACCAGATAAAAATGATTGAACAAGAGAATCAGAAACAAAAGATCAGCCACACACACACCAACTGGTTTGTCTGATCAAATGATGGTGTCTGTATGTGTAACCTGTCCGCTGCTATCCGTGCCAGGGCCCCATTATCTAACACTACCACTGAGTCCGCATGATTTACCAGTCGCTTGAGCGTAAGCAGAGAGTTATACGGTTGCACAACGACGTCACCCTCCTGTGCATTGGGAAATACACTGTACGTTTGTATCAGCTTCTTTGGGAATTTGTCGTTCAGTCTCTCAAGCAGGAAGGATCCAAGACCCGATCCTGTGCCGCCTGCGATGGAATGCATGAGCATAAATCCCTGTCAAATGGAGAGGGAAGAAGTAAATCAATGGTTTCGGATGCATGATGGATAAAGAAATTGGAATGCACAACGCTGAAGGGGTGTTCGGATCGATGTACGTACCTCAAGAGAGTCACTGCCCTCTGCCTCGCGATCTACCATTTCCATAATTTCTTCGTAGATTCTCTCCCCTGATGAGTATCCTTGTGCCCAGTTATTACCAGCGCCCCCTCCATCCGTGGATAAGAATATATTTTCAGGGTTGTAAAGGCTTGCATATGGTGATGTTAGGATGTTGTTGATCACCTATAAACGTTCCTCAAGCAGATATCTCATTGCCGGATTGATGAACCATACTCGGGGCTCAAGATCCACTAGGATAGCTCTTGGAATATAATGCTCATCATCTGCCTGATAGAAAAATACGTCTTTGCGGTCCCCGCCCTCCGTCGCCCATTCTTCAAGTATGCCTTCTTTGCTGATCCCGTGCTCGGCACAGAGCCGCTGCCAAAAAACGGAACCCACTGCAAGAGAAACAAGATCAGTCTACAAGCTATAGACTTCAACAAGATGATTTATACTAACTTTGGTTTCCACATTGTCCCAGTTGAACTGTCACTACTTCCCTTGGCATAATGAAGACACGGGGTATGTGTGGGCGTGTTATCGTCACACCACATGCCCACGGCAATTAAGCTCTCACGACTGATCACCCCCAAATCAAGACTCAAGCTAGAAATACCACTATTGCATTGGGCCATCAAACCGATGCACTTCAGATGTTGCGTCAAGGTGGATTCATAACGTATACATATAAAGATACTGAACTGTCCATCGCCTGAAAATAGAATCCTACCAGACTTTTATAGCAGGGTCATCGATATATCAGAAGTTCAAGCAAGTGTCTGATGGTCAAAAGCTTTTATGGAGACGACCAGTTGTAGCAGGAATTGATCAACTCGAAGACGATCCTCAGTTTTGTATCTTCCCTCTCTTTGTGCATTCGCTACACCGATCTGCTTCAGCATAGAGTAAATTTCGTTCCAGCCAAGTTTCCAGGTTTGAATTTTTCTCACACTGTCTCTGCCTTCAACGGACATCCCATTCGCCCTCCTAGATCCTAGAATCTGACAAACGAAATAGTATATATTAGGTGGCTGCCGAAGACCAGGTGAAAACAGGCACAGTCTATTCCATTCCTAAGAAGCCCATCAAAGAACATAAATAGATGAAAGCAAGATGAGTGGTTGGAAAAATAACAGAAGCACAGACAAGGAAAATGGTTTCGCGGAACTATCTTCGCTGCTCCTATTTCCTGCGAATTGGGCGAGACTATTACCACAGAGTCCTGAGCCCTGCAAGAAATCTGTCGGCAATAGAATAACAGGCACTCCACCCTTTGTGTATTCTACGTCTAGGAAGCCCTTCGAGCCTACTACCCACTGTTGACACGTCAGGATGCTGAGCAATAACGTGAAATGAGGAAATAAGACAAGTCAAATGTAGGTGCTTACTTGATCATCCCCATACCAGACTGGTAAGGTGATTGAAAAGCAATGTGGGTACCATTCTGGGGCTATTTAGTTTAGATGGTCAGCATGAGGTGCTTACCAAATAGCAAAGACATACAGGGGAGCCGATGTTAGTGGCAATGGTGATCACTTGTCCCTTCATTACGGCTATGCTAGCAGGACTAGTTGCTAGGATGCGAGATTCTTGTCTCAGCCAGTCCGTCTTCACCAGAAAATTGCGGAACTATGTCGGTTGATTTTCTAGTCAAGCCAGTTATAGGACCTAGTTCTACCTACCTGGTTTAGTGTCTTGATGAACTTATAAGCATCAGTCTCTCGATAACCTGATGTCCAGAGGGGTTCACGGTTAAACTGTTTCGAGTTATTGCAAGGGCAGTCCTCGATACAATAAAATGCTTACTGGGTCAGTGGATCCCGAAAATGATTGCTCCTGTCCGTAATATACAATCGGGATACCATCGATAAACCAATTCAGTACCATTGCATTACTATGGATCACTATTGGACATCCCACTTTTGTCTTATGACAAAGGGAAGCTTACTATAGACTCTGAGGGTCAACAGACCGACTGTGCCACCGGGGAACGTCCTGATTTTCCAAGAAATTTCCGAGGAGGCCGGTATCCTATGTTGGCATCATGACGTCTCGAATCAAAAATCAACACTTCAAACAGCAATTACCATGAATCTTGTTTTTGAGTCCTCAAACACGGTCTGGACTGCTGTTATATTCTGCGGGCCAGGAATTCTGAAGGCCTCCGTCAACGCAGAATACATGGGAAAATTGAGGACAGAGTCAAGTGCATGAGGTCCTTGGTATCGGGCTATTGGACTGAGCATGTGACGGACCGGTCAATCGGTAGATGAAGAGAAGTCACTCACTCGACCTCGAGGCCACCAAATACTTCTCCCATGCAGAATACGCCTGCTTTGGCACAAAACTGAGGCCAGAAGCTGATCTGGACATGTCTGAATAGAGTAGAAAGGCAATTTTAGAGATGTATGAAACAGCGCCTGAAATCTACGCACTTTGCAGCTAGGACACCAAAAGGATGACGGAATTCACATGATAATGTAGCTTGAAAAACGCACCATCGATTCTGAGACCATCTATGTTGTATTCCTGAATCAAATTCTCGATCCATTCTCCATATTCCTCAATGACAGTTGGGTTTGTTGTGTCAACGTCCGGAAGTGACACATTCTGGTCCCCCAGCCAACAGGATTGTTCGCTGGTGATGTTTCCCCACTGAATGGGACAATATGGATGGTAAAGGGACTTGATAATATAAGAAAAATGGAGACGAAAAATGGTGAGTGCACACACGGCATTTTTGAAGAAATACTGAGAATAGTCAGGTTTAGTCGATGTGGCCATGACATTATTAACAACAACATCAATCATGATGTACCTATAACCATTAGAGTCACACGAAATTCTTGAATAATTGATAACGATTCACATGTCCCTTTTGTGGAGCTCTGCGATCAGAGCTTTGAGATCACCTACCGTGCCAAAGCGGTCGTCGAGTTTGCTGACGTCTTGCACCCAATAGCCATGATATGGATCGCCATATATAGTACGGGGACCCTGATAATTTTGATTTATAGGACTGATCCATACTGTCAAGACCAGTCAAAATACAGTATATCTCAGAAGCTAATGAACTCACTAGCTGTGAAGCCAGCATTCTGTATGTAGTCGAGGTTCTCACGGATACTGTTTCAATGAAGAAGGATGATTAGATTTGCAAAAAATGACAACGGAAACAGACAGACGTGTTCCATGTACCTCCGCAAAATGATCGCTTCCCTGGATCGCAAACAGTGTGGTCAGTTCCGTTGGGGAGGGCGAAGCGGTCGGTGATTAGCCTGCCAGTAGAAGGCAAGTGTAAAGTAAGGGGTTCTGAGCCCTAGAAAAAGGTTGGAATGCACAGACTGATAAATAGAACGGCTGCGCCATTGCTCTGCAGTTGCGGCGCAAGCAGCATAGAACAAAGTACACAGAGAGAAAACAAAGATAGGGGAAAATATGGACATAAAGAATGAAGAAAGGAGTAAAATGCTCACTTAAGCACAGAGGAAGGGGGAGAATGAAAACGGGGAAGCAATGAAGCCTTGCATGTTGAGCCGCCTTCAAATTGGACTTTGTTGCCCCTCATCAAGGCAAAAGAATCGCCGTAAATAGCTTGAGGAGGATCTCAGATTTGTCGGGTCTTGCCGATAGTGTGCAGTCACATGTCTACACATGTTTATTTCCTCGGGATAAATAGCTGCTTACATCTCTACCACCAAATCTGGGCTCATGCCTACACTTGGGACTATTAACGGAGAGACATTCACGACATATGGATGGCTACTGTGCTTCTGGGTTCTGGTTATCCCTTTCCAGGTAACCTTCCCCGTTTCGTTCCGCGTCCTACAAGGCTCTAATCTCACCAAAATGAGTATGGTTATCATATATCAGCACTGAACCAAATCAAAGTCGTCTTGACGTGCGGAGATAATCGTGAACAGCCTCCGGCCGTCAGTGATTTGTATACAACATGCATACCCATGTCCAACTTGGTCTTTTCTTTCGTCACCGCCATCTTTACGGTTGGTGGGCTTGTTGGCAGTCTCACAGCCAACATGTTAATTGACCGTTATGGGCGCAAAGGGGCTTCTCGAGCGACAGCCTTTCTGGTGGCCACTGGTGCAGGGTTCATGGGTGTCAGTGAGTCTATTGCTACTCTGAGCTTTGGCAGGTAAGACTATGCGCAGAAACACACGAAAATGAACCAAAGCATCCATTCTAGATTTCTAGTAGGTGTTGGGTCAGGTATTGGAATATGTGTTGGGCCAATATACGTTGCGGAAATTGCCCCTTCCACAATAAGTGGAAACGTTGGTTTGTCATGATTTCTCTTACGTCGCCGTTAAATCTGAATTTTGTTTTAGGTGTGCTGACCCAGCTTGGAATTGTACTGGGTATCATGGTTACACAGGTCGCCGGTTTCTGGTTTGCTACCCCATCACAGTGGCGTCTCGTACTCTTCCTCTCTTCAGTGATAGGAGTATTGCAGTTCTTTGTTGGGTATTTTGCTGTTGAGACTCCTATATATTTAAGGATCAAGGGCCGCCAAGATGAGATGCAGTCAGTTTCTAGGCGATTATGGGATACAGAAGTCATCCAGGATGGTAAGCCAACCCAATTGGTCAATTCAACCAATAGGACACTTTATCAGCTCCTAGGCTTGACGATGAGGATCCCGTGATGGACATGCCGGAAGTACGGAGACTAGATTCATATACTAGTACGATGACGGTGGCACAGTTGTTCCTTTCGCGAAGTATTCGAAAGCCTTTGATGGTTGTTTGTTTTGCAATGCTGTCACAACAAGTTTCGGGTCCGTGTCTTCGACCGTTTATGGTGCCCTCACTGATCCAAACTCAGGTATTAATGCAGGTGAGAATTTTTTGCCACTGCGATATCTCTATCCAACTTTTGGCCGAAGTTCTCTACTATAGCAACGAGATTTTGTCCATATCATTACCCGAATGGGGGCCTTATGTCTCGCTCGGGATCACAATTGTGAATGTCATCATGACATTCCCACCCATCATTTTGATAGAGGTATCCTCATATTAAAAGTCTTAGTCAAGACCATTGATCAGCAATCTAGCGGGTTGGCCGGAAATCTCTCCTTGTTCTTTCAACTCTTGGAGCAGTTGCCTCCCTTGTTGCGGTTGGCTATGGTCTTGACTCCGGGTTCCATACCACCGCCAGTGTCGCGACGCTCACTTTTGTAATGTATGTCGTCCCGTCCTCAACGTTCGTCCATATCTCTGACAGATAGACTCCTTAGGTCATTTGCTATCGGCTTAGGTCCGATTCCTTTCGTAATGATATCTGAAGTTTCTCCGCCATCGGTCAGAATGTCCAAGCCCAAGGGAGATTGGTATGCTGACTCTGGTTCTAGGCTGTCTCTGCACTGTCTTCAATGGCACTCTCATTGAACTGTATGTCGTCATCTTCTTGTCTTTTTTTTCTGTTCAGAATTGAGTCGCAGGGATTGCCAACTTTCTCGTTGGCCTCATCTTCCTTCCCCTTCGGAGTTTCCTGTCTGATGATGATCCCACAAAACAAGGACGTGTATTCTACGTGTTTGCCGGGACGTTGTTAGCAGCGACTTTTTCTTTATCTAAAGTATACCGAGTATAAGCACGACTGAAAACGCACCAGACATACGATCAATATGTATTTGTTGTTCTAGTGAATGACTGACTCATCGATTCGAGATCGATCTGAGTTGTCGGAGCTTCAAATCTAGTTTCGGAGTTTGAACATGTTGAGTTGAAGAGAGTTATTGCCACTGCACCGTGTTGGAGGCGGTCTCTGCCTCTTTCTCTTGATTTTAACCCCCATAAAATTATTCAAAACGGCGACCGGACCTGGAAACGCTACGCGGCGTTCGGTGACCCCCTCCAGGTCGTCCCATATGGATAACTCGCCGTCCACAAATATTCATACCATTGTCAAGGCACAAATCGTCTTCTTGCTCTCAACACTCACAGAGGAGAACTTCGAGAGAAATCAGCTTGAAATACGCTCTGTATGTGCTTATGACTCTGAAGTAGTGATTGGGTGTGAGATGGTCCTGATGCGTTACCTCTAGCTCTCTGAACAACACGGCGTAGAAACTTATTTGCACTTCATACGTCGTCTTATCTACCATTCTCAACAACGTCTCACTTCTGGCTCCGGTTTTGGCGGTTCAGATGCTCTTACCTTTCGACTTCTCGTTTCGGAAACTCAACGCATCGGTCGAGACCCGATCCTTGCAGACCGATTTCGAGAGGCAGTCGACAGGGGAGAGGGAGATACACTCCGTTTCTTTGATCTCATTCGATTTGTGGATCGTGTGGGATTGCGTCCATTAGAACGGTTTATCGTTGCTGCGGCATTCATTTCTAATTCTAATACAAGAAAAGAACTCGCGAACCAGGCTGTTAATCTCATCCACCTCGAATTTGAGGGCGCGGTTCTTTCCCTTTGCCACACTCCTTGCTTCGAAAACGCAGATCTGAGCTTTCATCAGTTTGCGAAAGTTATGGCCAAAGTCCTCTCCGAACTGCCATCTGACTCGCCTGTCTTGGACGCGCAACAACGCCAAGCCCTGGTTCTAGCTGCGCAGACGAAATATGGAAAAGAGGCCATCTCGCCAGTTCTGCGACGCATTTTCACGCATTTCAGGTAATAGTCAACTCAAGTTCAGCTTATAGTACATGTTGTGCTTACTTCTTTGATAGTCTCCCTCCTGGTACTTCTCTTGTTGAAGTTCTTGTACAGCTCGGCCCAGAGATCACCAGTGATCCCGACCTCGTGTGCGCTTTATTGGAACGTTTTGGTATCATGGAACAGAATCCCCCGCGTGAAGCTCAAGTTATCGAAATAATCTCAGCCCTAGGAAGGCTTGCTGTCGAGGGTACTCCGTTGTGTGATGTGGGAGCTTTGATTCGCACATTGGCGAGTTTTGTAGGTGGTATCAAACTTCCTCATGGCTTGATTAAATATATTTCTATAGCATGTCAACCTCAGTTGGCCAGGTGTTGTCAAATCGTTTGATTGGCCAGATCGTCATGGTGTAGATACGGCGACATTGAAACTTCTAATCTCAATTCTTCTCAATGCACCTCGCGATGTAGAACCCCATGCAGTGACTGGGTTTTGGGAAACATGGAATAACCCCTTGTACCAGCTACGCCTCCTTGATGCCTTACTTTCACTACCAGCGGATACTTTCAATTTTGTCGCTCTCCCTGGCCGCAGGATCGTCACTGTTGATGATGTCACAATCGCGAGCCCCACTATCAGGGCACTTGCTGCAAACGTTCAGAATCACACTTGGAACTCTCTTGAATTGTTCCAGGTCCTGGTGCGCCTCGCAGGCTCAGATTCGGTGGAGATACGTACTTGTATCCGTGAAATGTTGGACAAAGCTATCAAAATTAGCGCAGAATTAGTTCATATGGGATTACTACAGGTTCCGGTATGTTTATTGTCCATTTTATATCTGATATTTTTACCGAAGCTGACGGATCTTTTCAGGACCCCAAATGGAATGATATTCGTCGAGAGTACTCTCGGAAGTTGCTCTCCATGTTTCTTGCTGGTCATCCGAATCACCAGCTAGTTTTTATGAGGATTTGGCAGATTGACTCCAATTATCTGACCACCGCCTTCCGCGACTTTTATGACGAAAATAACCTAAATATTACTCGCATTCTAGACGTCGCCCAGGATTTGAAAGTGAGTAATTCTGAAATTAGGCCCAGAACTCAGTCGAACGTTTACAAGTTTCTGCAGATTTTGGAAGCTCTTCTTGAAGTTCGCCCTTTCACGTTTGCTCTCGACGTCGCCGCTCTAGCATCACGTCGAGAATACTTGAATCTCGATAAATGGCTCCAAGATCATGCCAATCGATACCACGAAGAGTTCTTGCACTCTGTAGTCACCTTTCTGGCGGCTAAGATGGATAGTGAGAAAACTTGTCGTCTTTCAGAGGCACCCATTGAGAGTAGGACCATGCCCCTCAATGCCCACGTCGTCACCATCATTCTCAGGTTTTTGCGGACCAGGTCAGCACGATGCAATTCTTCTCAAGAACGATTGTGCTCATTTGACAATAGCACCGAGAAAATGCTCCAGCCTGATGTCGAAGCATGTTTGGATGTTCGTAACGCATGTCTGCAGATCCATCCTCGGCTCATGAATCTCATGCCTGGTGCTGAGGTTGATCCTGGCTTCGCAGTGATGAGCTACCCCACAGATATTGAACTCGAGGTCGATAGTATCTACAAGCAGATGTATGACACTGTTACGTCCATCGATGAGGTCATCAACATGCTTCAACGCTTCAAAGCGTCCCAGAATCCTCGTGATCACGAGATCTTCTCCTGCATGCTTCACTTTCTTTTCGACGAATACAGATTCTTTCAGTCCGACTACCCCGCTCGTGAACTATCCCTCACTGCTTACCTCTTCGGGTCTCTGATCCGTCACCAATTAATCGAATCCATCCCTCTCGGCATTGCTGTCCGTTACATCTTAGATGCACTTGGCTGCGCTTCCCACACTAACCTATTCGAGTTTGGTATCCAAGCCTTGAATCGCATTGAATATCAATTGCCAGAGTGGAGGCCTCTATGCGAAGCTTTGTCACATATCCCTCAACTCGCGGAGGCCCGTCCTGATTTGGCAGCTAATATCCAGCATATACTTGCCTCAGGAGGACCGGTAGACAACACAGATTTGCAAAATATGGCTCTAGCTTCATCTAATGCCCCCGCTCCTCAACCAACACCTGTTTTTACTTCCATAAGACCTGATGCTGTCACTGGAGACGTTGCCACGCCACCAGAAGAGCTTTCAGACAAGATACTTTTCATTGTTAACAACCTCGCACCCAGCAATTTTGACGCCAAACTTGAAGAGATGCGCGAACAATTTGTGTATGAATATTCCCGTTGGTTCGCCCACTACCTCGTTGATCAACGCGTGAGCTCCGAGCCAAACAACCACTCACTATACATTTGTTTTCTCGACCAATTGGGCTGCAGGGAGCTTTCTCGATATGTTCTTCACGAGACTTTCACCAAAGCCCAAGTCATGTTGAATGCTGAGCGAACGCTACAATCTGGCCCGGAGCGTAATGTTCTCAAAAATGTTGCCTCCTGGCTCGGAGCGTTTACGTTAGCCAGGGATCAGCCCATCAAACATAAGAACCTATCATTCAAAGACTTACTGATTGAGGGTTATGCCAATAGTCGTCTGCCTGTCGCTATTCCCTTTGTCTGCAAGACTCTCGAGCCATGTGCTCGCTCCAAAGTTTTCAGACCCCCCAATCCCTGGTTAATGGCTTTAATAAGCCTTCTGGCTGAACTTTACCACCACGCGGAGCTCAAGCTGAATCTTAAGTTTGAGATCGAGGTCTTATGCAAGGCGCTGGACATTAATCTAGATTCTGTGGAGGCAACTCAGATCATACGTTTGAGGCCTCGAGAGGGAATTTCCAGTTTCAGTAGGGAGGTACAGACAGGCGGAATGAGTGATGGTCTCATGCAGGATGGTGTGATGCTCGCTCCTCAGACAGACAATCAATGTGCGATAAGTAGCGACATTGAGGCTATTCTGTCGGCGCTCTCACTTCAAGTCCACATCAATCCCCAGTTGAGTCCGTTGAATGTTAATCAATCCTTCAAACAAGCTGTACAAGTTGCTGTGGATCAGTCAGTGCGCGATGTACGTTTCAGCATTATTGTAATACCTCATGGTACTCACGCTATGACAGATCATCATGCCTGCTGTAGAACGTTCTGTGACCATTGCTGGCATTTCTACTCGAGAGTTGGTCACCAAGGACTTTGCAACTGAGCCCAATGAAGACAAATTGAAGAAGGCTGGTCTTCTTATGGCCCAAAAGCTTGCGGGCAGTTTGGCCTTGGTAACCTGTAAAGAGCCAATGAGAACTAACCTCAGTACCCATCTCCGTCAGTCTTTGAACCAAGAAGGATTTAATGAAGTAAGGTCTTGAATCAGCCTGTCATTGTCGACTCACTCATGTGTTTCAGCAATTGGTTCCCGAGCAAGTTATCCTTTTACTTATGCAGGATAACTTGGAAACTGCGTGCGCTGCTATCGAAAAGGTTGCCGTAGACAGGGTAACTGCCGATCTTGAGGATAATTTTGCAGCTTCCATTGAGAGTCGAAGGCATCATCGCGAGATTCACAGCTCTGGCCCCTACTTCGACCCGAACACTCCTCACCCAAGCTTTGCTCTGAGTCTCCCTGATCCTCTTCGTGTCAAACCAGGTGGTATCCAGAATTTGCAGGCAGTCGTCTATGAGGATTTTGGTGGGTATGAAGTCTGATTCTTCAAATCAAGACTAAAATCTCGCTGTAGCGACCTATGCTCGCCCTCATATCGGTCGACCAGATTCTACTCATTCCTTCACATACAATAATCAATCTCCCGGTATTGAACATGATGTTTCCGACCCAGGCTTACATAGCCATCAAGAGATCATGAGCCGTTTCCAGGACTTGACTCGTGATCTCGAAGCCATTATGCTTCAGCTGCCTGTGCAAAGTCTGACTACCTTACCTCCTAGTCATGAAGTCCGTCACCTTGTTCGCCAGATCATCTATCTTGCAGTCGAAGCCGCCGATCGTCAACACACCCCTTTGATGATGTCACAGGCTATTGTGCGCAAATTATACAATATTCCTTCCCAACTTGGCAGGGAAGTTTATGTTGCACTTCTGGAGCAATTGTGTCACTCTTTTGAAGATGTGGCAAAGGAGGCCATTGAGTGGTTATTATATTCTGACGATGAAGTTGGTTTGATGTCTAGTCTCGTTGGTGTAGTCTTATTGACGTCCATTCTGCAGCGAAAACTCAACGTACCGGTCACTGTTGCACTCTTAAGGAGTAGCCTAGTTAATATCAGTGTCACAGACCAGCAGCTTGCCAAGTCTCTTTCCACCGACCCTCGCCTAAATCGCATGAGTTATGCTACCGAGTTAATCCGTGAATGCTCGACTGCAGATCCTCCTGTGGCCACACAAGCTCATTTCGCATATACCATTGATACACTCAATCAAATTTTCAAGGCAGGCAAGGCAAATGACGAGTTCGTTTCAGTTTTTTGTTAATATTTGTATCGATTCTCAAGATTACACAGTGTAATCCATCTCCTCGATGACCTTCGTGGCATCAGACGACCTCCTGCCTCCACCGATGTAATCTCCCGTCCACCACCAACGAAGTCTGAGTCAGAGCATCTACGTGACAAGTTGTACGCCTGGTTCCAACAATGGGTCACCATTTTCCAGCGATCCCATTCCCCCGAGAAAAATTTTGTTCCTTTTATTACACAGTTGACCAAACAGGGCATACTGAAGGTAGAGGATATGTCCTCGCTCTTCTTCCGGGTTTGTGCGGAAGCCAGCGTCACTAGCTACGTCAAATGTGTTGCCTCGAATGACTTCGCGTATGCCTTCCAAGCTTTGGATGCAATGTCACGTTTAATCGTGTACATCATTAAATATCACGGGGATGCTTCCGGTGTCAATAATGACCAGGCCAAGGTCCACTATCTGACCAAAATACTTTCAATTTTCGTTCTGGTGCTATCCAACTTACACGAGGAGCAAGGTGCTGCATTTCAACAAAAACCATTTTTCCGCTTTTTTTCCAGTCTTGTTAATGACCTTCACGCCATCGAAAATCATCTTGGCCCCGTTTATTTCCACTTGCTGGTTGCGATCAGTGACACATACAGTTCTCTTCAACCTACGTACTTCCCTGGATTTGCTTTTTCTTGGATGTGTCTTATCTCCCATCGACTTTTCATGCCCAAACTGTTGATGTCAGAAAATCGTGAGGTATGTCCTCAGGTCATATCAACATTCAGTCTACTTACTCGATTCATAGGGCTGGTCTGCTTTCCACAAGCTACTTGTTTCACTCTTGAAATTCCTTTCTCCTTTCTTGAAAGACGCAGACTTGCAGAACGCAACAAAAGATCTATACCGCGGCGCTTTGCGCCTCCTTCTTGTCCTTCTTCACGATTTCCCTGACTTTCTGAGCGAATATTATTTCTCATTATGCGACGTCATTCCTCACCGTTGCATTCAGCTGCGAAACATCATTCTCAGTGCCTTCCCTCCCGCTATCATTCTCCCCGACCCTAACCTTCGCGACCAGAAATTTGAGTCAATTTCTGAAATGGGTCCTATCCCTCCTATCCTATCTGATTTCAGCTCTGGTCTTAAGAGTGGAGAGCTTCGGGCTTACCTTGAGCAATACTTGCTAGGCCGTGGCTCTGCTTCATTCTTGGCTTCACTGAAGGACCGTCTGAAGCTTCCTGGAGTTTCTGATGGTGCAGCAGAAACTTATAATCTCTCCCTGATTAGTTCCCTTGTGATTTTCATCGGTGTATCATCTGTTGCACAGGCCAAGGCTCGTAGCGGAGCTTCACTTTTCACCCCAAGTGACCCTGGGGTTGTCGCTTTGGAATACCTTGTTAGCAACCTAGATGATGAAGGTTGGTACTTCAATAATTGCTAAACAATCAAGTGATTGATTCTCTGTCAGGGCAACACCACCTTCTAAGCTCGATAGCTGTGCATTTACGTTACCCGAATGCACATACCCATTGGTTTAGCTCCTTGATGTTACATCTCTTCCTCGAAATGAAGGATGACCGCCTCCAAGAAGTTATGACCAAAGTCCTCCTGGAGCGCTTCATTGTCCACCGACCACACCCCTGGGGCGCTTTAGTCACTTTCATCGAACTCCTTCGTAACCCGAAATATGAGTTCTGGACCAAGGAATTCATTCGTGTTGCTCCGGAGGTAACCGTTCTGCTCGATAGTGTGCGTCATAACTTATCGTGAGCTTTGCAACTCTGGCCGTGACGCAAGATGTTGCAGATCGCAGAATCAATATCCCAACAGTAGATTTTTTTGTTCTAATTGCTATCTCTTCGCGCATATCTGTCATTGTCCTATCTGGGTTTTACCACTGCATATTGTATTGTAACAACGTGTATGACATTAACCTGACGCAGTTATTTCGGATTGTCTGAATGTAGTCATTCTCGTTAAATTGATTCTGACCATGAAACTGCGTCATTCCATGTCCAAGCAGACCCCCATATTCTGTTACTCGTCAATCATTGCAACGGACACTAAGGATAGCAACTGACCCTGCTCCAGATATCCCAGCTGCCCCAAGTTCATTCATTGCTGGCCCGAGAATAATCCAGGAGGGTACAGTGATTCCAGTCCTGATTGGGAAAAGCCGCGCCACACGCTCCAATGCCTCTGCACTTTCTCCAATGACAAACATGATCAGAGCGTCAGATGAAGTTGGATGAGGATGTAAGAATATCAACCCTTTTCTCTACCATCAGATTGGAGGCTCAGAAAGTAGTTGTAGGGTACCTGTATGAGTATTTGTATTGAGATTGTGACCATTTAGTGTCAGGTAATCTCCTTGGATGACCAAGGGAGTTTTGCCCTGACTCAGGACGTATCTGATGAGTGGGTCACTCAAGGTCCCAATCAAAACAACATTGCCATCTGGCCAGGTCAATTCAGTCTCGTCAGTCATTTCGACAATCTGGGAGTCAAGACGGTGGTAGACGTGTAGATCATGTGCGAGTCTGTATGCCAATGACGTGAAATTCTTTGGTAAATCTTGTTTAGAGCTCGGCTGGATGAACGTCACTGTCCCATTGTTCGAGAGGAAGGATTGTATTCTAGTTGGAGGAGACGGCGTCGGATTCTGTGATTGATTATCTACCAGCTTCAGGGCATCAGAAATACAACCCTGCAATGCAACACAAACGTTCGACTCACTTTCCATCTAGACGAGATTTCGCGTTCACATCGAAGAGGCTGTTCCCTAATTGAAGAATCCAGTATGAAAATGTTTCGATCGATATGAAGCGCAGAGAAGGAGTCAGGTAGCTCCGCGATTGAGAATAAGCAGACATTGGTTGTGTGCACTTCTATGGTGTGACAGCTTGAAAATGTAACTACCAGTCTCGCAAGTCTGAAACAAGTCTTTAGAATTTTCCGTGGAGTAGAGAAAGGCTTCATGAGTACCTCCCTGGAGCCCTGACTTTTTCAATTCTCCAGCCGTACAAAGACCCACTCTCCTCAGGTCTGAAAACCGTCAGAATAAAAGGTTCGAATGATTCTTGTCGATCTTGAGAAGACTCAAGCAGGCCGTTGATAAAATCCCGGACTTGCGGATTATCGAACACAGTAGGGTAAAAGTGCGACTGACTTTTATCCTCTTTCATGCTAGATAATTTTCGAGTTAGTGCCATTCACATTTTGGGCCATTGATAGTACATACATGATGTCAGAAGTAGTGCCGAGGATCCTGTTCCATGTTTCGACGATGCCAAATGACTCCCGTCCGTGCCAGACAGGTACATTATCATCGTCTCCCCTGTCATAACACAATGATTCAATAGATGGCTCACAAACCATGTTATGACAAACCCGTGGACAACGAGTATTGGTTTGCTCGTGATATTTGTCATGAATAGATCATTATCATCTGGAGTCAAGGAGGTTTCCAATATAGCACGTAACAAAGGATCGATAAAGTGCCCAGATCTGTCCAGTTGATCAAAAATATGATCAAAGGGCAGTTGAGGTGTAAGAGCGCTAATAAACTTTACCGCGACATTGATAATGGGACGTAGGCTTGAGACTTGATGTACCCGGCGGCGGGTACAAGACCCAGAACTCTATCAGGAAACCGAGCCCCGATATACCAAGCTCCCTGGCCCCCATTAGAATGTCCGATAATGATAACTTTGGTCCCTGCTCTGAAGCTCGTGTCTTTCCACACATGGAAATATTTGAGGATGCCAGCAAGTGCATCGATAGTATTCAAAGCATCCTGAACGCTCGGTCCATGCCAGTCAAGTCCCTGATTGGGAGGATGTGATTAGATATGATTTTGCAAGGCATGAGAAATTTCTTGCCCAAGAGGTTCGACCGCTTGGAACAACAGTCCAACTGAAATTGTTTGGAGGTAAAGCCTCGGGCCAAAATGGTCTTGTACTAATATCTACTCCGGCGCCATCTGGTCCAGAATCTATATCAGCGGGATGCATTGGGAGACATTAGGAACTGACGCAGTGCTAAAATAGGAGGACTGCTCTTTTGGGGATGATCGACTGGAGGGATGGCCAGGAATGCAGTAGGCATTGTAGAATTGTAAAGACATGTTGCTTTGAAAGCCACATGTTTAGGTGCCTCAGCTGAATTGCGTTGCTTGATGGGTAAGCTTATGACTATTTCAAGCTCTTGGTCAGAGCCATAAGCAATAGTCACGACCACATCCAACGCATCCCTGTGGAAAATCTGATGTTGCAAAATAACTAATGGCACAACCCGTACTTGTGAAGGTGCCACCCTAGAGGGTTGCTTTAAATCGAGGTGGATCTCCTGAATAGTAAATCAGCCAATAAATCAAACAGCAATCTATATACATGCCGAGCACTGGCTAATGACACGGGTCACAGTCGACCAAATTGAACTTCGAAAACCTATACCTATGACCTCACCAAACGCCAGACCGTCGACAAAGTCACATATTACATCTTGTGAAGATTCGTGCTGGACAGTCATCTGATCGCTTTCGACTTCCACGGATAAGCTGATGACTTGAGTGGGTACTTCTGTGTTCATGACATGAGGGTCACCAAAGAGCCTAATCTTAGAAATTGTGATCAATGAGTAGATAGAAAGGTAACCAAAACGGATTACCTCGTAATCTCCGCTAATAAAAATCTCGTATTCAGTTGGGTTCGTGGGGTCTGGGGACGTAGGTAAATTGACTACACGTGGAAGTGCTTGCTCCATGTCATAGATATTCCCGAGATACCACTCTGGCGTTCGCTGGGTCTCATCGATAGGTAAGATGGTAAAGTATGAGCCCTGCTTAAGCTGAACAAGTATCTTTGGCACAGCCGCCTCAGAACCGGTTTTTGCAGGTGGTATCAAAGTCAGTATTCCTCGAAGGACTGCGTGATGCTGTAAGGCAGCCCAACCCTCGGTTGCGCGCAATCTCTCCCATCTAACCTTGTATTGAGTCCCTGATCGTTGAGGAAGATGGCTCCTTTGCACCTTATTTCAGGAAATGCTACTGTCAATACACCGTCATCCGAGAGCTGCGTCTTTGACCAGCGGACAATAGCATTATCTGCGTATGAGGAGGGCCATACGCTCTTGAAGTTGATAGGTTTTGACACTCAGCATGATCGGCTTGGTGACAAGTTGAAAGGCAAAGACTGAGCTTACAGTTGATTGGATACGACGGAGAGAGAAACATTTGCTCCCGAGCATGAATTGGAAACGGTCCGAGAACATCCCAGTTTTTCGATACCGTTAGGTTCCACTTACCGCTTGTCGAACGGAGGTCAGTCTGTAATTGCGCTGTCATGCAAATCAGAATGGGAGATAAAAAGATTGTCCCATGAGCTATCTTAAGTTACTGGATTCTCATCGGTGGAATGATAATTTGGTGACCGACACCGTTGGAATCAAACAAGGGATAAACTGATTAGTGCCAATATTAATTGGTTTGCCAATCTCGTTCATTAGCATGTCCAGTCGACAGGGTGGAAAGCTGAAGCCATTAAAGGTATGCATGTTTTATGAAAACTGACTGCTCTCATCTCCTGGGGTGTAGGCAACCAAGAAGGAGAGGAAAGAGGAGACCGATGAAGACCTCGAATTCAAGAAAAAGAAGAAAGCGGAGCAGGAAGCCACGAAAGCTGCGCGAGAGAAAGGTACGGTCATCTGGTCTGAGGTATGCACCACTTCTCAACTCTCTTCAATAGCTATGAAGGGTAGGTAGATAAGTCATGACAAGCAGCTTCAACTCACCCGAGATATCTAGACGGCCCAATGGGAGGTTCCGGCATTAAAAAGTTGGTATTAGTCATCACAGCTGGAAAAAAACTGACGATTTTTCAGAAGCGGCAAGAAATAAGAATGGATTTTTACAATAGATATCGTGAACTTAGCACACCGCTAGTAGGAAGAAACTTTGGTGTTGTTTATTTCTAAGCATGATGCCTGCCAGTCCAATCACATCTCTCCCCCACAAATCTAAATCCCTTGCTCGACGCACAAAATATCTATGCTGGGCTCATTACAGGGCCTACCGCCCAGCAACCATCAACAACAAGGTCAACAGCAACAGCAGCAACAGCACCAGCACCAGCAACAACAACAACAACAGCAACAACAGCAACAACAACAATTGCAGCTGCAGCAGCAACAGCCACAACCAAACCAGCTAAATTCCATACCTCCTCCACCCCCTCAAAATGGTCAGGATGTCACTCTTTCCAGTGTGCTACACTTCCTTCAGTCAGAATGGAGACGCTATGAACGTGACAGAAACGAATGGGAAATTGAGAGAGCGGAAATGCGGGTGAGTATCGTGTCTTGCAAATGTCTTCGTCACCTTTTTTAATCCCATGACATCTCGTAGGCTAGAATTGCCCTACTTGAGGGCGAAAAGCGATCCTTTGACAATGTCAAGCTCGACCTCATGCGGCGCATCAAGATGCTCGAATTCGTCTTGCGCATGGAACGGTGTGCATCCGTCATTTCTATGTCCCCCGTGGACCTTGACTTAGATGCTCTAGCTCGAAGCAACTGACACAACCAGGTCCATCGTCAAGGCTCTCAGCCATTCAAGCTCATGAGTCTTCAATTGGTTCGAAGGACGACTCAGGAAGCCACAAAGAGGAGAGTGGAGGGAGTTCCCCTCGAAGCGAAGGTTGACTCATCTCCATATTCCAAGGACTCACAACTTAGACGGTTTCTGCAGATTCTCCACTTCCTGAAAGCCGACTGTCGAACGGTGGAATTATCCTAGGTGCTGGAGGTAATTTCTTCGGATCCCTTTTGGGTCTGTCTGACAATACTTTCAGGTTCCTCCATCACTGGTCTTGGTAAAACCCCTCTTGGACGCGACCCGAAAAGTAGAGCTCGTAGTCGCGATTATCTCAAACAGTATGTTGCAGTTGACATGAGGTTGGGGTCCCTGTTTAAGCTCTTTAAGGTGCCTCCAAGAGATTTCCTACTTAACGTCTCCTCAAGCTATGAACCCGTTACCCAATAGACCGCTTCTCAACAATTCTGCGATACCCCTTTCACTCCCTAATGTACCCTCTTTTGATCCTTACAACGGCAGGCCGAGAAAGATGCTGGCAGAAGGAGGGAAGGATTTTCCATTGATGAACGGGCTCAATACTTTATCTCTTTCTGCACCCATGATCCCTGGGTCACAAAACACGCTGGACCGCCATCTTCATGCTGCTGGAAATCAGTCAAATATTAATTTAGCGGGACCTTCCAATCAGCAGCCGTCCCCGGGACTTCTTTCGCATGGAGAGAAAGAGAAAGAGGCAGATTCAGATCACAGGCAAATAACTGCCATATATCGTCCTGATGATGCCGGGGAATGGAAAGAGAAATTGAGACAATCTCACGAAGCAGCAGAACAAGCTCGCTTCGCTAAGGAAAACCAAACAGGTGTTCATGCATGGGAATCGCGGCGATATGATGATGATTTGAAGGATGCAGACACAGACATTTATGATGAGGAGCCCTCGGTCGTTGGGGAAGGCGAAGATACAAAAATATGGAAGGCTAAACGGACACTCCGAAAGTCAGTGGTTTAATCAGAAAAATGAACGCTCTTCATGCTAAGGACAATTAATGGCAGTCACCTGGATGCTGTCAGGGCGGTGGCATTTCATCCCAACGAACTATGTTTGGCAACAGGAGGAGATGACTGTACAGTGAAGATCTGGCGAATGGAAGTGTCCAGCCTCTCGTCATCGTCGTGTGTGGACTTTCCATTGTGGCTCACTCAATGCACTGACAGCGGATGTAGCATTCGACCAACAACAGAGGTTGAGCCGCAACTCACGTTGCGGGGTCATTCCGCAGCAATCACCCGGTTGATTCATTCTCCCTCCAAGCACCTACTCTACTCAGCGTCTCTGGATTCCTCGATCAGAGTATGGGCATTACCCACTCCTTCCCATACTACATATGCACCGTACGATGAAACTCGGGTGCGAGGTGAGCTTATTGGTCATACAGATGCTGTGTGGGACCTTGCTCTTGTTAAAGACGAAAATACCCTGATTAGTTGTGGCGCAGAGGGTACCGTGAAGGTTTGGGACGTTGGCGGTCCTTCAGGAGGTGGATCGTTGAAGCTGTCGTGGCGCTGGAATGGTTTAGACAGCAACAGCGATCTTGAGGATGAAGCTGATGTATCGGGAGCTACTTCAGTCGAGGTTTTAAAGACAGATCTCAAGAAGGTTGCCGTCGCATATCAGAATGCAGTTGTCAAAATATTTGATATTGAGACAGGTAAAGAACAGATTCGACTTCAGAGTGATACAACATACGGTACGTCTTCCGTGCAAGGTTTGGCTTCCCATATGTTTATCTTTGATCAAAGATGGCACACCTGCGACACAAATTAATTGTATTGCATCACACCCGAGTATGCCTCTTCTCGTGACAGCCCACGAAGATAAATATATCAAGATCTTCGATGTTCTTACAGGTTTGATACCATGATTTTTTGCCATGCAACGTAATTTAACATTCCTCTCTCAAGGCCAGTGCACCCATTCGATGTTGGCTCACCTAGACAGTGTGACATCACTATCAATAGACACCTCCGGGTTTACCCTTGTGTCTGGTAGTCATGATTGTTCCTTGCGTTTTTGGGACATGGCTGGTTCTCGAACATGCATTCAGGAAATCACAACTCATCGAGAAAAAGCTCGGGAGGGAGTACTAGATGTTGAGTTCCACCCGACCATGCCAGTAATGGTAAGCGCTGGTGCTGACGGCGTAGTGAAGCTGTATGCTTCGTCATAAGCCCTGGTCACATTGAAAATGATCTGCCATTACCTTGCTTATACACTGATACTCTTTACATACCTGGGATGGGGACTATGCATCAAATGTCTGTAATCCTTGTTTTCTCCCTGTCTGTTTTATATTATTTTTGTGCTTTCTGTGTAGCAATAATTTTGCTTTTATCATGTCATCTACATTGACCGGCATTGGAGATATAAAATGTCCTGACATGGCTATGCTACAGAGGTTGTATAAAGATACAAGTTAATATCCCAAGTGGAACATATCTAACTGGGACATGAGTGAGGTAGAGAGAAAGGTTTTGGAAAGGTTCTTTGCTGCTGGTAACCTGACCTCAAATACCTATCAGGTACGTCAAGAATCGTAAGCTCTCCGATACGAAGAAAACATACTTATACGCATGCCCGGCTCGGTACAAATAATTATGGCACCAAGCTGATGGGCTTTGACAAGTTCCCTGACCTGGTCAGTGATCAATTGCCTCATTGGCCCACGCTCGCCACTGGTCATATCGTCTTTACAGTGTGTAATGTAGATGTGGAGCCCTTTTAGGGAGTCTAGAAGTTCTCCATTATTTACGGGTCTAGTTTTTTGACGTTTCCTTGCAGGAGTTCTAGGTGCTAGCTCCGAATTCCGATGTTTCACGACCTGCTTTGCGAGGGCGACCAGTTCAGCTACTAGATGCTCTGGAGTGAGATGTCCATAGAGCATGTCGTCGGCTCGTCCTGAAGGCCACGAACATTCAATGAAAATGACCTTGAGTGTGTTGGGAATCTTTGGGGCTACCGCTCGCCAAATGTCAATGGTACGAGGAGTTGATACCAGTGAGTCCGGTTCAACATCACCAAAAAAGAGAAACTCTGTGGAAGACGAATCGTGCCGGATGGAGAAGGCAGAAGACATGTAGGAACCGTTCATATCTACACCATGATTTAGAGGGAAACTTCTGATAGAAATGCCTGCTTGAACAGCATGATATATTCCATCTGCTTCTAGACTGCAGACGGCTAGATTGAGAGGTGCATAAAGGGGAAATGGAAGAGAGACATACGGCTTGTACAGAAGTTTGTGTTTGTCACTGGAATCATCCCATGATGCAAGATCAGGCCAAATGCGGCCGGAGAATATTGTTTCTATGTCTTGGAGAATTGTCTTCGTGGCATATATACATTTCTTTGGTCCACCTAAAGACCCTGCCGATATCACAAGGCTGCCGATATGGTCCAAATGAGCGTGCGTGATGAGATAGGATCTAGAAGACCATAGGCGTGCTTGACCGCGGATAACCTTCTAAGGCACACCTTACAAAAGAAAATACATCGCCTGCACTATAAGGCCGTGCTTTGCCCTGACCCTTGTCCACAGGAAGCTGGTCGAAAAGCCAAGGATCTTGTTTCATGAGCCGGCATAGTGCGCCCTGGCCGGAACCTACCCACACACGTTAGTTTTTGTTCAGCGTCGTTTCAGTATTCGCACCAGCTTCGAGGGCAATGATACCATCATCCCATTTCGCCTCCCCGGCTTTTAGGAGGTATCTGGATGAATAAATGAAGATACATTGACGTCAACCTGAACTGACACTCACGCAGAAAGATTGGTTTCGTCGGGGCCCCCACCTGACCCAACCACGACCAAGTCGAAAACACCGGTCATACGTTGATATTGTACCGGAAAGCGTTTTGTTTATGCTAGTGATCAGGGCACAAAACACAGCCCACCATTTGTATACCATCAAATACCATCGTTACATCAGAGGTTGATCTTCGTATTGAGCTTATTACTGTCGCCTTTTAATTTGGTTCCAACTGTTTCAATGACTAGATAATCTGAGGCAATACTCAGAGTAAACTAGTTCTCTAGAGCATGACTTGGCTTACAACCAAGGTTTATTTCCATTCCAATTATACTCTCAGAAATTTGCTTTTGGACAACTCTCTAGGCATAACCTTGATTGCTAACTCTGGAGAGAGATCTTTAGTCAGTTCTTCAAGAATCAACGATAAAGCCCATCCAGTCATCCCTGTCCACTGACCAGACTGAAAAACAATTAGATGTGTCGAAATATAACTGACAGTTCCCCTATATAACGCTGTTTGTGATGGTCTTCAGCTCGTATAGATATCATAGTGATGGTATATTTCCTGCAAGATGAAGGGTGCTTATTGGGTTGTCAAGGTTTGAAGGACGGATTCTGCATCTTCAAGGTAAAAAAGGGCTTGGTTCATCGCCGAATGGGCTTCCACGTATTAAAAGACAACTGCCTTTATGGCATCGAGGATAGGGAAGGGAAACTTTCATAAAACTAGGTCGCCCAAGTTGGTTAAAGATCCAGGCACTGAGGATAGGACCCAAAAGCAGTGACGGTGTCATGAGTATTTTGCCGCGCTACTGGCAGTGTAGTGTATGATAATTCCTCTGAAGTTCTCAACGGGCGATCATTCGAATCTACCAACAAACATTACACACACGACTTACATTCAAACTCCACTATCATGTCTCAAGATAGAGTCACACAAAGCAACGAGAGGCTTTTCAAGTTGTACGAGAAAAATCTCGGGAGGTCGGGGACAAAGGAATATAGAGAAACTGCGATCAAACTAGCCGCTTGGTTGAGCAACGCCAAGGCATATTATACTGCAGCGAGGCCAAACGTGTGTCCCGTGTTAGGATCGTTCTCTTGCCATTTCTTATGAACCAAAAAAGATCGTGAATCTACTGACTGTACGCCTTTCACCCTCTTCGCGTTCACTAAAAATGCCAAACATAATTGCAGACAGCGCAGAGGACACTTCGGGGAGTCATCCAATGTGCTTCAGACCCTCAAGCACCATTTACCCCTGCAAATTTCCTTCACCATCCGCTGGCCTCCAGCTACGTGAGGCTTGTGATGGCTATCAAGCCTTTTCGAGAATTGTTTGTAGAACCTCACCTTCAAGGTGCAATTTCACTAGTGTCCTTGGACTAGGCGCTTATCATAACTCCAGAGGCTGTCACTCATCTACTACAGACTGTCGAGGGGATATCTCTCGACAGCATGTCTCCCTCTATAATCCACGATGATTCGATGTAGGTGATTGCCTTGAAACCAGCTTCCTCCCTTTGTTCTCACTAGGCCAGCCGTCAACACTCTCTGTCCAGCTCGACTCCAGATAGTGTCATCGAAGAAAAAGAACCGTCTCGATCTCCGGAAGGAATGCTTCCATCTAATAGCATAACGAAACTCACTACCTCAACAACCTACAACCCTGAGATGAAAGGTGGGTTAGGAGAGATCATTCGGTACGGGCTAATACGTAGTCACAACGAGTTTAGGGCAGGAAATGGTGGCTCAATTGACAGTTTCACCTGGGGGAAAACGTAGTAAAGCTAGAAGAGTAATTTACATCTTCGTTGGTTAAGCTCTCATTTTTGACATTTTTTCATACAGAGCCAAAGTCCAGAAATCGTCTATTTGGGCTCATCGAAAAGAGACCTATCTGCCACGCAAAGATTCTCTGTGGATAATGAATCAAATTCAGATAGTGGAAATAAGTCCAAAAAGAAAAGGGACTTGTCTGCTTTCGTTCAAAGTGATTTGCAGGATTTCAAGAGACAGCGGCAGGTGCGAGAGCAATCGCTGATAAGTCCCGTTACTTTCGTCAAGGAGGAATCAATGCCCATTGTGGTGCACGGTGTTCAACAAAATCCTACCCCTGTGTTCGATAGAGCTCAAGACCAAGGTCCTACAACTTTGGGATCACCTATCCAACCTCTGCCTATGCCGCTGACACCAACACCTGTTTTTATGAGGAAGTCCCCGGAAATTTTCTCTTCCAGCCTTACAGTATCTTCGGCGCACTCTGGGCAGCTTATTGAACCCCAAAATGCACCTTCACTGGATCAGATACCGGCAAAAAATGCTGATGTTGTTCCGAGGCTCGTGAGTCGTCTTCACCGATACTAGGTGATTCTTCGGAAATCATAATGAGCATGCGTCCTGCGTTCCAGACCACCTATCAAACGCCTAATGAGTCCTCAAGCTCATCTCATTGCGAGCAGGTTCGTTCTCTTGATTTGCCCTTTTATTGATACATTAGTGACATTCATTTCTCCTAGCAAGGACCAGCAGATCCAGTCTCTCAGGTTAGCATTCTTTTTATGCGCACATCTGACATGTAGTGCCTTTCGTGATGAATATCTAGCTAACGAGTTAGGCTTCACTTACGCCACTGGCATCAGCGTCTGGTTCATTTTGTAATCGTTCACCTGTTGACCTCCCTTCAGCACAAGGTTTGGGTTAATTAGCCGATTCGCTGAAATACTTACTGGTGGCCCTCCAGGTCTTCCTCTTGGATCTGGTGGTATGAATAAGCACGCGGACTTTTCGTCATTAATTATTGAATCGGCTCCTAGCAACTCAGAGGCCTCCCAACTCCGATATGGAGATTGTATCTGTAGAGGAGAGGGGAGAAGCATCTCGTACGTGATTCCTGGGGTGGCTCTGGATGATTGATTCTGATTCATTCTAGTGACTGATATTAGCGAATCTTTGCCTTCCGTATCAGCCAAGTATCAGATACACGAAACTCGAAACAGCAATATCACCTCTGATTCAAGCAATCTCACAATACGACCGCTAATCATTGCTGGGGACTCGGACCTTGGCCAGCTATTCAGGTGGTATGAAGAATATAAATCCATAAAGCCTCAAAAAAGTGATTCCATGAGGGATGTCGAGATGACTTTAGAAGCTGAGACTGCGGAAACAAACACTGCTGCGGGTCTGACTGCTGATATCGCAACTTTAAATTTACAGGCTGAAGTACCTAGCAAATTCCTGTATGTTATCGCTTTCAGCCCTGGTCGTCCTTCGAGTTCTCGTCACGAGTTTTCCTTTGATATAACGGATCCCGATATGGACCGTCTTTACAAGTGGGTCAATAGGTCCTCAGTGCGACTTTCGTGCGTTGTTCATTCTGTCACAAGAGGATTTCATTGAGTGAAGAAATCGAACAGGGAGCTCGTATCGTTGAGTTACTGTCTTTCACTGGGGTGTTATTCTACTTTGGAGGTTGGGAAGCTCATAGGAAGTCAAGCCTCGCCAGATACTATTGATAGTATACTCGCAGATCTTGTTCAATCACTTCCATCGAACTGGCCCCAAAAAGGAGGACTACACTTGAATATCAATCTTGCTGGAGGCTGGAGATCTTTACCACTGTCCCCGCCAATCACTGTCAGTTCTATTATACTCGGAGATCAGGGACAACTTCTCACTTCGATCACAGATCACTAGCGATGGATTAGTAGACATATCGGAGTTTATTGCTTTGGGGAGGAACACATTACAGATACAACAGCAAGATAGAGATTTTTCAGATTATATCTTTATTCTTCGAGCCCATCACCCGACTTTGAATCAGCTGCAGGAAGAAGTCGAAAGCCGAAGAAAAGAAGTGGAGTGGACAAATTGGTTGGGTGGGATAGCTCGCCCTCTCAAGATTCACATCTTCGAGCAACCTTCGCGATCTCGCACTTCTGGATAGCAACTGAGAATATGCTTCAGATACTGATGGCATAACCTAGCTCCTGTGGAAAATCTATCTGGAATGTTGCTCTCAAAATTCGATTGCAGGACTTCTCAATCGTGGTTATTTGACAGAAGCTAGCCTGGTGGGTTTGAGCTTGGGTTGGACTTGGCAAATTCGAATAGGTACTGGAATGCTAGGTATACCCATTAGCTTTAAATTAAAGTTGGGTGATTTGATTGAGTGATCTCCTGGGCATTTCGATTCGGAATTGACTCTGTGTTAGGCCCTGTATCTGTGCTCAGACTCAAGCTTTCACGTCAGAACCGTCCATTGGCAATCACAGTGACCTAATGTAAATTTGTCAGCTAATGAAGTTTGGTGAGATTGCTGACATGACTTGGGTCCGTTTGTCAATGCTGTTTAGGCGGCATATAATACGACAACTCTTTTAAACCGGGTTATGCCTTACCAACATCACTGGGTTACTCGGCTCTTCATCTCATCTCTTACTGTGCTACTGCTCAGCTATTGCTCCAGTAACGTTTCTGTACTTTGGCATCTAGACAACTTGCGATCATTGGCTTCTTTCACTAGGACCTCTATTCGAGCCTTTTCGATTACCTTATTTGACCGAACAATGAACAACGAAGTGGGATGGCGTAATGCCCTGAAAGAACTTCCCTCGACGCCGAACAAGATTCCCGCATTTTTCTTTGCTCACGGTTCCCCGATGCTGGCGTTTCCAGAAAGCGGACATAGTGATCCTATGATGAGCTACCAAGGTCCAGGAGGAAGTCTTGCTACCTTTCTGAAAGAATTTGGGCCGGTGTTGTTGCAAAAGTATAAACCGAAGGGAATCGTAGTGTTTAGTGCTCATTGGGAGACGTTGGGGGAACGATTAGGTTTGAGATCGTTGTCATCTGAGAGTTTCCTCCGCACGCGGCTAATTAGATTGACACCGCAGTAACCGATTATGGGGAAAACCAACCTCTGCTGATGGATTATTACGGATTTCCTGAACCACTTTACCAACTCACGTTTACTTCACGAGGCGATGCTAACCTGTCTAAGCGAGTTGTTGACCTATTCAAAGAAGTAGGTTATCCTAGTACATGAAGAGCTGCAGTTGATCGGACCTATGTTCAGAGCGGATATCTTGCCAGAACAACGACACCAATCGAACCCCGGGGCGAAGACGGACGGGGATTCAAGGGACCAGGTCTTGACCACGGAGTTTTTGTGCCGTTCCGCCTGATGTTTGGAGAGGAATTTACCAGCATACCCATTGTTCAGGCGTCCATTGACGGGAGTATGAGTCCTGAGAAAAATTGGGCTTTGGGCAAAGCAGTAGCGCAACTCCGGTTGGTGATTTTGAAATAAAATTGCATGATGTTTGATGTTTTTTTCTTAGAGAAGAGGGAATTCTTGTGTTGTCCGGGGGGCTGACAGCTCATAATTTACAAGACAGACGATCGTTCTCCCCAACAACTGCTACTGAAGCCCACAAGAAATTTGATCAAGCAGTTCACTCCGCGATCAACGTCACTGATGTAAGTGTCTTTCTGCGTCCAAGGCGATCCGCTTTCTAATTGGACCAGGCGGAGCAACGTAAGAAGGCGCTATATGATCTGACCAAGCATGCGGGATTTCGGGCTTCACACCCCAGAGAAGACCACTTTGTACCGCTTTATATTGCAGCAGGGGCAGGAGAGGGAGGTGATGTTAGGGTAATGTGTGATTTGTATGGGATTCCAACATTCGCATTTGGAGTAGTATAGCAGACTTTATCGGCAAGTGGACAGCCACGTGGCGTTATTTTGTGACGATCATAGTGTGACAGAAGATCAGAAATGAAACCTCATTGGTCTTGCTTTACCTTATTCTGCTCCTGCCGTCTTCAGCCTTAAGTCTGTTTGTTTCTTTATAAACTAGATCTACTTAATGCTAATAGTCTTTCCAAGTCCCCCTTTAAATACGGCTTGGTCAATTCCAAATTTCAAACTTGCACACACAAGTTTTCAAGTAGCTGAAAACTGCCGTTCATTTCCATGCATTCACACAATCATTCTTTTTCTCGGTCAGCTTCTCTTCCAACAGAATCTCGTCTATTCGCTCCATATCATCATGGCGACACAGTGAAGTCAAGTTCTCAGACATCCCATAAACCCACTCCCATCACTCCACCACTCTCCCCTGGTCACAGCGAAAGTAGTGATGATGACTATCTTCTTGATGACGACATGAACGAGGACGATGAAGACTGCATTGAAGCTCAGGAGGGTGTGCTGTGTACGGAGTCCTTGACTCCCGTCCGATCCGATTCGAGTGGTATGCACATTGACCCCCAGCTATCTTCTGACGAGAAACCTCAGGCGCCCCTGCGGCTGCTGGAGAACGAAAAAGTTCACCTCCACTTCACAGGTCCTGGGGGAATACGGTTATCGGATTTTGAAGTCCGTGGTACCCTGGGTTCGTAACGGCCAATACCTTGGATATGCCACACTCACAAACAGGTTATAGGTACAGGAACGTTTGGCAATGTACTTCTTGTTAAGCACAAATCACCACAGCCTCAGTCGTCTCCACTCTTTGCTATGAAAGTCTTACGTAAAGCAAGAATTTCTATGCTACACCAGATTGAGCACGTGAAGGCCGAGCGGTACATCCTTGCCCGCGTCCAACACCCATTTATTGTCGATCTCTTTGCAACATTTCAAGATGGTCTTAACATATACATGCTGATGTCTTATGTTCCTGGTGGTGAACTTTTCACGCATCTGAGGCGCGCCCAAAGATTCACTCCCGACGTCACCCGTTTCTATCTTTCAACCATTGTGTTAGCACTCAGATATTTGCACTCCTTCAACATTGTTTATCGTGATCTCAAGCCTGAAAATCTTCTTCTTGATTCTCGAGGATATCTCCGTCTTACCGACTTCGGTTTTGCTAAGGTCGTTGATGATCGTACCTGGACTCTCTGTGGTACCCCAGAGTATCTCGCGCCAGAGGTTATTCAATCAGATGGTCATGGCAAAGCTGCTGACTGGTGGGCGTGTGGTGTCCTATGCTACGAAATGCTTGTCGGTTATCCCCCTTTCTTCGATGAAACACCGTATGGTATCTATGAAAAGATTCTCATTGGCGAAGTATACTGGCCTCGGACGTTGGATCGCCTTTCCAAAGATTTAATCAGAGGTTTTCTCAACCCTGACAGAAGCAGACGTCTTGGAAACGTTAACGAAGGTGTTCAGGATGTCTTACACCACTCGTGGTTTGGAGGCGTTGATTGGGAGGCTTTGGAGCGACGTGAAATCCATGTATGTTTTCTCATCTCAGCTGATGGATTCAATTTAATGACTTAGGCGCCGATTATTCCACGAGGTTCCTTTGCCGAAGATGCCGGGAAATTTCTCAATCTTCCGATACCTCCTGCCGAGGATATCCCTGGCTTTTTCCAAGACGATGTCACAATTGCCGCTGATATTTACAATGACATACTTTCATACCATTTCCCGGACTTCTAAGGGTCTCATTGAGCAAATTACTTATTTCCTGGCACCTATACATTATTTTGTTTTCATCTGAAGATCCTATTATCTTATTCTTATTCTGTTTTACAGGTGCCACATCCGAACATATGGTCGATTCTCATTGTATCTTGCTGTTATCCTCCCGTATCCGCATCTACCTTTCTATGTATACTTGATCGTTTCATTGCTTCGTAATTTTACTTTGGTGTTTCCGCTGTAGCCCATACTTCTCTGTATTCTAGTCAAATACACCTGGGTTAAAAGGTCCAGTCATAAGCAGTGCCAAATGGTCAAAGGAACTTGATAAGATAATCGCAAATTTGTTGACATTTCTTTAAACCGCATGATGTAATCAGAGCTTGGCAAGGTTAGCAGTTAATCACTGTGACTTACCACATCCAATGAACGTTCCTATGTTGGAGGTGTCGGCTACTGAAAATCTGCGACAGAATGATAGACGAAATGTGTCTAAAAGGCCTCCAATAAAGGCCCGAAAATTTAAACGATCTACGGAAAAGCAGAAGATTGAAGAGGTGGACAAATTGGCCCTAGAGTACGTGAGTGGGGTTTTTATTTGATCACTATCTTATATTGATTGGACCGAGTGCAGATTCCACCAAACGACCTCAAACTTTTTGCAGACCTGCCTATTTCAGAGAACACGAAGCGAGGTGCGAGGAACTTAGTTCGACAATATCCCAGATTTGACGACAGTTGTTGGATAGGACTGAAGAAGGCCTATTTTCTCGAGATGACAGACATTCAAGCAAAAAGCCTACCAGTATCATTAAGAGGGAAAGACGTTCTAGGAGCAGCGCGCACCGGGAGCGGTAAAACACTAGCTTTTCTGATCCCGGTGCTAGAAATTTTGTATCGTCGAAAATGGAGCGCTATGGATGGCCTTGGAGCATTGATAATATCTCCAACGAGGGAGTTGGTGTGTGCATTTTTTGTTTGTCCACATTCTGTGTGCTAATTTGAATTTGAATGACAGGCGGTTCAGATTTTTGAAGTGTTGCGCTCAATTGGTGGCTACCACTCGTTTTCTGCTGGGTTAGTTATCGGTGGAAAAAACTTGAAGGATGAAAGGAGCAGATTATCTCGAATGAATATCCTTGTTGCGACGCCTGGTCGTTTGTTGCAGCATATGGACCAGACCGTCGGCTTTGATGCCGATAACCTCCAAGTGCTTGGTAAGTATACTGACCACCCTTTCTCTCCCCATGAACCATCATCTGACCAGTACTTCCCCTACCAGTACTTGACGAAGCTGATCGAATACTTGATATGGGATTTCAGCGCACTCTTTCTGCCCTCTTATGCCATCTTCCCACGTCGCGCCAAACCCTTCTCTTCTCCGCGACACAAACACAATCCGTCAGTGACCTGGCTCGCCTTAGTCTTGATAATCCCACTTCCATTGGCATTTCTCTACCTGGTGATTCAGCGGACGATATTTATATCCCTTCCACACTTGAACAGCACTATGTAATATGTGAGCTTGACAAGAAACTCGATGTTCTCTGGTCATTCATCAAGACACATCTTCAGTCCAAAATTCTCGTCTTCATGTCCTCGTGTAAACAAGTCCGCTTTGTTTTCGAGACGTTTTGTCGTATGCACCCCGGAATCCCGCTCATTCACCTTCACGGGAAGCAGAAACAGAACACCCGTTTGACAATGTTTCACAAGTTCACAACAACAAAACATGCAGTCTTATTAGCCACAGACATTGCTGCTCGCGGGCTGGATTTCCCCTCTGTGGATTGGGTCGTTCAGCTCGATGCACCCGAAGATGTTGAGACGTACATCCATCGTGTCGGTAGAACTGCAAGATATGAGAGTAAAGGAAAGGGTTTGTTGGTGTTGTGTCCCAGTGAGGAAGAGGGTATGAAAGTCGCACTGGGAAGGAAGGCGCTGGAGGTTAATAAGATCAAAATTCGACAGAGTAAAACGCAGAACATTGAAAATCAGCTACAGAACTTAGCGTTCCAAGATCCAGAAATAAAGTATCTCGGACAAAGGGTGCGTCTCTATTCAACTATGCCGCTTATGATTCCTAACGATTTGTAGGCATTTGTGTCGTATCTGCGCTCCGTGTACCTACAGAAAGACAAATCGATATTTAAAATCGACGAGCTTCCTGTTGAACGATTTGCCGAGTCGCTAGGGTTACCAGGAGCACCTATGATCAAATTTTTAGGTAAAGATGCAGTAAAGAGAAGAAAAAATGCATCAAGAGCAGTGGAAGCGGCTCAGGCAGAAGTAAGGCAAGAAAGGGAAAATTCAAAACACAGGAAAGGTCTTTTGGCTTCTGAAAATAAGGGGATCGAGGAGGAAAGTACAAATGAATCCAGTGAGGAGAGCGGGGATTCGGATAGTGAGGCTGTTGAAGCACAGACAATACCTATTACCCCGGGCAAAGCTTTGAAGGTTTGGCTTTATGGTTCTTGACTTAAAGTTTACTGAAGTAAGCTATCAGGCTGTTCGAACGAAGTATGACCGCATGTTTGAGCGCAAGAATCAGAACATTTTATCAAAACACTACTCAAAACTCATATCACATGACGGTGCCTCGGATTCAGAGGACGAGTTGATAACACTCAAACGCGCAGATCATGAACTTGAAGACTTCAATCCTAATCATCCTACTGCTTCCTTATCGAACAACAATCAATATACTACATCATTTCAGGAGGATCTTGCTGCGAACCTTTCAAAGCGGAGGCTTAAAATGGGCAAGGCAAAACGTGCAATTGCCACCGGTGGTGTTAATACCAAGCTCATATTTGATGATGAAGGCAAGGCACACCAGTTGTACGAGCTACAAGATGGTGAAGAGTGGTTTGAAGAACGAGGGGGACTTGTTGGCGCGCAAGAAGAAGGGAGGAAATTTGCAGAGGAGGAGCGGACAAAGATGAGACTCACCGACGTTGTGGACCGTGAACAAGCGCGTACAAAGAAGAGGGAGAGAAAGAGAAAGAGGAAAGAGAGGGAGAGGGCAGTCAGTACTACCTTGATTGCGCTTTCTAGTGTTTCAAGTCTAATCTTGATTCATTTCTTCTATAGATGAATGGAGAAGATGAAGAAGCTCCGACTACTTTGCTTGAATCTGCCAACGAAGATGATGATTATATATCACCCGAATTTGACTTGCCTTCGGACGACACAGACGACACAGATGAACCAACACCCCCTCAGCGGAGGAAGATGTTCGGAGGATATCCATCGAGTAAGAAGCAGAAGTTTCATGCCGACGAAGACATGAATGATGAGGAACAGTTTGCCCTTTCTCTGTTGGGCCAGCCGCGTTGATGTATGGAATTCGTTGTTTTGTTATCTCATACTCGAACCGCTATTTACTCTAGCGGTATCGTATAACCATCTGTGCACTACCAGCTTGAAACAAAATCCTTTAATTGGAGCAAAGGGAATTGGAGTCTCAATTGAACTTCTTCCTTTTCTGATATCTTGTGTATGATTAGTTGACATAAACTCACTTGTCTAGATAAGTTTTACTGTCGACGATGTGAAAAACTTGTCAGCCCAGTGTTATACTTGGAAGATCTCATTCTGTTGTAAGCTCTTGACTTGTATAGCATTCCTCAAAATAACTCACTAGGGATCAGGTTACATTGGCGTTTGTGTTTTCGCGTGACAGATCATCAATTCTTATCTAAGATTCATACCTAAATTTAGACGATTATCAAAAGCTCTCTTCTGTTCTGTCAGAATATACATGATTCCATCCTCAGACAATGGCCACATCTGATACATCATATTTTCTTGTCTCTGAAGCTCATCTTATCCTTGATGAAGTGCGTTGTTTGCATTTCGGAGAGTGTTTGAACAACTAGAATATTTTCGAAGGCAAGAAAAAACAAGGCCGAACGAACGAAAACTATTGGGCAGCCGATCAACTTACAGGGCAAAGCGCTTGCACTCGCTATTCGAGATGGTATTGCATGGGTTGCAGAGAACACAGGTGCTGCCAAGAAGTTGGACCTCGAAGTAGGCATTGATTGTGTTGTGATCAATTAGTTTGCTTGATTTCAGAACTGGTTTGAACATAGACGGGAAATATTTTGCAAATATTCAAAGGACACACAGCTCCAGTCACTACCCTTGAATTTTGTGACAAAACCCCTGGGACTGGGGATCAAAAGGTTCTAATTACAGGCTCCTGGGATAAGGTATGCCAAATGAATAACCTCTCTCAATTTTGAACCGACCGAGTTTTTTAGACCATCAAGTTGTGGGATACCGACGTGAGAGATTCTAACAATGGGAACTACTGACCCGCGTATCGACGTCCAATATCAGAACAAAAACTTGATCTCGTCAACTGATGCACACGATGACTTTTTGAAAGCGCTCTATGTCTTTCCTTCCCTCGCCTTGTTGGTCTCAGGAAGTTCCGATAAAATTATTCGCTTCTGGTGAGTTTCTGTGACATCCCACTACAATATCTGACTGATCGCATAAATTCAGGGATGTATCTGATCCACTGGAAGGCAAGTCTCTTAGAAGTATGGGCTCTATATCATCGCACACTCGCCCTGTTGAATGCGTCCAGGGTAAAATCATCTCAAAGACTTCTGCCATCCTCTATACCGGTGATACGATGGGCGTCATCAAGGTTTGGCAGATATCCAAAGATTCAGAATTTGGTTCACGCTGGAATGCCTCTCTCGAGTGTGAATTGAATTACCACCGCACAAGAATCAATGATATGGTTTACAGCAATGGACAGCTTTGGACAGGTATGTACGCACTTATAGTCAAGTGATCCGACGGACTGTTTTCGTCTTTCGCCATGTTACCAAGCCTCTGGAGACGAGACGGCCCAAGTAAGCCTTGATCCCGATGATCAAAAAGAAAAAGTCAAGCTACCACCACCAATCATACACCCCAAACAAGTACGATGCATCCTGCCCGTTGCGCTCACGGATGTTGGTGAGCCATATCTGATTACAGGTTCGGAGGATACCATCCGAGTCTATGATCTATCGACCTTTGATGAACCCGAGTTGATACGTGAAGTGGACGCACACTGGCATGATATCCTGACCCTATGTCTCTGGATGCGGAAATCCGTTGGTGACGATGGCTATACCAGAGTAGAGCCTTGGGTCGTGAGCTCCAGCTTGGACGGAACAATCCGAAAGTGGCGTCTCCTCGGTACGCGGTCTTGTAGTTTGTCTTCATGTAGGCATCCAAACTTCCGGTTAGAACTTGTCATGCCACTATCGAAGGCAGAACCCGTCAAAGAGGCGCTTGTCTCTCCTCCTGAGGGCTTCGAAATGACAGAAGAGGAGGAACGGGAGTTGGCGGATCTGATGGATGGAGACTGACGATGTGAATTGGACATTCGTTGTCATGACCTCTTGAACAATGATGTCTAGCGATGCAATTGCGCTTTTTGTATATATACACCGTGAGCTAATACCTATGATGCGACTCCCAACCTGGATAGAAAGGATTCTCATCCAGAGTCCGAACTTTCCAATCCCGCGGAACCCAACCCTTTTCTTCCTGCTCCTTTGCCCATTCATCCAATGCAGGTAACAGTTTGTGTTCAGTGAGAGATGATGCTTTATATTCCATGAATGGTCTCTCGCTCTCTCGTATGACAGTCGCGACAAGACGTGGAATGAAGGGTTCTTCGCGGAAATGGGTCACCGGTGTGAATAGAGCTTTGAAGTTGAAGACAATCGCCCTTGACTTTGGCAACCTTCTCAGAGTTTGCCAGTCGACGCGTAGGTGTAAATCATTGAGATCCAAATCGGGATCTTGCTTGTTTCTATGAGCCCATTCCGGTCCATCAGCCGGCATATGAAGTGGTTGTCCCGTTTCAAAACCCCAGGAACCTCTCTGTACAGGTTTATCACATGTCATCTTGGAGAAAAATCTAGCATAATAAATCCATTTGTATGTGGCGATATTTTTCATCGAGAGTAAAAAATCACGTACCTGTCCATGGAGTACTGCATCTTCTCTTGATAGTAGGGGACTGGCTCATGTATCTCATGGAGCGGTCTGCTTATTTTGGTGGTCATATCCCAGCCTATAGCTGACGTCGACACCCCCGCACGGAAGTGATACAACCCTGTGTTTTTATCCTCTTGGACGATCAGAAAATCCTCTGGTACGTTCTCCAAGAGAAAAATTAACGGGTCAGCGGTGCGGATGTCTGTATACGTTTTCAGGATGGCATTGTGAACAATACCAGTAGTGTCACAACGAAACTGGTTTGGATAACGAGTACAGAGGAATTGGATCACCATCTCCACGAGTTCGTGGCATGCATCTTTGCTTCCTGGCATTGCATTAATAATCCTTATTCCATGTTGAGCATAAAGCTCTTTTCGCTGCGCGATCCGTTCGTGGTAAGTCGACTCTAGTTCAATCCACCAGTCTGGTTCCATGCTCATCAGTGCTGTCAGATCATATATGATGAGACCATCAGCCACTAGAATCCCGTAGGGCGAATCACTCACACATCGTCTGATGATATTGCCAGCGAAAGGGGCGATATGGTCTCGGGAGAGCTTCCTCAACATTAAAGTCTAGAAGGGGTTTTGGTGATGGGACACCCGTCAGTTTGAAATGATCATTCATCTCGAAAAGTTCTTCGTTGTTCCGATAACTTCTGACGGGTAGCTTGAGATGGTAAACATAATTTCGTTTCTTCCAAGTACCCCAAATGAAGGCCGTTCCGACGATGACTGTGATCACAACGTAAGGATAAGGTATGGAAGAGAACATCTTGGAAATTATGTTGATCCAGAAGATGAGTAATATTGGACCCGATTACAACAGGTTATATGATTCTGGCGTGAGAAGATGCATCATGTAAGTTCACTTGAGAAGCGACTCGAGAACTAAGACCCCTCCGTTTAGTAGAGTAAAGTTCCGCGTTTGAGCATCAGGCGAGCGTCTGAATAAGCAAAATAACTTCGAAACAGATTTAATTCAACGAAGGACAAATACCGATGTATCGAACAATGTTGAGAAGCAGCCCAAGAACTACTACCTCCGTCCAATGGAGTAAAGAATTCCGCTCACCTGAGAGTATCAGGTGAGTCATTGTGTAAGCTTCGAATTAATCAATGAATGTCAAATACCAGGAGGATTGAAATTCCGACAAAGTAAATTCACAGCTTTGCCCTCGATCGAACAATTTCACATGACTGAGCAGTATCGATGCTTTTCTTGGCTGTTGAAACGAGTTCATCCACACTAATACGGAGAATGAGACCATGGATGATGAGAGAATATGCAGCTACTTACATCTCCCGTGCTGGTTTAATGTCCTAGATGGAAATAAAATCAGTTATACGGCGGTACTGGCTTCAAATGACCAACTTTGATAGACCCTGCGACACGGCCCATGAGCCCTTAAGATATATATCAGCGGTTGCTTCGAGAAATTAAGCTCTTCGATTTGACTCACATGATAACCCTTGGAGGGATTTCTCAGGGTGGTTCCGAAGTTCAATTTCATGAGGCACGAGGCCCTTCGCCAGAAGGTCACTCATCTCTGCCTTCCTGTTCTGTTCCCTGAGATAGGTAAGGATTTGAACCTCGAAGTTCAAGTTAAAGAGCATACCAGTCAAGCACATACGGCGTCTTCCTAACGCTCATTGGTCGACCAGAATAGATAAGAGTGCGGACCACATCATCATATCCTGCGCTCAAGACCAACTCTTTGTGCCTTGGAGGTGCGCCAGCTTCCGTGCTGGCAACAAAACGTGTCCCGACCCAGACACCCGAAGCACCATACCTGACGATGGTCGAACGAAGCATGAAGCACTGTCGAACTGGTAAAAGTACAAGCATGCCAAACTCACGATAGGGCAGCAGCAAGACCTCGGCCATCAGCAATGCCACCAGCTGCGACGACAATTATATCCTGTCCTGTGAGCGGACTCTTACGACCCCTACAAATATCGACAACAGCGGGGGTGAGGATAGAGAAGGGAGTATCGCCCGTATGGCCTCCACCCTCGCCACCCTGAGCACAAATAATGTCAACACCTGACAAGTTGATGATCAGCACATGACATGAGTTATGTGCACGGAAGAGTAGACAAACCAACTGCTAGGGCCTTTTCGACATGCTAGGTTAGATATGATTTGAATACAGAGTTGCTCTGAGGGATTCAAGTCGTAAATACCTTAGGATGACCAATCATGCTGAGAAGAAGAAAGAGAAATCAGTGTTGATTACTGAGGCTAATCTTAACTGCTGACTTCATAACAGGGATGCCAGCCACATGAAACTTGTCAACGGCCCACTTGGGAGGAACGCCGACGGCACAAACGAACAGGGCAGCCTTGTTTCGAATGATGACATCAATAAGCTCAGGAAGCTGGCCATTGGTATAGTCTTTCTGTGAGAATATCAAAAGGCATAAGCAGGAGATGGAATGATAGTAATAGATGACTGACATTGGTCTTGCGAGCACTTCCACCAACCTGGGGAATCAAAAGGTCGACACCAAAAGGTGCATTTTTATCCTCGAGATGAGCCTTAATTTCATCAATAGAACCTTGAAGGAATTTGGGACTCTGGCGAACGCCACCAATTACACCAATGCCACCTGACACAAAATGGTAAACTTTGAAATCCTCGCCGGATGAACGAAATCGTACCCGCATTTGTCACGGCGGCTGCCAACTTGGGACCGGCGGCAACGTTCATGCTACATTTCCATTGGTTTGCAAACACCCAAAGAAGAAATAAGCTCACCCCGCAAGCATTACGGGATGATTGATCTTGAAAAGCTGGGTAAGAGGGGTTGAAAAGATAGGTTCAGAGGAAGGCATAGTGAAAGACGCAGGCAAAGGAATCTCCCAGCCCTACATATAGTCGCCTGAGCATTACCGGTGAACGATATTACCCGGAAGATATGTAATTACCACACGGTTAATCGGCGCTTACCGGCCCTGATTATGTCTTCTTCCCCACAGTGCCCAGTCGACCACAATCACCAGCAAGCCTCCTCGGCGGACTCTTGTCCAGTATACCACAAGTCACGGTCAGCATGGAGTCGCTTTTTCTCTGATGCACCCACACCAGCAGTTTCTCCCAATTCACTCTCCATCGAACGCCAAGTTTCCTCAATACCGAGGCCAAGCGATGGCAACTGGGTCTATCCATCCGAGGCTCAGTTCTATGCCGCAATGGCCCGCAAAAACCACAGCCCTGAGGCTGCAGATATGAGAACTATCGTGCCAATTCATAACGCTGTCAATGAACGGGCTTGGGCGGAAATCATCAAGTGGGAGTCTGGTCGGGGGGGAGAAGCTTGTGGAGGTGTCAAGTTGGTCAACTTCAAGGGGCGACCAAACGACAAGAGTCCAAAAGCACGCTTGAATATGCTACTTGGGTGCGCACTGACTTCATAATATCCAGGCAAACCTCTGAACCGATGACCTCAGATATTCAGCGCCTTTCGACCGCCACGACTGGGTCATTGACCGATGTGGCATTCATGTCAGATACGTGATAGACTTCTACACTGGGCACAGCCCGCAGTCTCCAGAGAACATCTCCTTTTATCTCGATGTCCGACCGGCACTGGACAATTGGGAAGGCTATAAAATGAGAGCAAAGAATCTGATCTCGACATGGTTGTCGGTATGATGCCATACTATCAATATGATACCGTAGTTTATTCTCATAATATGAAAATCACCGTTTTCCTTTCACCCGAGGTCGTTTGGCTGGCGGTCTACTCTCCTCTTCTGAACTCTCGTCGTCGCTTCTACCTTCCTCACTGGCTTCGCCTTCGCTAATCTCTTCGTCTTCATCCCAAGCTCCCTCATCTTGGCCTGAATGATCCTCATTCTCACTTTCGTCAATACCTTCCCCCTCTGCTCTTGTATTCAAGGCCTTTTTTCGTTGAACATTGCGTTCCTGCTCTTCCCGCCTTTCTTGTCGAAGCTTTTCCTTAGCGGTGTGGGTTACAGCCAGTTCTGCGACTTCTTTTGCCGACTTTTTAACTGGGAATAAGGTCAGGATCTTGTTCCTAGCAACTCAGTGCAAATGACACACTTAATCCGTGGTATATGACAGCACCCTCTTTGCCAGGAATGCCTTCTGTTATTTTGATCAGGCGCAATTCTAGACGCGGACCAACTTCGTCGAGCCTGACCGCCCTTCTTTGTCCCTTTTTGTTATTTCTGCCAACATAGTCATCTGCAAGATCGACAGTAGCGTGTTCGTCACCAGCAGCGCTGTCTGCAGAGGAAGCACTTTCATAACCAGCAGGGCCTGCTTCACCTCTCCTCCGTAAGACAAAATCTGCCACGTCCTTCTCGGTACCTAGGTTAGGGAAGCCAAAGGATGACTTTGTGGATGCTCCGCCCTCCAAAAGTTTACGGAGGCGTCTGGATATACCGTAGGGCTTGACAGTAATGATATAGTGGCGAATGTCGACTGTACCACGATCTTGATTATAAGATACAAGGACAACTCGACGTGCTTGGGAGAGGGAGAGTGTTTGTGGTGAGAGTGGTGGGAAAAGGCTCTGAAATGTTTTCATGAGAAGGGATAGATGAGGAGGCGTTGATGGTGATGGTGGAGGGAAGGACGCCAGTACAAGCTAGAGTAGACTTGTTTCAACGACATTGCCAAAGAACAGAAAAGCCTCACGAGTGGAGGAGCAAGGTACTCAATCCCTGTACTCCGAGGCCTTTTAGTAGAATTCAAAACATCTTTCATCAGGCTGTACCGTTCCAACCTGAAGCTCAGTGTAGGCCCACTTGATAACCGGATGATCCTCAGTGAAGGAGCGAGCGAAGTCAGAGTAAAGGCCAAAAGATGAGTAACCTGGAGGGCAGGAGCCATGGTGATATAGTCTTTGAGTTTATTCCTGAGTCGCTCCTACATCCACGACTTGAGCGTATTGAGACGGATTGATATTGACTCTCCCGTTCCTTACCTTGAGACGACTGGCCGTGTTGGGTTCCATGACCCTTCGCATATCCCGCACAAGTTGTGTGAGAGACGACCCAACTTGACCATGCTTGATGATGAATGACTTGGGTATTCCATCCGAGCGAGCCTCACGGGCATTTGCGCCTTTGAGATGAGTCCTCGTTTTCCTGCGTCTAGTCATATCGAGAACCCGAAAAAGTATTATTCGAAAGGAAGGATATCTATTTGTTTCGGAAGCAATCACCAAATATTGGGATCGGCTCAACTCCGAAGAGAAATCTTTACACAAGAACAAATGAGTCGGCTGTCATCATTCCGTGGGCCCTCTACGCCCACCTCTTCTCCCGTCCGACAACCAAAACAACCTCACAATCAGGGTAGATCTACTCCTAGCTCACCGTCAAACCAAATCGAATCCACCTACCACCGCAAAGTCAGAACCTGCCTGCAAGAGATACGTGCCGTGACTGAAACATGGGAAGACCTCGTCCTCCTCGATGGGCTCAAATCATTGAAAAACCTTGTCAATACCAGAACTGACCTCGAGTACGACTTTTTCCCCTCACCTTCGAATCTTGCGCGTTTAAAAATAACTTATTGCCGTTTGCAAGTGGATTAGCAATGAACTAGCTCAGACGTCAAATCGTCTTCCCCGAACGTACATCGTCTCTCCAGCACTCGAAACTATGGATCAATGCATTGTGAACCTGGACACAGTGATAGGAAAACTGGTAAGCACTGATAAGGGTCTTCCACTGGTGCCTATCACGGAGGCGACGTCGTCGATCTTAGCAAAAACAGTTTCGAAAACTTAATGCATTGATTGAAGTGCTCGAGTCAATACTTGTGGAAGCGTGTAAGATCAAAGGCTGGCAATGGGTACATGAAGAGCCACTCTGGACGACTTGGTCACTTGAGAAGCTTGGTATGTTTTTACGACCAGTTATTTCATAAAATTGAGCTCATTTGCACCAGTTACTTCAATATCAGATATCCTAATACCTTATCATCGGTCCCTCAACTCCCATATTGGGATTGTTGACAGCCTGAGAAGTCACTCGGTTTCTTACCAGGCCTCTAAGGATGTAGTCAATATATGGGTTGCACAAACTTGGCTGCAGGAAGATGGCTGGAAGGCCAGATGGGAAGATATCTGTAATGCAGAAGTTGAGGGGTGGAAGTAAGTTACTACTCGTTTAGCAGTACAGCATAAGCAATGTTCAATTTTGAACATTACAGTTGACTCTCTCCTGGATGATAGTTGTCAAAGCTGATAATCTGATAGTTTGGGGGTACACCAGAGTTGGCTAGCAGCAAGATCAATTCAAGATCAATTACCCTATCATTGATAGGAGAGAACAAATTTCAAAAAAGTTTATGTCCCGTTATCACTGGGTCAGATACATATCACACTATAAATAGATCGTTGCAAGAGATAGGGAAATTTGACTTTAATAGGGGTTAGAGGCAAGAGACATATACTTTTAAAACATCTTACAATATTTACACACTTCCATATGAGAATGCCTTTCAAATTTTTTGTCAGTTCATACTTCTTTTTGCATGAGCTATCTTTTGAAACAATCAACCTTCATTCACTGAACTTGAGCCTTAGTCCTTCTGAGCTCAGAGATTGTTTGCATCTTCATTTTCCCTGGTCTTTCAGAGCTTCGTCAAGCTTAAGTCATCTTCACCATGGATACGCAGGCATAGGCGTTTGTTAAGATAGCATCTCGAGTCATAATAACTAACAAATGGCATAAAAATAAAGAAATAAGGCGTTACTGAGCTGTCGAAAACTCTTTTGAACTCTACCTTTTCACTTACATTACCTACGAAACCCTACCCTTCATCACATCTTGGGTTGAAAGGACATAGGCGTTTACCAACCACGTTTAGCATACTCCCCACCCTTAAGCTTGTTGTCACTAAAAGTATGAAGTGGTATCAGTCCCTGGCATGCAAAAGAACAGCTCAAGACTCACATAGTCAGACCAACCATAGCAGATCCAAGGTTGTCCGACACCTAAAAATCCAAGTGACAGTTAGTCTCAATGCTCAATGCAGAGGGCAGTGAATCGCAATCGACCTCAGCAAGAATTTTTGGATTGTTATAGTGTGTCACCTTTTCAATTATCAGTAACGGGCATCTGACGTGATGTAGATGATGAAACGTACTGCCTGGACAATAGCACGAGCCCGTTTAGCGGGGTCACCAGACTAAGATAAAAGTCAGGATAGATCAGCATAATTTTCCTGAGTTGACGGTCCGCTCGTCGAAGAGGATATATGGCACTGACATGAAAGATACCAGAACCAACAAAAACTAAGCGGAATACAGTATATCCGATTAGTTAACTCAAAAAAAGGATAGAGGATTGGCACTTCCTCCAGATCAAGACGACTTACCTCCGTCACAACCCAAATGCATCATGAGAGCAGCATCAGCTAATTCAAGAATCGGTCATTCTCGTATTTCAAAAGCAGATAGACGACTTGCCTGGTGTGGCAATTCCTCCAGCAGCAAAATTGACAACCGGTAGACGCTTAAGCCTCGCCGTCTCTTTCAACAGATGTAATGGAGCTCCAATATCCTTGGAGTAGGCATAAAGTTCTTCTTCGTTCATTGAGCTTGCGCGTCTGATCTCAGCCATCACGGTTCGTCCATGGCGGACAGCTTCGACGACGTTGCCTGTACCCGCTTCACCCTTGGTGCGAATCATGGCTGCACCTTCGGATATCCGGCGGAGAGCCTCGCCAAGGTTTCGAGCGCCACAAACAAAAGGAACCTTAAAATTGTGTTTATTGATGTGGTGTTCGTCGTCCGCAGGTGTCAAAACTTCAGACTCGTCGATATAATCCACTCCGATAGCTTGTAGGATCTGGTTGTAGATAAGACAACTTATTCTTGTTTTTTCTTACCGCAGCTCACTTGGGCTTCGACGAAATGACCTATCCGGACTTTGGCCATGACAGGGATAGTTACAGCATCCACAATCTCTTTGATCATGTGGGGGTCGCTCTGAAGTGTTGGTATTTGGTATTGAAATCTCCAATAGATATGTAAGTGCAACAACATACCATGCGAGCGACACCACCTGGTCGCATAGATATGGATGTAAATAACCTGAATGGGAGGAAGACGTTGAGCATCACCTTCAGCACGGATATCAGCGGGTACACGCTCCAAAGCCATGACTGCGCAAGCGCCAGCTTCTTCGGCGATGCGAGCCTTAGTGAAACAATCAGGGACTGTTGCAAAACGGTGGTAGAACAGACGCACCTGCTCAGCATTGACGACGTCCATGATAACACCACCCTGATCAGGGTGAAAGAATTAGAAATCAAGTTATCATGAAGCAAGAGTGACGGACTTTGAGCATCTGGGCGAGACCCGATTTGACCTAGATTGTGAGATGGATTTAGGATGGGAAGTATAAAGCGACATCATATACCAACCCCGAAGGTACCGAGGCTATTCCCAGCTTCACGCTGAGTTGAACGAGCAGGAGGGGCGAGGGGCACTGCAGCGCCGCCTGCACTCTGTGGAATGGGAGTATTCATGGAGGGCGTAGCCATAATGATGATGAACAAAAAGACAAAGACTAATTTTCTGCTTTTGGTGGGGCCGAGACCCTAACCCTAGAGGGAGATATGTCGGACCTGACATTGAACAAGGTATTTACAGACAGATGAAGCTAAAAACCCCGTGTCTTCAACCATTCGATGACCTCGTTCTTCTCGACTTTTCCAGTGATGACGATGTTTTTGCCATGCTCTATGCCGACCTTTGTAAGCTTGCCGGAGGAAGGCTTGCAAAGGCTCGTACGGAGTTCCTGCGCAAGAGCCTGGGATATGGGTCAGATACGGAGAGAGCGTAGACACGAAAAAGTTCACTTGAGCTTTTCCGTCGACGCCTCGGATAAGCACAAGGTAGCGGGTGCCGTTATTCCGAATATCGGAATAGACAGGGAGATTTCCATTAGCATTTCGAGGAACAAAGTAGGACTGAGCCAGCAAAGGCATTCTGACAGGGGCTGCATGGGAGAAATAACGGACAGATAGTGAGGGATGGAGAGAGGCCATGGAGGAGCAGAAAAAAGGCAGGACACTGCCACAGGTGCACTGATGTGGTGTGATGGTGATGCTCACAGATTTGCACAGCAAACTATGTCTGCACCCTTGTTGCTCCCATTTACCTGGCATACCACTTCTCATTTCCCTGATGTTGGCATTAATTGCCCTCCTGAGGGTGGGAATTTGTAACTACCACTTGGATCTTCCTGTAAATAGATTAACAGTGGCTCTACACTTATATGCTTATGGTATCTACTTTCTTAATAAAGAGCAAAGAAAAGATGATGGAATGGGCTTGTCAAATTCATTGATTCAAGTACTCACATATGCATGTGTTTGCTCTATAGAGTTAAATCAGGGGTGGCAACTTAGGCAAGAGACCTAAAGATGTTCTTCATGAATAGAGGATGACCTTTTTGACCATGCTATCTTCTGAGTTTTAGTACCTAAATTACAACTGTGACTGACA
>Ga0153967_100031_pt1 | contig 104643 bp, 134 predicted proteins | sample TSFL051MetaG_FD_104688 | JGI IMG/M metagenome (GOLD analysis project Ga0153967, IMG submission 104688) | Attine ant fungus gardens microbial communities from Florida, USA - TSFL051 MetaG | ecosystem: Host-associated > Fungi > Mycelium > Unclassified | place: USA: Florida, Paynes | collected...
AAAGCAGGGGCTCTGTAACTGTCATCTGATCTTGAACGGCACTTGCCGCAAAGTCATTTGTCAGTCATACTCTCTTCGTTGAGAGTCCGTCCTAGCCATGGCACCCTTGACCTCGTCGGCTGCAACGACGACTTCGGTCCAAGTTGGTAAGTTCTTCTCCCTCCCTCTCGTTCATCTCCTTACCACCTTTAGCACTCCGAATCCGACCAACAACGACCCAGGATTCAAACTCTATCCCTGTTCGCTTCCAACGCTCCGTTATCCAGACCACCTCTTCCACTTCTGTCTCTGTTGATGCTCCTTCAACTTCCCTTGCTGGTGCAGGAGCTCCAAGTGCACCTACTTACTCAGGCAGCTCTGTTTCCAAGAAGCAGGCTTTCACTTTCGACCAGGTCCACGGTCCATCGACCTCGCAGTACGAGCTCTTTGAGGCGACCGCCAAACCTATGATCACCCGTTTTATTGATGGCTTCAATTGTACCGTTCTTGCATATGGTCAAACGAGCAGTGGAAAGACGTTCACCATGACTGGTGTCGATTTGGACGCAGATCCTTCAGATCCTAATACTGGCATGGGAATTATTCCCAGGGCTGTTTCGACAATCTTTTCTCGTGCAAAGCAACTAAAGGAGGAGCGTGGTGGAGCGTGGATGTATAATATCAAGGGCTCTTTCATTGAAATTTACAATGAAGATCTCCTCGATCTGCTCAGTGCTGACGATGCGACTGGATTCAAACGTGAGGTCCAGATAAGAGAAGATAAAGAAGGACACATCATTTGGGGTGGACTACGTGAGATTAGCGTCAAGAACGTGACAGAAGTCATGAGGTAGATTTTACCCCCGTCTCAGTGATCTCGCTCCTGACATACAAATTTCTAGTTTGATTCGTCAAGGCACATCGATTCGTCGTACCAACGAGACAGATATGAATGCCCAATCTTCTCGTTCGCATGCCATCTTTTCACTTACCCTTACGCAGAAAAAGTTTGCAGGCACTATGCCACCCTCCCCTCTTCCACATACAGGTCGGTCTCCCTCACGACTGGCGCGTCCTGGCTCTATGTATGCTGGACCTAACAATTCTATGCGTGTAACTTCTCCAACCCTTGGCCGACCTGGCACTCCCAGCTTTGCCTCTGCTGTAGCACGTGGGGCGTTGCGTCCTTCGAGCGCCCTTGGCCACGCAGGAGAGCGTCTTTTGCATGGTGATGAAGAGTCCGGTGAGTGGACGACGATCATCTCGAAATTCCATTTTGTCGACCTTGCTGGATCTGAAAGAGTAAGATCAGTTCAAATTTTTGCATTTGGCTTCCTGAACTAAACAACCTTCTTAGCTTAAGCGAACCGCTGCCATAGGAGAACGCATTAAGGAAGGCATCTCCATCAATAGTGGTCTCTTAGCCCTCGGCAATGTTATTTCAGCCCTTGGTGATCCTTCTCGAGCGAAATCAAATACGAATACCCATATACCATATCGAGACTCCAAGCTCACTCGTTTACTTCAAGATTCCCTTGGGGGGAATGCTCATACCCTCATGATCGCCTGCGTCAGTCCTGCCGAATGGAACGCAGGGGAAACGATCAATACTCTCAAGTATGCCAACAGGGCCAGGAATATCAAGAATCGCGTAGTTGTAAATGAGAAAGAAGACGGCTGGGATGATATCGAATGGTTACAGAACACCGTCACTCGTTTACGCAGAGAAATGAAGGGCTTGAAGGAAGGCAGATTCCCAACGGAATCTGAAAAAGATTCAGAAATGCCGGAGGGTGCAGGAAAGCGGGTTTTAGCTCAGGTCACAGAATTGCAAAACAAGTATGAGGATCTCCGCGAGAAATATGTGGAACGGTCGGAGGAGCTGGGTCGGCTACGAGGGGAGCTTGGCGAGAGACAGAGATTAGGTATGAATGGCAACATCCCTGGAACGGCCAAATATGAAGAGATCGTTGGTCCTGTCATCGAGGAATATGAGAAGGCAATCACCACAATGGAAGCAGAGCTCAGTCTCAATAGGGCAGCTCTGCGACATACGAACGAGTTGGTCGAAGAGAAGGAAGAAGAGCTGGCCTCTTTGACTTCACGGCACACTGCAACCGAACTCTACGTTGAAGAACTCAGGAGCAGAGTTTCGAAACTGACTGAGCGGGAGGTTTCAACTGAGGTCAGTTGTTGGGAGTTGATTCTTGGCTGTTTATTGTTCTGACATCTTTCATAGGCATATGTACATGACCTTGAAGAAAAAATAAAGGCGTACGATGAGACATCGACTTCTTCAAGTGAATCCTTGGGTGATCTCAAACGTGAGCTTACCCGTTTCAAGGATCAAGAGGTCTATTCGACCAAGTACATTGTCGACCTTGAAGTAAGGCTATCAAAGTCTGATGAATCTATCCTGTCCCTACAATCAAGTGTCGAGCAATTGGAGCAAGAATGTGACAAACGTCGTGGTGAAGTTGATGTCCTGCAATTCAAACTGGATGCATTACAGCAGGACGGTAATGGGTGGCGTGCAGACCTAGAGAAGCGAGAGAAAAGAGTCCTTGAGTTGGAACAGAAAATGGCAGAGTGGGAACAAAAAAAGAAGGAAGCAGAGGAAGCCAGAATATGTCTTGAAAATGTGGTTGAGGAAGTTGTTACGACTAAGAAGGACCTTGAGAGTCCGTCAAGTAGTCCAACATCTACAGATGCGCCTACAAACGAGCTTACAATGGAGATAACACCACAGGAGACTACCTCAACCGTCGCTCCCCAACCTGAACAGGACAGGACACCACAGTATCTAGCTCTTCAGCAGTCCCACACAGCGACTCTTGCAGACCTTTCTGCTATCTCCTCCAAATACCGTGATGCCCTTCGCGAAATTTCAGACTTGGCCGCCCAGCTAGATGAGGTTAAATTGGAGAGCCCAACAATAGCTGAGGAAGAGCCGGCAGCCGAGCTAACCGCTGTGGAACGTCCCGAATCTCTCCAAATTCGGAGGAGAAATCTGAACGGCAGACATCGAGAGGACATTCAAGTGAACGCAGCTGGGCGACGCCTTTTTTTCCGTCAGGCGGCCTCGGCAGAATCTCTTCACTCGAGGTATATAGTAGAATCTATTTGTCTATACTCACTACCGACATTCATATGGATTTGCAGGTCGTTATCGCAATCTGTATCGCTCTCACAGGAGCTTTCCTCGTCGCACTGGCGCAAGGTTTCATCTTCCTCCCACGTCAATAGTTTACATTCACCCGCTAGCTCCCACTCTCTCCATCCTTCTTCTCGCCTAACCCTGTCAGATTCTCTTGCACCTATTACCAGCGGCCAAGACAGGATCATATCGAGCTTGGAAAAGGAGATCATGCGTCTACAGGAGGTTTTGAAGGAGCGCGAGACCGAAATACACGACCTTGAGAAGTCATTTACGAAGACTCAAGTTACTCAGGTTGTCATGCAGGAAAAAACGGCTGTTGCAATACCTTTGGAAGATCAAATCACAGTTTGCAATCGTGCCGTCTTGTCTCCCAAGACCTTGGACCATTTCGACCACATCAAGCAGTCGATGGCTAATGGCGTCGCCCATACAATTCATTCAGACCATGGATCCAACCATTCGGAGTCAGATGAATCTCTAGAGCGCCTGAATGAGCTTATGCTGTATGTCTAATTTGGACTTCAATTGATACGGTCCTGACTTGTCTCCTTTCTAGTTCGATGGCTCAGAAGGAATCCCAACATCGTGAAGTTGTGGAAGAGCTCAATGCTGACTTGGCTCAAACAAAGCGCCAGCTCGACGAACTCACCGCGCTTTCGCGTGATCAGGTGAGAATATTGCATTCGAAAACATTTTCTTGCTTTGACACCTTCCTAGGCTTTAAACATGTCTCAGGAACTAGAGGCACTGCAGAAGAAGTATATGTGTAACCTGGATGAGCTGAAGGATCATCAAGACCTATTGAAAGAAGCTTCGTATCACAAGCTTACATTGGAGAACCAATTGCACCAGGTCGAAGAAAATTATAAGGAAGAGCTCGAGCACCTGCGCAGAGAACACAAGGCTGCCATTATGGCCAAGGAGACAGAGGTTGAAGAATCACTAGGTGGGATGGAAAAGGAACACGAGTCTGCATTGAACTCTCTTCAGTCTGAGCTAAAGGCGGCGGCGGCGGCGGCATTGGGACGGGCACGTGCCGATCATGAAGAATCTGTTCAAAAGCTCAGGGCCGATCACGATAAGGAACTCCGGCATCAGATCGAAGAAGCGAACGAAATTCTCTCGAACACTAGCGCGGAGCATCAAAAAATTGTCAACAAAGTCATTTTTGATCATGCTGAAGCTATCCGCCAGAAGGAAGTCGAGGCTTCTGCAGCATCTCAAACTACAGAGGAGGAGTATTACAATGCGCTTACCAAACTACGCGCTGATCATGCAGAAGCAATCGGTAAGCTGAAGAACGAGGCCAGTGCGACAATTGAACGTCTTCGGGAGGAACACGCCGGCGAAATCCGGATGGCCGAAATTGCACGCCAGGGCTCGCTATCTGAGTCCGAAACCTTCCGAAATAGTACTATGAAGGAGCTACAAGAGGAACATGCTGCTGCCTTTGCTCGAAAAGAAACGTCATATGCGGAGGACATTGAAGCGCTAAAAGACTCTCATGCACGAATGTTGCAAGCGAAAGAAGATGATTTTAGGTTGCAGATGGATCGCCTCCGTCTTGAATCCGAGCAATCGAATCTGAAGCTTCGAGAAGAGTGGAGGAAGGAAATAGTTTCCTTATCATCGTCGCTTTCGAATCAGAAAGAGCAGGCTGACTCTGCATTAGTCAAGGCTAATAAGCACTCTGACGCCATTGTCCAAGGTGTTCGTGAACAGCATGCAACCACTCTTCAAGAGATGGAACAGGGTCATGAACAGGACGTCAAAAAGCTCAAAGTGGAGCATGAACAGGAACTGAAGAATGCCCAGCTCCGAGCTGAAGATGAATTGAATCTTTTTAAGCGAACACACGAAGAGATGTACTATCAATTGTCAACTAACTATGACCAGAAGCTTGCTACCTTGCAGGCTGACGCTGCTGCCATCCAGCAGCAGCATCAGAAGGTTCTCAAGGATATGCAGAAAGAGAGCCAGCAAGCCTTAGTAGAGCACGAAGATGCTGTCAATGCTCTTAAAAGCTTGAACGTTACAGAACAGGAGAAGATGCGAGAGCTTCTCGAGAACGAATATGCAGAAGCACTGCGTACACAGCTTTCCGAGCTTGAGCGCAAATATGTTTCAGAAAAGCGGGTGCTTCAAAAGAATCAAGACCTTCTTCTTCAAGAACTCCAAGCAAGCAAGGTGGCCGCTGAAGAATCTGCCAAGCTATATGATGAAACAAGCCGTCAACACGAGAATCTAATGACAGAGAAAATGAATGCGTTGCAGGAACAGATGTTGATCGTCACGTCGGAACGGGACGGACTTGCAGCTGAAGTTGCAAAGCTGAAGCAAGATTTGGAGAAGAATCGATCTGAACAAACGAAGTTGGTGCAAGAGGCATCCAGACGGGAATCCTTGGCATCGGAACTTGAACGACATCGATCATATGTCGCAGATCTCAAGGAGAGTTGGCAAAAGGTCAAGGATGAGAAGGATAACCTGCAATCGGAGAAAAGTCGACAAGACAATCTGGTCCGTGATTTGCAGGCACAGATAGCGCGAAGTGCCTCCCCACCCAATGTCCGACCCTCAGACCGCCCACTTGGTTATCCACGCGCTGCTGGTCTTCCGCCTTCAAAATTGCCTCCCCCTACCCCACCGCCCTCAGTGCCACCGCCTCCCGCTCCTCGCCTCATGACTCACATTAATGGCGATTCCAATCTCAGCACGTCATCGCATACATCCTCTAATATGACGATTTCCAGTTCTAAAGAGTCCCAACCTGATTCACCAGCAACCTCACTCGGACATCTACTACCCCATGTCCAACCTATTCCCGATTCTAAGTTGACTGCTAAGATTGAACAGCAATCCAAGCAGATTGAAGAACAAGAAACAATAATTAAGACACTCAATAAACAATTGACTCACTGTGAAAGTGATCTTCAGGCTCATATGGATCTTGTGAGCACCCTGGAGGCGTCACTGGGAGACTCAGAGAAGAACCGTGAGTGATATCAAATTCATATCACTGCTGTTTCACTGATGGCCACTCAGTCCGCAAGGCTCGCGTGCAAGCAACGGAACTGGCTCGTGAACGCGACACCCTCACTTCTCGAATAGAGAGCCTTCGCAGCGAGCTATCTGAGGCAAAATACGAGGTTGCAAATGTCCGACAGTCAATTGTCGAGGAGAAGCAGTCCCTTGAACAGAGACTTGAGGAGGAGAAAAAAGCAAAGGAGCGAGTACGCCAACAACTCGACCTGCGGATGGAAGAACTTCAAAAACGAAAATCCAAATTTGCGTGTCTATAGTCTCTCGTTATCTTCATGATTGTACATTTTCGGTCCCCCTGATCTCCTAGAGAGCTGCCTTTTCGCCCGCTATGTTTTTATAATCTCGACACAGTTTACTCTTTCTTTTTTTATCGGTTCCCTGCACCTTAGGTTTCCTTGGTAGTGTTTTATACCCTTCTATTGGCTTCGCATAGTTAATTATACGTGTGTTTGTATGACTTATCTTTTCCAAAATCCATCATGTCTGTTACAAGTGCCTTGAAATGAAAACTGGGCTAATGTTTGACACTGTATACTGTATCCAGATTCAAATCATCTTCAAATTCCAGGCCAGCGCCACTGTGCTTAGATCTCTGATTAGTCCTTCAGTCCAACCCAGTCTGTAAGTTTTGATTTGATTCCATCTTCCAATCATGAACGTTGTCCTCTATGTGAACATGACTTGATGGAAAGAGGCATTGCTCTCGTCGGACTTATTACTTATCAGTATAAAGGACTGGGTTTTTTTTAGTCCGTCTGGGACGCATTGACTTGCTATTTTTCCGTATGTCGACTTAAAGCCTGCGAGGGCTCACAGAACCAATGAATAACGAGTACTGAAGAAAGTAAAAGTAAAGGAGTGGAGAAAAGATGGTACACAAGTTATAAGATATGGCTACACATTGTTTTACTAAGAATAGACGACTGATAGCAAATCTAACAACTTCTGATATTTGACAGTGAGATACTATTTCAAATCTCAAATCATCCGCAGAAAAGGCTGCAGTAAAAGATTTGTTGATCCTTTATCCGAAGAAGTGGTCTTAATGGTCTCAATGAACCTACCATCATCGGTGTAGAATGTGATGTCTTGAAGCTTTCGTGAGTGCTGATCTTCATTGCTACGCTTCACTGTCAATTGAATAATTTCCCTCTTGATGCGCTCGAGTCAGATGATCTAGCTGTGAGCACAGAAAATGAACCTATCCATTTAATGTTTCACTCTAAGGTTGGTTATCCACTATGATCGTGCTGGAGGCTTTGTGTGTGACAGTTGACGTTAGTTGACATTAACTTCATGAAAAGTTCCTCTAAATAGAAAGCAGCGGGTACTTGAAAGACGACAGTCATGTCGGGTGCAGGGTCTTCTCAGACAAATCACCATACCACATCTAATCCTTTGTCTACTTTCGAGTTCACCAAGCGCAAACGATGGGCAGACATACTTATTACTGGGCTTACAGATGTCCTTATACTCATTCTCTCGCCTGAGGGCAAGGTCCTATATTGTGGAACTGCTGTTACAGAGCTACTGGGTTGGAATGAAACCGACGTCCTGGATCTTCACTTGCATGATTTTGTTGTCGGTGAGGTCAAACCTGGATGCCAAATTGCGAGCGATCCTCCTTAAGCACAATGCAGGCGAAGATCAGTCCGCATTTCAGCGTGGGTTTGAAGACTCAATTCGGACCAATAGCGAATTCGTTTCTTATATTCGATTGAAGAGTAACCCATCGCTCAAACCGGGGTCAGTCGTGCCCAACGATGTTCTTTTCGAGTTCAAGGGTTATCCGCACTCTGTTACCGAACAGGGTCCAGATTGCAAGTGTTTTTTTGCTATTGCAAAGCCATATCCTAGCAGGAATATTGCTATGTGGGCCGAAACTTTGAAATTACCAACAGCTATGAATATGAAGCTCATTCGCTTATAGGCTTAACACCTTCCTGGACTTGCAGACGGAAAACGAGAGATTACAACAACGTCTTTCTGTTCTCAGAACACAGGTAGACTCACAGATCATGTCTGCAGGACAGGCATTGCCAACTTTGAACTCCATGTATGCCACGTCTTCCTTGCAACAGTTAGCACCCCTCTTTGCCTTGTTGAAGTTCCTCTCACATTTGCAGTGCTCAATATTCTAGTCTCCTTGATGATGCACTTAAGAATACTTCTGCAGCTAGTCACGACGGCAGTCTGGTTAGTGCGAACTGTAATGGAGAAACTCTCATACCGAACTCGGACGATCCTGAAGATAGTACCAGAAAAAAGAAGGTTTGCTTTGCTTTTTTCAAAAGATTTCAGCGATGTTGATGTCCCTTCTGTCTCAAAGCTCAAGAAGGCCCATGGAATTGAACAATATGTATGCCGAAAGTGCGGGCGAACAGATTCTCCTGAGTGGCGGAAGGTAGACGATCATAAATATAGCGCCTTCACATTGACTTCAACCTCAACCCTCAGGGACCTGATGGCCCGAAGACTCTTTGCAATGCTTGTGGTCTCCGTTGGGCGAAGCAGATGCGTAAGTTTGATGAACCTACAGAAGAAACGGGGTCCAACTCCAGCCAGCCGTCGTCAACTCCAGGAACCGATAAAGCTATCTGATGACTCTTGACATCTAGACCATATGCTATAAACACTCAATTTGTTTCCTTTTCTGTAATATCAACCCAGAGGCTGAGAACCGACAAGTAGATAATGCGTGTAACTGTTATATACAAGTGACAACACATTTGCAATAACGTCGACGTCACAGCTGTTATTAATCATTGTAGTAGTTGACTGTTAGTCCTCTGCAAATGCCTCCTGAAATCCACACTCTCTCTCAGACTCCCATAACTTGTCATGCATTCAGTGTTGATCGCCAAGGTTGGTTCAGACTGCAGTTCAAAAGCGCATTTTTAAGCACCTCTTTAGAGCTCGCAGTCAGTCTGAATAGCAAGGACGTTCAATTGTACTCGCGGAGGGACCAGGAGTGGATTCCAACAGAGGTCCTATCAGAGGTACATGACTAGTGTCTCGCAGAACCAATATCTTATTCTTGGGCCTAGCATGATAAGCTGGTTACCTCAATCGATTGGGCTCCCAGGTCAAATCGCATCGTAACAGCTTCTCAAGACAGGAATGCATATGTTTGGACGGAGACTCCGGACTCCGAGACAGGGAAACTTGTTTGGAAGCCTACCCTTGTGTTGCTGAGGATCAATCGTGCCGCAACCCACGTACGTTGGAGCCCGTTGGAGAATAAGTTTGCAGTGGCAAGCGGCGCAAGGTTATGTTCGAATAGTCAGGTCGTACATGGTGTTAATGTCTTTCCAGGGCTATTGCTGTCTGTTCTTTTGACGAAGAAAGTAACTGGTGGGTGGCTAAGCATCTCAAGAAACCCATCAGGTCCACGGTATTATCTATCGATTGGCACCCAAACAATGTTTTACTCGCTGCCGGTAGTGCTGATATGAAAGCAAGAGTATTTTCGGGCTACATCAAGGAAGTTGATGAACGGTAGGTAGAACAAAAGCAACTTGGAATATGATTCATTGATGTTCGCCCGCAGCCCTGCTCCCAGTGTTTGGGGGTCAAAGTTACCGTTCAACACCATCTGTGGAGAGTATTCATCTCCAGCTGGTGGATGGGTCCATGCAGTTGGGTTCTCGCCTTCTGGAGATGTGCTTGCCTTTGCTAGTAAGCCATGTTTTCCCTTCCTGGTTGATCGGTCATTTTCATGTTGTATTTAGGTCACGACAGTTCTATTACCATTATATATCCAGGCGGTCCAACTGTATACACTGTTCGATTACCATCCTTGCCTTTGATTGCCTTGTCCTGGACTTCGAGAGAGACCATTGTAGCAGCAGGATACGATTGTAAGCCCTTGGTCTTTGCGGGCTCGGAACAAGGCTGGCAAGAAGTCGGAACTCTCGATGATGCTTCCTCTTCGAGGACTTCTGAAGGTTCCCGCTCTGGGTTCGGAGGTAATACTGGGATTGGTCGTCTGAAGACTGGTGCCTTTGCAACTTTCCGGGATGCAGACTCCCGCGGTCAAACCGCCAATGGATCTATATTTTCCGATACGAAACTCAACACAATTCATCAAAATACAATAACCAGTGTTCGGCCTTATGACTCCCAGGATGGGTATGTGGCTAGGGTCAGTACGACTGGCGTAGATGGTACCCTAGTCATATGGGATACGAATGAAGTGAGCGCGCTTACTGCGAAGATTGGAGGAATAAGGATTTAGAAGGCATATGTACTTCTGAAAGTTTTTAGGCGTATCCTCACTTGTTCATTTGGGCGCCCGAGGCACGAACTGCCAGTGTACCAGACCTTGAATGGGTGTTCTATTATTCTGGGACTAGGTAGAGATAGAGATACTTCTGAAAGTTAAAGACTTCTTGGTCAAGTCCTCCTTCCCTATACTTCAATTATCGTCATGGGCAGTGGCTCGAGACAAGTTTTTGACGCTTTCGATTCGGTCGTGTTCAGCGGGATGGAGCACCAATTTTCTTCGATTACAGCAAGACCAGATGCCAACGAAGTAAAACGACAGGAACGTACAGCCACTATGGGCTACAGTATTTCTACCTCCAAAAGTATCAATACAGAACACATGTTACAAGATAATAATATAAATGAACAGCAGAATGAGTCTAGAAGGTACGTCCTCTGGAGAGTAAGCAACGAAAATCAAAACAGAGGAAGATCAGTATGATAGAGAGAAAATAAGTGAACGAAACAGTAACAATAACGGTAAGGCGGCTATCGTTACATCATTGATGAACGAAAAACGAAGCTGAAATCAAAACCACTGACGTGCCACATCACTGTTCTAACTGTAAGCCCAATGATTCGTCAGGATCTGAGAGATCAAGACTCCCACTACTAGTGAGACAAGCGACGCGTTTCCCGTGACCGCCCTCGAGGCCTTTCTTTGCTATCTACTATTCCAACTGAATTGTCTGTCACTGCAATGTTATATGTGCATGTCGAGGTATCTCCATCGTCAGAATCACTATAATATGTGTCCGACTCATAATCAAAATCTTCACCTCTCATGGTATCGATCTCCAGCCAGGAATGATACCACTTCGATAAGAAGATCTTGATGTCTGCATTGAGTCTGAGATATTCAACGTTTCGAGCGATTCCTTCCCACCGGATAGATCCATTGTGCAAAGCATCGCTAATGATGTCGGTCTGGTTGAAATACATCCAATGGAGGAGCAAATGGAAAGATGTGGGATCCGGGACAGGGAGATAGAGGACAGGGTGTTTGTGAACAGATGATAAGAGCTTGGGCAAACGGTTGGGAGGAACAGTGTACTGAGGGACAGATTCAGGTGACAGGGAGGATCTTGAATTAATCAGGTCCATGGCATGAGCACCGCAGAAAAGTGCGTGCAAATAGCTAGAATGCACTGCTAGATAGTCCATGTGCAGCTATAAGTAATATGATCAGTTTTGAGGATCAATTGCGAAGGAAGGAAACAACTTGCTTTAAACGTTAACTGTCGTGTGCCGTTGAAAGAGGTTTCTGTGATCTTACTTCCTGTTGCTGAAGGGTACAAGTCGATTAAATGACGAAATTTGATAGGAGATGAGGATTCTGCGGTATATTTCGGTCGATACTTTACGTATGGGATAGGAACGACTAGCAAGATGAGATTAGCCTTAAATTAATTTTAAAAACCTGAATTCTGACGGACTTATTGTGCAGTCAGCAGTTTCAGGGTTTTCCCAGTAATGAGGCGCCAAACTACGAAGTTGTTCGATGATGTACTCGATAGGAACATCAGTGAGCGTAGAGGGGGGTAAAGGGCCAGCACAGGGTGAGTCCATAAGTAGGAGAAGGAGGAAACGGGGAGATAATTAGTTGGAAGGACCAGACAATTAGACCACTTTTGTAGTGGGAGACTCAGACAAAAGCAGTGCAGATTATTGTCCTAGAGCTGTTAAGATGCAACCGCAGACCCGAACAGGTGATCTAGAAGGGACGAGAGGACGAAACTTGGTTTCTTTATAAAAAGGGAATGGTTGAAGCTGTCAGTCAAGGAGCCCCCGTGTTCTAATTGTCCCGGTCTCATGGGGTGATCAGGCGCCGTTATTGACGAGTGCCATCTGATCTAGATCTATCTTTTCTTTATTGACTATGAGTTGCTGTCCGGTTGTGAAGCCAATTGTTTTCCTGTCTCCATATAATCGTTCTTATTGTCTTCTGCCCCAAGTTCAGGGGTCGTGTTTTGGAAGGGTTTGCTAGATCAAACTTGCTGTTTCACGTCTATTCCATCTCGATTCGAACCACCGTCATCGGTCAGGGATGGCCAGGAATGTGGATGTGAATATGATGTTCAATCCATTTATGTTTGGCTCTTGACAAACAAGTGATCGAAGAAAATGCATTCTCAACCTAGTTATAATTACTAGGCAACTTCGTGATATCAAGCCACTTGATATTAGTGTAAAAATGCAAGTTATGCACTTGGCCATGGTCGCTAGGCGATTAAACACGCTTGCCATGAGTTCTGTTTCGAGGGGTGGTTCGATAGGTGCCGAAATCAAGTTCTGCCTGAAGCAAAACTCACGACCAGCAGCCAGGTCAGGGAGAATGAAGACAAGACAAAAAGACAGGACAGGTGTGCCTGGAAGTGTAGTGAAATGTAGTACTTGATGACATGAGTGATATGTTCAGACGCTCTTTTCGAACCATGACAAGCCCACCGGGGGCACACAATATCCTTACAGAGAATCCATATGAATTGCATCCAAACTTGACACCGCTGGAAGCAGAGGTTCTCTGGGAGTACGCGAAGCTTGCCCATCATGTCAAACTTGTAGGTTTCATTCCTGGACACTTGATAGAATTCTGATGAAATCCAAATGTGTAGATGACGCAGAAAACGCGCATGCTTCAGGAAGAGCCGGACAAAAGAATGCTAGCACGCCTGCGAGTGCTGGAGAAGAAGATGGGCTTGGTCCTCACTCTGGCAAGTCATGTCATAAACCAATGCCTCTTGACATTCAATCTCCTCCTTAGTTCAAAGCCTCCGTTTGGGGTGTTATCAACGAACAGACCGCTCCAGGCGAGTACGAATACGATGATAGTGACCACACGATTGGAAGATGATCAATTAAGGCACTTATTTTTGCCGACGATACTAGACGCAATGCTCTGCACCGTACCAGTAATCCACTATCCGATTTTGTAGACTGATCTAGAACTCACTCTGGACAGTCGATCATGATCACAACCAATGCATTACTGAGACGATCGCCCTCGGTTTTATGAGAATTGCATCTGAGTTGCGTTGTACCACCGGCTTGTATCGTAACGTTCAAATGTCTGGCTCCCAGCTCAGGAATACGTAGCAAAAATAAATAACATTCCCATCCAAATATGGGCACTGAATGCAAGCCATGAACATCTACGAACAGATGGATCAAATAAGTTGGACTCTCCCAAACGATTGGAAATACGTTTCTGAGGGCGGTGCCACAATTGTCTTCTCCTACATTGGCCCTCCCAATCCCTCCTACGATGGCATGGTGCTACGACTCCGGAAGGCCACCGGTGAAAAGCCCCCAGCACTTGATGAAGATGATCCGATTATCGAGTTCCAAACCAAGTGCATCGAGAGACTCTTACCCCAGGAAAACCTCCCAAAGTTGCGGTCTGTACGTCTAGAGAGGGAGTGGCTAGAAAGATTGGGAGAACTACATGAGAACCGGCGGCCGGAGGCAAGGCAAGGGAAAGACCATATTGACCTTTCGCGAAAGAGAGCGGTCTTGGCAACAGATCTCGTAGGAGGCGACTGGATTGCGGTGGAGATCAAGGTTAGATTTATGTGTGCTTCGGTGCTCCTATCTCTAATCTGTCTAGCCGAAATGGGGATTTCTACCGTCTCCAATTCACCTATCGGAGAAGACAAAGACGAACAAGATGCAGACCTGTCGTTTTTGCATGCATAACTACATGAGAAGTCAAAAGATCCAGGGATACGTTAACAACTACTGTCCGCTCGACTTGTTCTCTGGAGATGCCGATCGTATCCGCAAGGCTGTTGATTGTCTATGGGAGGCATGGGTGCATAGTAGTGGCAACATGAACAATTTTAAGGTGTTCGCCCGTGGTGAAACCGTCAGGCCAAACCAGGTTAGTAGTGTTCACTCACAAATAGCTTGTCGGGGCGTTTTGACGGTTTATAGATTGAGTGTCTTCTAGGTGACGGGGTTATCAGAGCATCCAACCTTGATCATATAGAGCAGACATTCAAGGACGCCTTGTCCGATGCACTTTTGAATACATCGATCTTGATGACCATTTCCAAATTGCAACGAAACTTGGACACTCTAGATATCGAGGGTCTATCGAAACTTTGGAGGGAAACTGAACTTGATCACCAGTCAGCTCATGAACCTGTGCCGACATCTGCACATCATCCAGTACAAGACCCTGGCATATCAGATTGGACGGGGTTTCTTGACATCTTCCAATCTTCTCAAGCAGCGGAAATGGATCACAGTCAACCACAAGTTGGGAACATGCGATACTACATGTTGGCTTATTTGCTCTCAGCTACTTTCAAAGACTGCTCTATCATTGTGAGGCTTGATCGAGACGATCAACTTATGACTGGGATACATCCGATCGCCGTGATCGACCTAGATCCCAAGAGTTTGACCAGGCTTAGAAAATGGGAGCAATTGGATCGGGAAATAGTATTGAGCTACAGTCCTGTAATTCAAAAAATATGTGTCGATGCCCGGTAGTTCGTCGTATGTCATCACGTGGAAAGGACCGGTTATGAGCGGATGGTGTTCGGGTGGTGTTCGTGAAGACAGACCACTGACACTTATAGAATATCTGACACTGAGTATACCCCTGCTAATGGTCTACTTTCGTTTCGTTTCAAACGTGTCCCACTCCCTGCGTCAATTGAACACGAGGTGCTTACTCCGACCTACATTCCTGCATAAACGTTACATTTCGCTATACAATGCAGACATCTCCGGCCTGACCGATGATGAACTTGAAGTGCGTGCGGCTCAACGCCTCACTGCATCTGGATAATGACCCTTTAGTAAACCAGTTTCGTAATGCCGTGGTCGATTTCGCGCAGAGAGAAGTCGCACCGAGAGCAGCTGAGATTGATAAAACGAATACATCCCCTCTCGTGAGCTGCAGCATGCTCAGCTTCGCACTCTTAGTGACACTGGGCTCCAGGATCTATGGGAGAAGCTGGGTTCCATGGGCCTCCTCGGTATCACCGTTGACCAAAAGTACGGTGGTTTGAATCTTGGGTATCTACAACATACCCTTGCAATGGAAGCACTTTCCCAAGCTTCAGGCTCAGTGGCATTATCATACGGAGCTCATTCTAACCTCTGCGTGAACCAGATCCATCGACACGGCACAGAACCACAAAAGGAGAAGTATTTGAAAGATTTGGTCAACGGTACCAAAGTTGGAAGCTTGGCTATGAGTGAAACAGGAAGTGGAAGTGACGTGGTCAGCATGCGTTTAAAGGCGGAAAAGGTTCAAGGCGGATGGAAGCTCAATGGAAACAAGTTTTGGTTAGTACTTAGTCTACTTGATTTTATAAAACCATCCTCAAGCAGTTTAGGATTACCAACGGGCCCATTGCCTCTACGCTCGTTGTGTATGCAAAGACAGCAGCTGAAGAGGGGTCAAAGGGAATAACAGCATTCCTCATTGAAAGCGGCTTCGAGGGCTTCTCTACTAGCCAGAAGCTTGACAAATTTGGTATGAGAGGGAGTGACACCTGTGAGCTTGTTTTCGAGAATTGTTTAGTCCCCGAAGGTGAGTTTCCTCTTGCTTAAGGATTTATAGTCTAATCTGCAATAGAAAATGTCCTCGGTCAGGTCAATCAAGGTGCCGCTGTTCTGATGTCGGGTTTGGATCTTGAACGGATAGTTCTAAGTGGTGGTCCTTTGGGGTACCTTAATTGCTTTTTTTCTGGGTTTGGACTCGGCGACTAATCAGTGGTCAGATTGATGCAAGCGGCGTTTGACTATGCCGTGGAATATGTCCACGATAGGAAACAATTTGGCCGGCCAGTTGGGACGTTCCAATTGATGCAAGGTAGGATCTTGAATCGTCTTCCTCCAACCTGACACCGAACTCCGCCGTAGCCAAGATCGCCGATATGTATACCAAGATTAATGCAAGCCGGTCCTATGTTTATTCTGTGGCCCGGGCGTGTGATCGAGGTAGAGTCAGTCGCCGAGTAAGTAATGGAAAAAAAATTTCTTTCCTGTTTTGGGGTCATTGACTAGAATGGACGATGGCGGTGCTTTACTTTCTAGGACTGTGCTGGAGCGATCCTTTATTCGACAGAGAGAGCGGTCGAGGTTGCTCTTGAAGGCATGCAATGCCTTGGAGGCAACGGGTATATCAACGGTGAGTCTAGTTTCAAACCCGACCAAGGCTCGACTGACACGGTATCATGACTTGCCAGATTATCCAATGGGTCGTATCCTCCGGGATTCTCGCTTGTATACCGTCGGAGCCGGGACTCAGGAAATTCGACGAATGCTGATTGGAAGAGAATTCAATGAACAGTTTAAAGCATGAGTGGACATTAGCTCTGAGACTGAGATGACAGACCATCAAGATGGCCTGTCAAAAGACATTGTTAGCGAGTGAGGGCTCGGCTTTTCATATAATATGTGGCTGGTCATTGTATGCGCTGATTTCGTTACAGTTGATGTGTTCTAGAGCAGAAATGAGAATATAGTAGTCAACCATTGTGGCGGGGACGCCGCGGAGAGGAAAGTCCGAAAAAAAGGTAGGGGAGAAGGCTGCTCCGTCGCTTGGAACCGATCGATCTGTTACATTTTAAGGGTAATAGTTTTTTTTTCTTCAGTGGGGTGGGCAGAGAATTTAGGCAATTATGGTCTCGCCCTCAAATATAGCTGATTGCTGACTGGAAAAAAAGTGCTCCAGCCCTCTCCCTTCCCCCCCCCTTCACAACCATTCGCCGGCCTATTTGTAAACGCCGACGTTGGCCGCGGAAAATTTTTTTAGAAAAAATGTTATGTGCGTTGGATCAGGTTCGCCTTGAACATTGTTCCCCACCCTCTCTTTCTTCCTGTTCTCCATCCTTGAATTTGTCAAGTCGTTTGTTGGAGGTGTTTACTATGAAACCTTCTTCTTCTTCTTCGCCACCCGAACAGGGGTCTGTTGGGTATTTTCATTCCATGACTTCGGGACGTCAGAGGACTGCACAAGCTTGTGATAAATGTCGTGAACGGAAAACCAAGGTTCGTCAATGTTTTACCCCCTCGCATTCACACATAAATATATCCGTGTGGGTGTGTATGTGCCTTTTTTTATTAAAAAATCTTTTTTTTTTAGTGTTCTGGTGACAAGCCTGTTTGTAAGCGATGTCTTGATAAAGGTCTCATATGTGAATACTCTTATCGAGAGACTCGTGCACGTGGACCTGCTCGGATGCGAATAGCGTCTTCGATGACTACTCTTCCTACCAGGGACTTGTCGTCGTCATCGTCGTCATCACCATCCATTCAAGACGTTGATCGTCCAGGATACCCTGTGTCACGCCAGGGTCATCATCATCAACAGCAGCGGAACCAACAATCACAACAACAACAACAGCAGCAGCAGCAGCAACAGCAACAACAGCGTCAACTGCAATTGCAATCACCTCTGGAATATTCTATGAGTGGCCGGGGTGATTACCCCCCTATCTCGGATTATGATTCGACTCGTTCGCCTTATTATCAGCATTATTATTATGGTTATCATCCCTCTCATGCTCCTCCTCCCCTTCCTCCCCCCCCTCCTCCTCTCCCTCCGCTTGTTCATCATCACCATCCTCTCGGTGTCGAAGGAGAATTCGAAGCATCGCCGCCGTATCCGTATTCCGAATCCATGACGACAACACCGACAACACCGACCACTCGGACTCAAACCCGGACTCCAACCCAGGCGTTATATATCCCTCATTGGACAGATATGCGTCAGACTAGCAATGACGATGTTTCTCCCATTTCTTCCAGCATGAACATGAACATGAGCATGAATATGAATATGAATATGACGATGGGGGGTTATAGGTCTATGCCATTACCTTCTATCTCGACTATGGCCAGAGAGCCGGATTCGATGATGATGATGATGCCGTCGTCGTATGATAATAGCAACGATAATGACGCTGGTGATGAGGATTTGGCTATACGATCGTCGTCATCATCATCATCATTAATGACGAAAGAAGAGGAAGGAGAGGAAAGAGGGAACCGTGCTTTTGGGATCGGGGCTGGGTTCTCCTCGATTCCAAACCAGAATTTGACTTCTTTTTTGTTCGGGACGCAACAGCATCAGCATCGCTACAATAACGACAACAATACAGAGTCAGTATAAAAATATATTTATAAATATATTTATATACGCTTCTTGAATTATTCTTATGCTGACGTTTTTCATTTCCAGTTACGACTATCGCGCAAATGATCATCATCATCATTACTCAACAACACTAGAATATCCATCATCTGATGATGGAAGGAACTCAACGACCCTGAGCTTAACGTCGCCTTTCTATCCTCTAAACGATCCTTCTTCTTCTTCTTCTGCTTCCGTGGCTAGACACATGCCTGATGACGACTACACCCCTCAGCAAAACGACGGGGACACCACCTCAGATTTCTCGCATACCCGTGTTTAGAAAGTCGGCTGATTCGGGTAGAAGATTCAAACACTTGGTTTGCTCGTATCTTATTTTATATATTATTTTTTTCCAACCCCAAATAGAATGCTTTCCAGGAATAATTATCTCCTTGTGTACAAATGATTGAATCATCTGACACTCGCTATTATTATTATTATCTCAGAAAAAAAGGATCGTGAAAGTAATGAACGAGGGGAGAGGGAAAAAAAAGGTCACATAATAGTTACATCCGGGAGACACGAAAAAAAGACATTACGGAAGCCAAATCTTGATTGTCTGGTCTACACTCCCTGAAGCGAGGACATTGACAAGCTTTTCAGGTCCTGCAGATGAATCCAAACCATTTGGTTTGGTATCACCACCTGTGGTTGAGACAGTTTGTCTGCCCCACACGAGACTGGAGACAAAGTGAGTGTGGGCTTCGACTGTCCTTATGCAGCGGCCAGTTGAAAGTTCCCATACGCGAATGGTCTTGTCGTCGGCAGAAGAGAGAAGATATTTTCCAGAGGGATGGAAAGCGAGGGCCCTCACCCAATTATCATGACCGGACTAGAGATGAAGGAGAGTGAGATGGGGGGTTGATGGAAGGAGATGTAGGTACCAAAGTCCTGAGCAATTGACCGGTCTGGGTGTCCCATAGCTTGATTGTCTTGTCACGAGAACCAGAGGCAACGTAGAGACCGTGGCGTTTGGCACGTTCGGTGTTCTTATTGGTTGAGTACCAGGAGAGGGAGAGGATATGTGATTACATACTGGGATGCCTGTCAGTTGGCTGATTGGGGCGTATGTGGAGAGAGGAGCAAAAGCGACGACCTCGATGTCATTGTCATGGCCTCTAAATTCAGCTTTCTGTTCTCCCGTGAGAGGGTCCCAGATTCTGACGGTCTATGGGGGATAGGAAGATGAGGGGGAGAGACGGGAAGGAGGAAAAAAGCAGACTTGATCTTTGGAGCAGCTAGCAATGAGTTTGCCATCGGAAGAAGGGGTGACGCATCGGACCCATTCTGAGTGACCGAGTATGGTGCGGACTTGGTGGCTGAAAAGGATATTGGTGGGTATGGAGGAGGAAAGCAGACGAGGAGTGCGCACGTTGATTGAATGTCGAATACTCTGATGGACTTGTCTCTGCTGGCGCTGATAATGTACTGATCGCCTGGCAGGAAGCGTACGGAGGAGACGGAGTGTTCATGGCCGGGAAATGTCTTTGTGTTCTTGTATTCGGACTGAGAGTCCCATACCTTGATGAAAAGGTCGGAGGAGCAAGTAACTGGGAGAGCCGGTGAACAAACATGGGGGTGGAGGGGAGAGATTATTACCGAGGAGATGACCTTTGTGGTCGAAATTGAGATCGTTGACGGCCTTTGTGTGGCCCTTGAGGGTGCGCTCGAAGTCGCCGGTCTCCCAGTCCCAGATCTTGACGGTGGCGTCCTCGCTGGCGGAGGCGATTACGGAGTACAGAGGGTGGAAGGCGAGCTGGGTGATGGGTGCACGATGGCTGGTGAGGGTATGGGCTGGAGGGTTTCGGGGGAGCCAGTCTGCGTGAGCTGCACGCTTTGTGGGTGCGGCTGAGAGGTCGTCCTGGAGGGCAGCGTTGCGAGACTCGAGGTCGAGGATCTGGGTGCTGATTTAAGACGGAAAAAAAAAGAAAGAAAGAAAGAATGCCTTTTTCTGGAGACGGATGACGGTGGTCCATTTTTTCTCGAGGATGGCTCTGGACTGGGAGGCAGGGTCTGGAGAGTAGTCGATGCCGGTGTCGGCCTTGAAGGAGTAGAAGGAGTCTGTGAAGTTGTTGGCGAAGAGATAGTCGAGTATTGCCCTGTGTCTGTGCCCTGTCGTTACCACAGCCGATGCTCAGGAGTTTTTCAAGCCCACATACAGGTCCTCCCGTTGTCTCTCCGACAGCAGCGACATGGCTGCAGGTGATGCGTCCCGTGGGAATATGTTCGTGGGAATTTCTGCAATTTCACTCTCCTCATCGCTTTTCCCTGCTCTTGCTCTCTCCCCCCATATGCTCCTCTCTCGCCGCGCCCTTGCCCGCCTCCCAAAGCGTGTCTTTGCCCGTTCCCAGCCCGCCCTCGCCCTCGCCCCAACCCTAACCCGACTCCCTCAAACACTCCCCCAGCCCTCATCCCGGTCCCTTCCGCCCTTCTCTTCCCCCAGTGGGTGTCTGCTTTTTTTCGTTCTTGCTCCCCTCATCTCCCCTGTCCCCCACAGCCGCCTCTCGCTCCTATGCAACCGTATCAAACAGCGCCGTCGGCCACGTAAAAACAGTCATCGGCGCCGTCGTCGACGTCCAGTTTGACTCCAGCACCCTCCCCCCAATCCTCAATGCCCTTGAGGTCCAGGATTTTCACGGCGGTCGTCTCGTCCTCGAGGTAGCCTCCCACCTCGGTGAAAACTCTGTCCGCACCATCGCTATGGACGGTACAGAGGGTCTCGTCCGCGGCACAAAGGTCGTCGACACTGGCGCTCCCATCCAGATCCCAGTTGGAAAGGCCACCTTGGGTCGTATCATGAACGTCATCGGTGAACCCATCGACGAGCGCGGTCCCATCAACGGCGTCAAGCTCTCTCCCATCCATGCAGATCCTCCTGCTTTTGTCGACCAGTCCACCACAGCAGAGGTCCTCGAAACTGGCATCAAGGTCGTCGACCTTCTTGCACCCTATGCTCGTGGCGGTAAAATCGGTCTCTTTGGTGGTGCCGGCGTCGGCAAGACCGTTTTGATCCAAGAACTCATCAACAACGTCGCAAAGGCCCATGGTGGTTTCTCCATCTTCTGCGGCAGGTTCCCTCTCTTTACCTCTTCCCGTTCTTTCCCTCATCCTTCTTCCTAGGTGTCGGCGAGCGTACTCGCGAGGGTAACGATCTTTACCACGAAATGATCGAGACCGGTGTTATCAACCTCGACGGCGAATCCAAAGTCGCTCTTGTCTTTGGTCAGATGAACGAGCCTCCTGGTGCCCGTGCTCGTGTCGCCCTCACAGGCCTCACTATCGCAGAGTATTTCCGTGATGAAGAAGGCCAGGATGTCTTGCTCTTCATCGACAACATTTTCCGCTTTACCCAGGCTGGTTCAGAGGTCTCTGCCCTCCTCGGTCGTATACCCTCGGCCGTCGGTTACCAACCTACCCTTTCTACCGATATGGGTGGCATGCAGGAACGTATCACCACTACCAAAAAGGGTTCCATCACTTCCGTCCAGGCCGTCTATGTCCCAGCCGATGATTTGACCGACCCAGCTCCCGCCACCACCTTTGCCCACTTGGATGCTACCACCGTCTTGTCTCGTGGTATTGCTGAGCTCGGTATCTACCCTGCTGTTGACCCCCTTGACTCCAAGTCTCGTATGCTCGACCCTCGTATTGCAAGTCCCAATTCTTCTCCTTACTTGCCGCCTGCTCATCCTCTCATCCTAGGTTGGCAAGGAGCACTATGAGGTCGCCACTGCTGTCCAAAAAATCCTCCAGGACTACAAGTCCCTCCAGGATATCATTGCCATTCTTGGTATGGATGAATTATCCGAAGAGGACAAGCTCACTGTGCGTTCTCTCCGAATTCCCCATACTTTATCTCACCGCCTCCACCCTAGGTCGAACGTGCTCGCAAGATTCAGCGTTTCATGTCACAACCCTTCCAGGTTGCCCAGGTCTTCACTGGTTATGAAGGCAAGCTCGTCTCTCTCAAGGACACCGTCCGCTCTTTCAAGGAAATCCTTTCTGGTGCCCATGATACCATTCCGGAGTCTGCTTTCTACATGGTAGGCTTTTTTTCAGTTTCCCCGTCCATGTCGTTCTCATCGCCTTGTAGTCTGGAACGATTGATGATGTCAAGACCAAGGCCGAGCAACTCGCAAAAGAGATGGGCAATTAGATATCTGGGAGAACGGGGGACTTTTTTTATTCCATAATGCAGTAGATTCCCGCGTTTGAATAGAATTTTTGGCGAGTCAGGTGAACAGTGGTGGAGTGTGGATGTGAAACCAGACTGTGACACTGACTGTGATGGAGACTGTGGACAGGATTGAAGAGCTGTTTGCGTCGTTCGAGGAGCAAGTCTTTGCGTCCCTCGCTGCAGTCGGTCTCCCCAGCTTCCACGAGGTCACTGACCGTCTCTGGATCGACATCTCTCGCTATGGCCCTGGCCTTCCCGCCTTTCCAGAGGTCCACATACCCAGCCTGGGCGACTTCCAAATTCCACCTCCACCACCCCCTCCCCCCGCGTCTGCAGCTTCTCAGTGGCTGGAAAAGTCTTCCAATTGGATAGGCAAGCACCCATGGAAGACCTTGGGCATGTTCATGTCTCTCGCCGGCGTGGCAGGCTACCTTGTCATCCAAGCAAGACGAAAAGAACTTTATCGCTTGCGTCGTCAGCAGCTCAAGTCATCTGTCCGTAGACAGGTCGTGGGTGAGCCACAGTACTTGTTTTCTATCCCATCCATGCTCATCGGCTCGCCTTAGTTGTTCTGGGTGCTGACTCGCCTTTGGGACAGCCTCTTGTTTTAGATTTGGAGAAAAAGGGGTACATTGTCATTGCCAGCGTTGCTACGCCCGAGGCTGTTGAATCGCTGGAACACCAGACACGAGGCTATGTCAAGGTTCTGGTCTTGGATCCTTACGAGGTATGGAAGATGCATTGTTTTCGATCTCTTTTTTTTTTTGACATACGGTTTACTCTTAAAGCCACTCATGGTTCCAGCGTTTCTGAGGTCTCTGAATGCCACTCTTTCTCGCAAATTCCCAATCAACTCTGCAGGCGATCCTTTCGCAACGCTTGTTTCCCATCCCTACATCCATTCTATCATCTCTCTCCTCACCCTTCCCACAAGTCGTGGTAGACCCACCCAGACACTCGCTCCGCTTGAACATATCTCTGTCCCTGAAACATACTTGCCATATCTTACAGCGACACATATCACACCGCTCCAAGTTATCCAGGCTTTGTTACCACTCTTACGTACTGGCCCGGCATTTACGCAGGATCACAAGTTGGACAAGACGGTGATTGTGTGTTTACCAGCTCTGGATGTCCGTGTAGGGTTGCCTTTTGCAAGTGTGGGGTCGATGAGTGCTGCAGCTATGGAAAGAGGGATTGAAGTATTGAGGAGAGAACTTGCGGTAGCCAGTGCGCATGGTCAAGGAACGTCAATGATGAGGAACATCAAGGTTGTCGTCGTCGATGTTGGTCTTTTTGATGTGGGCGCGAGTCCAGTCGAAGAGGAGGAAGAGGGGGAAATGATTCGAAGGACAATGGGAGAGTGGACAGCATCGGAACAATTGTGTTATGGAACGGCATTTACACGTACTTTGAGGGGATTATCACCGGCTCGTCAATTCTGGGAAATGTTGGTTGCCTTGGTCAAAGGTACGGAGAAGTATTGTGAACCCAGGAAACCAACGGACGTGTCCGTGTTTGTAGACAATGTTGTAGATGTTGTTGGTTGTGGGAGAGGGATCTATAGAGGTCCTGAACTTGGCCTGGGATTGGGTAGGATTAGGAATTGGGTGAGAGGAGAAAGGTTTTCTATTGGTGCTGGTGGTTAGTTTTTCTTTTCTTTTCTGCCCTCAGGGACCCGGGATGATTTTTTTTATAGCTCAAACCAGCAGATTTGCTTCGTACTTACCCTGGGTTGTGTTGGACCTCGTCATCGATATCCCTCATTCACTCAGAAACCGATTATTCAAGACCCAGCAATCCTTCAGAGAACTACCATCGCCTTCTATGCCTGTGACGGCACCCAGTACAGCTATCAGTCGTTCAAAGACGAGCATGACATCTGAGCATGACGATGTTTCCTCTGAAGCGGATGTTGAGAGTGTTTCTGGCGATAGTGGCGATAGTGGCGTTAGCAGTGGTAGTTGGGTCGATTTGAATGCAGGTCAGCCTGGTGTACGTGGTGTAGAGGCTAAATGAGACGTTTGACTGGAGGGCCATTGTTTTTTTTTTTTTCTCACTCTCTCTTTCTTGTTATTTTTGTGTACTTTAAATTCGAATCTTGTTGTGCCCGTGTTTATCTTTCTCATTCTCTAGCCTGATTAACTGACTGGCTGTATCAGCCATCAGTTGTTTTGATGATGAACGGATCAATTCATATTCTCACCCCTGTTTAAAGACCATGGATCTTACATTGAGTAAGGATGAACTTTTCGAGAGAAAACAAACTACCTAGATAACAAACCGATGTGTTTTTCTTCTTTCCTCCATTTTAGCTCGATTCAACTTGTGGATCATGCCGTCTCGGAATATGGCCGATGAGTTGAAACAAATCATGTCTGTCCGCCCCAACAACAAGGACGACGGCGACGATCACAACAAATTCCACGGCCCCTCTCGGACAAGCTATCCCATCTTTGAACCTCACATCACATTAGCTTCCATTCACTTGGAAACACCTGTCTCTCTATCGACGATCCGAACAAGTGTCCTATGTCAACAACATACATTTTTTTCCGTCGAGTTTGGATCGGTGGATGTGGGCGATCATTATTTTCGTTCGGTGTCTATCACCGTTGTTTTAGATGAGACGTTGAAGAATTTGAGACGGGGTGTACATGAAGCGTTGGGTGTGCGCCCGAATACACCTTGTTATCCGCACATGTCACTGGTGTATATTACAGATGAAGATCAAGAGGTGAGGAGGGAAAGAGAGAGATATTTTGATGAGTTGAGAGGGAGGAATTTGATTTCTTATGATGATGATAATGATGATGGTGGTGGTGGTGTTAAATTGCGTACGCCGGATTTGAAATCGGGTTGGTTAAAAGGTTCGATGATGACTGAGATATGGGTCACAAAATGTGTAGGGCCTGTTGAAACCTGGGAGGTGTTGGATAAGATTATATTATCACAAAGCTGATATGGCTTGTCGTTCTTTCTTGGTTTCCAGGTCCTCTTGAAATTTGCAAATGAATGTCGTACCCGCAATGGATGGATTGGTATTTCCAGACTCAGGTATAGGTACATTACCCCAATCATTGAATACCGATTTCAGTCTGGGAACAGATCCTTCCCAAGAACGTCGTCACCTTACGAATCTGATATTTTTTTTTTACCTCAACAGACGCTCGGGTAATGTCGTCCTCTCTCGAAAGACAACAACAAATCCCTTGAACAAGCCACCATACGAAGAATCAGGCTGTGAACCACTCATACATTGGCCCCCATGTTCATTGGCCCTCTACACGGGCCTTGAACCTCACATCGAAAAATGCAAATGTCAATAATTTGATGTTTTTAGTACACTTTATATGCGTAGTGAATAGATCCGCACCGAGAGTGAATGGGGTCGTAGACGCCAATTGAGGAACTCGAGCCCGAGTTTGTATCTGCAAGGGAAGGTGTAAAGAGAGGGTCATAGTTCTGACTATCAAAATGTTGTGAAATTTGCCATTGACCGGAGAGTAGTATGATTACAGCCGAGTATGGACCTGCTTTCGATTGAAAGGGCGTCGGAGGGATACATATCATTCTGATGTACTGTATACGCTCCCCATCTTGTACATCTTCGTATCCACCTCAAGGATATTGTCGTCGTTACCATAGATCGACGCCATCTTATACATCTGGCTTACGGAAGACTCTACAAGTTGAGGAGAATTAGACACACCAGGTGCCGAGGTGGCCACTGAAGAAGCAAGTATAGCCTTGCTAGCGATTCCAGCGGCACGACCATCGGGTATCTTGAAGAACTCCATGACTCCGGCCTTCTCGTTGTCGTAGATATAGAAGCCCTTCCTCTCAAACTGGATTATATCCCCTTTCTGGAGATTAAGAACATTGGCATCGCCAAACGCAGATTCCCTAAACTCGGTCACGGGAGTGACAAAATCGGCTACATTGTCCTCTTCCTCGAGTTTCTTCTTCGTGATGAGATAATCGAAGTCAATTAATGTGATTGAAGGTAAGGAATGATCGGCGGTAGGTTCAGCGAGCCAAGTGATCTTCTTTTTGGTTTTACGGAAATCTCCATCAAGGTAGAGATCCATGATAATGGAGAGGACTTTTCCAGATGAATCGGTTTGTTTCTGACGGACAATAGCGTTCCCCCAATCCATGAGAGTAATCTAGGTTTGTCTATTAGTATTTTTTCAGCACAGAGTCGACTCCAGCTTACCTCCTCTTGGTCCTCAAAGGAAGCTGCATCCTCCTGTTCAATGATAATTTTACTGGAATAGACGGTAATCTTTTGGCCAACTTCCGGATTCTTCTTGTGTTTTGGAAGGATCCGTACTTCGGAAGTCGAAGGTCCATTGGTGAGGGTGACGCGTACACTTTTGAAATATTAGGGAAAAAAGCTCTACGAGCAGCAGGGGAAATCAACTTGCCTATTTTCTTTGCAAATAGCCCAGAATCGAGGGGCAACAGGGTCAATAATCTTCTTGTTCAATGTCCAGATTGAATCCCATTCAAGTGAAACAACAGCCTGAGAAGGTCCCTGAGATAACATGAATTGGGTCAAAGCCTCTACAGTCATTCCACGACGGCGAATCCCTATACCAGCCCTGCATTAGTGCATCGGATTCTGTGGCTCAACACTCACCTCGAACAGTAGGGAAACGGGGGTCGTCCCACCCACTCACTAGTCCTTCGTTGACAAACCAGTGAAGCTTGCGCTTAGATAGTAACGTATAAATGAAGTTAAGCCGACTGAAATCCCAAATATAAACCTGGCGGATACCCAGTGCTTCAATCATCCAGTGATATTGTGGATTGCGATCTCGATATTCGTTGGTCCTAAGTGCATGTGTGACACCTTCGATTGAATCGACGACGGGGCAGGCAAAATCGTAGGTGGGGTACACTTTCCATTGATTGCTATCTCAAAATCAGAAACAAACAAGGACAGCAGAGTCAGAAGGGATATACCCTGTACGGTGATGGGGGAGCGTGTTGACCCTATATATGACAGGATCGCGGAGGGCCTTGTTGTTATCGTCCACGCTGATCTTGGCTCGGAGACACCACCGTGAACCCTCTTTGGAACCCGTTGTCATATCCTCGAATCGCTTGAGACTATCCTCAACGCTGTCATCTCTATGTTTTGAGGGAATACCCTTTCCACGCTCTTCACGCATCTATAACCCTATCAGGGAATGTATATCAAGTATTATTGGTGTAACAGACCTGCAATTGTTCAGTGTCATCGGCATAGGCCTTGCCATCCTTGATAAGTTGAATGGCATAGTCGTAGATTGTTTGGAAATAATCGGACGTGTGGGATATAATGTCACCCTTGATATCAAGAAGTTTCAAATCCTCCAGTATGGTTTCCTCAAACTCGGTCTACAAATAAATGAGAATCTGTCGATATTCCCGTTGGGTTTGGACACAAATACCTTCTCTTTTGATGGGTTGGTATCGTCAAATCGAACAATCAGCTTACCCTTGTACATTTTCGCAAAGTACTGATTCAGAATGGCAGCTTTAGTGTGACCGATATGAAGATAACCACTTGGCTCGGGGGGGAAACGCGTCACAACCTTGCCTTCTGTTCCATCCTGAAGACCAAGAGCAAATGCTGCAGCAGTCTTATTTGATCGTGCCTTTTGAGCACGAGCATTCACAAGATCGTTGAGAACGGTCTGTGTCGAATTTAATGACTCTAAGTGAGTAATCCAGCGTCCAAGGTGCTGATATGTATTATTCTTGAGAATACCAATGATCTTAACATTGCCTAAATGGGAAAATGATAAGATCCATTCAAACAGACAATGTTAGTTTCCTGACCCCGGATAGCGCCCCATATAGCCCAATCGGATGCTGAAATTTCATGGTCGACAAGGAAGCTATGATATGCAAGATAGTTATCGAGGAGGTTGAGAGCGGTATTAATCTCGTGAAGAAGTATTGCAGTTTTGATTGCTTTTGCGAGAGTGTAATAAGCAGGTGTCTGATTCGATACGTCGGATGAAGGCGAACTACGCTTGGGCAAAGGTGAAACTCACCCGCAAATCACTCTCAATTAGATGACCAACTCTTCCAATAATCTCTACGATATCGTGTTCATCGTGGTATACTCTCCCATCCAGTTCTAGTGTGATGTCGGAGGCGGACTCGTCAAACACGACGGCAGCCTTGCCTGTATAGGCGGCAATAGCAATAACGGAAAAGGGGAATGGAGAACATTTGGAAGAAAGAGTAAGGGACATCTGGATTGGGAGGATCGAAGGAGCCAAAAGCAAAGTATTGATCAGATGATCTGAGTAGAGTCATGTGCATGTATTTTCCATTTATTTTAACGCACTTGCACTTCTATTAGTAGATCCCGAAGTTTTCTTCTACCCTCCCCTATGCTGTGCGTTCTAATGCTAATTGTCATGAGTACTGCTAATCAATATCTTCCTACTCTTAGTGCTGAGCCTTCACAAAAGTACCGACCGTACACACCTCTGAACCTTACTAACCGGCTATGGCCCTCAAAAACATTCACTAAAGCTCCTATATGGCTGTCGACTGATCTGCGCGATGGTAATCAGGCCCTTGCAAATCCGATGACCATTGAACAAAAGACTATATTCTTTCGTCAGTTGGTCAAGTGTGGAGTCAAGCAGATTGAAGTGGCATATCCAGCTGCTAGCGACACTGACTTCAATTTTGTCAGAGGTCTCATTGCAAATGGTGAGGTACCTGACGATGTCTGGGTTCAGGTTCGAATGTTTCTTTGGAGGGTGTTCTTGATTGCTTATAGGGCATCAGGTTTTGACGCCAGCAAGAGAGGATCTGATAAGACGGACGATCGACTCTGTTGCAGGAACCAAGCATGCTATCCTCCATATGTACAATGCAACTTCTCCGACATTCCGCAATGTGGTTTTTAGAAACACAAAGGAACAAACTATCGAATTAGCTGTAAAACATACCAAAATTGTCAAGCAGTTGACCGAAGAATGTACAGCCAAGTACGGGACGAAGTTCAAATATGAGTATAGTCCTGAAACTTTCTCGCAAACGGAACCGGAATTTGCTGTAGAAATATGCGAAGCTGTGAAGGCAGCGTGGGGCAAGGCTGGCACCGGTGAAGATCGCATCATCTTCAATTTGCCTACTACAGTCGAAATCTCGCCTCCTAATCACTATGCTGATCAGGTACGTAATCTAATTTTAATCAACAGATCAGATGCCTTCATACCCCCCAGGTTGAGTACTTCTGTACCCACGTCTCCGAACGGGACAAGGTCATTGTTAGTTTGCATCCTCATAATGATCGAGGTATGTATCCATTTGTATTAATTGCTCGCATTTGACCTGTTGTTACAGGTACTGGCATTGCCTCGGCCGAACTTGGTGTCCTTGCAGGCGGTGATCGCATCGAGGGCTGTCTCTTCGGAAACGGAGAACGAACGGGGAACGTTGACCTCGTTAATCTCGCCCTCAATCTGTATTCCCAAGGCATCAAGCCTAATCTCGACTTCAGTGATCTCCAGAGCGTAATTGACACTGTTACCCAATGCAATGATCTTCCTGTCCACCCTCGGCATCCATACGCTGGCGAATTGGTCTTTACAGCATTTTCTGGATCTCACCAGGATGCCATCAAAAAGGGTTTTGAAGCTCAGAGAATCCGTCATGCTGAGGCAGCTGTCAAAGGCGAGCCCCCGTACTGGGATATGCCCTACCTTCCCATTGACCCTGCAGATCTCGGGCAAACTTACGAAGCAGTCATCCGGGTGAACTCTCAATCGGGCAAGGGAGGTATTGCTTATCTCGTTAAACAACATCTTGGTTTGGACCTCCCTCGTAGAATGCAAATTGCATTTTACCAAGTTGTCCAAGCGATCTCTGATCGCGAGGCGCGCGAGATGTCGGTTGACGACATTACGACTACTTTCAGGTCAACGTACCACTTTGGCGGGCCTAAATACCAAGGTCGTTTGACCCTCCGTAACTTCCGAATTTCGGCTAAGCCGAGCGAACCTCAGGATGACGGCACTGATGAACAGTCTGATGAGCAACGCCACTTTGATGGCACGTTACTCGTTGATGGAGTTCTCAGAGTTGTTCGCGGAGATGGAAATGGTCCTCTTTCTGCTCTCTTGGATGCTCTTTGTCGATACCTTCAGATCAACTTCACTATTCGGGAGTACTCAGAACATGCTGTTGGAGAGGGCAAGGATGTCAAGGCCGCATCCTATGTTGAAGTTATCCCTGCTGATGACCGCAAGTCTACAACATCATGGTGGGGAGTTGGCATCGACTCTGATATTGCCGGTTCTGGATTGCGTGCCCTCTTGAGTGCGGTTAACTCTGCCATCGGTGACTGTACCTTGCCGGAGTTGAAACTGAACGTTGGATTCGGTGCCACATCCGCTCAGGACGATATCACTAGCGCTATCATCAATGCCCTCGGCCTTGAACTACCGCGCAGATTCCAATCGTCTTTCTTTGAAGTAGTTCAGCGTTACGCCCGCGATAGGGACTGCCAGATCTCGTATGACGATCTTATTCAATTATTCCAGAACACTTATTATTTCGGCAAACCCTCTAAATTCGATCTGGTCTCATTCAGAATGGAACATCTCGACGCTACTCGCCGTCAACTAACCGGAGAGCTCCTCTTCTCCGGAGAGAAGCGTGCAGTTAGTGGAGAGGGTAATGGTCCTTTGTCAGCTATCCTCGCTGCCTTCAATCAGCAGATAAATGGCACACTATCGATTAGGGAATACTCTGAGCACTCAATTGGTGAGGGTACAGAAGTGATGGCTGCGTCGTACGTAGAGCTTTTGTATGACGTTCCTGGACAAAAGAAGAGGTCTGCATGGGGTGTTGGTGCGGATGCAGATATAACGGCGTCTGGTCTCAAGGCCGTCCTGAATTCGGCGAGTGTTCTGGATGTAGTGGCTAAATGAGCACTGAATGCTTTATGAAGTATAATGTATATATATGACTTTATCTTGCATCACGTCACTGGCGGAGGCGAACAGAGTCACATTGACGGAACAAAGATGTCACTTCTGATCCACCAACCCAAATAAGGTTGGCACTGTCATTGAGTAGGCAGTACCTCACGATACTCATTCAACATGTCCAGCTCACGCACACTCGGAGCATCACTCTCTGATTCCAGACCTTTTCTCAACATGATCAACCCCATGAAGTCGCGCACCTACCGAGGCTACATACGTGCAGACCAATCTCCAGTCGAAGAGGAAAACGAACTTGAAGAGCAAGATCTTGAGTCTGGGAGACGTAGTAGAGCAAGTTCATCTGGGAAAAGTCGAGGCTCTGCTAGGGATGGAGGTCGGACAAGGAAGGACACTCGATCAGCCACAAATATGAGTTCGCTACGGCCCAACGTCAAGAGAGACGACGAAGATAGAAGGGCGGATTCATCTGATGATGAGGTTCCGCAAAGTTTCATTATAGAAACCCCAGTTTCGAAGATTGATGCTGCACTGAACAAAACCGCTCCTGTATCATCCAAAGCTAGAGGCAAGGCCAAGATCACTGACAGCTCAGCCACTGCGGTTCAAAGGGGAAAACCATTACATTCTGTTGCTGGTCGGGAAGTGCCTCATTCAGGTTCAAATTTTCCTGTGAAAATACCACCAAGACCTTCAGACTTGGATGCAAGTGAATTCCGCACGGGGATTTACCGCCCCAAGTCAGGTGCTTCAGACTCAGGAAAGAGCAGTGGTTCTGGAGGTGCGAGAAGGACAAAGATGCGAAGCCTAGATGCCTATGAACGGGCATTGTGGAATTGGGTGAATGTGTATAATTTGGATGCGTTTCTGCAGGAGGTTTATTATTACTATGAGGGGAAGGGGATTTACAGCATTGCTCTTGCGAGAGGATTGAATTTACTGTGAGTATCAGTCTGATGCTCGTCCTTTCCTGAAGTCCATCTGTTTATGCTCGAATAATAGAACAGTGGGTTTTGTGATTGGGTTCTCGACGTTTCTTCTTGGCTGTGTTGATTACTCGAAACTACGGCATGAAGATGTGACGCATCTTTCTCAAGTAGTTGTTCACAAATGTGTATCCAAGTGCGTATGCCATTTTAACCTCGAGAGAGGGTGTACACTCACACCATTCCTTCTCAGATTCCACGGACTAACACTTCTCTTTTTCATCCTCTTCCTCGCATTTTACATCTGGCAAATCATCTCATTCATACTAGACATCCACCGCCTCACCGACATGTATAAGTTTTACACCTACTTGCTCAAGATACCCGACGTTTGTCTGTTCATACCAATCCCATCTCCTCTCCTGCTCAACCCCTTTCTAGGCTGACATACAAACTATCTCCTGGCCAGAAGTTGTCCGCCGCATTGGCGCGATTCGCGAAGAAAATCCCATAACTGCTATCTCTTCCAAAAACTCTTCTTCCTCAGCACACGCACCCACCAATGATACGACGACAGCCAAACTTGACGCTCACGATATCGCCAATCGTATAATGAGACAAGAAAATTACCTCATAGCTTTGTTTAATAAGGAATTGCTTGATTTGCGTGTGCCCTTGTCTCGACTGTCACATCGGTTTGTGCCGGAGGAGAAGGGAAAGGGTACCGTGTTGACGCAGGCTCTAGAGTGGAATTTGAGGTTTTGTTTGATGGACTATTTGTTTGATCATCATGGGAGGGTGAGGAAGGTGTTTTTGAAGAGTAAGAACAGGAGAGTGCTGATTGCAGGGTGAGTTGATCCAAATTATCGCTCATGCTATTTCAATCTAATGAACCGGACTAGATTGAGACGCAGATTCATATTCATGGGTATTTTGAATGCTATATTCGCGCCATTGATCGTGTCATATCTACTTATGTATTCTTTCTTTCGATACTTTGAAGTGCGTTCATCCTTTTTCTGCTGGTTTCGAACGACAAATCATGCCTCTATAGGAATATCGCAAAGATCCTTCTACTATCGGGGGACGAAGATACACATCATATGCCAAATGGAAATTCCGTGAATTCAACGAGCTACATCATCTCTTTGTCCGACGTCTAGATGAAAGCTATCCCCTCGCAAATATCTACATCGGACAATTTCCGAATGAAAAGATGTCACTTATTATGAGGTACCATTTTCTCTCCATCATGTCTACACTCGTGCTCATATCAACTATAGATTTGTGTCGTTCGTTGCTGGGGCATTTACGGCTGTTCTAGTCCTTGTGTCTGTAATAGATCCAGACCTTGTGCTAAGATTCGAGATTTCACCTCATCGGAATGTGGCATTTTACCTGGCAGTATTTGGTGGTATACTTACTGTGGCGAGGGGAATGATTCCGGAAGAGAACAGGGTGTTTGACCCAGAGTTGTTGATGACAGAGGTGATCACTTACACACATTATATGCCGGAAGAATGGAAAGCACAGCTACATAGCCGGGGAGTATGTTTTTTCGCCCCTCTTATGATACAAGATCTGAAAACTGACTTATTAGGTGCATCGAGAATTCGGGGAGCTATTCGCGATGAAAGTGTTGATATTCACACAAGAGCTTGTGTCAGTTGCGCTCACACCATTTGTGCTATGGTTCTCTCTGCCGGATTGTGCACCAGCTATCATTGATTTCTTCCGCGAATTCTCGGTGCACGTGGATGGTCTAGGCTATATCTGCAGTTTTGCGGAATTTAATTTTGAGAGACACGGTAATGTGAAGGTATGGATGCTCGCGTCCATTTATCACATTTCTTGAGCTCATCAACAACTATCGTCAGTTTGGTGCACCAAAATCAGCAAACGACAAAAAGATGATTTCTAACGAAGGCAAAATGGAGAAATCGATGTTGAATTTCAAAGCTGCGAATGTGGATTGGAATCCCACAGATCCTTCGGGATCGTTATACCTCAGCCGTATGGCTAGCCTAGCTAATGCCGGAGGAGGTAGTGGAAGCAATGGTTTGCCATTCAACCCACGAGATCCACATAGTATCGCACAACTTTATAGGTCAAGGCATTTCAGGGATCGTCCCCATCAAGTGTCTCATGATCATGTACAATTCATGACTCCGACCGATGGTCTGTCGGCTTCTGTGCAGGTTCATGGTGACGATAGGTCTGAAGGAAAGACACTTGTGGAAAAGGCACAAGAGTATGATCGAGCATTGAAACAGAGTCAGAATATAGCTACTGCAAGACGGGATGGGTTAGCAGGGAATAGAGGAGCAATGGGCGGTTCGATGTTGTTGAGCGGTTCGTCCGCGAATGCTCCTGCTGCATCAATATATACTGCTCAGCGAGCTCATGATTTAGCAAGAACTGTTGTGTTGGAAGATTCTGACACCCATCTCGCACCATCACAAGGGGCATCAGAAAGCCAGAAGGAATCGGAGAGAGGGGAGGGGAGTGCATGGATTGGAGGGGGTGAGTCGGGGCTGGGGGGGTCAGACTATGTGGATGGTGCGAGGAGGGAAAGGATGGGATATGGGGATGGACATGACGGAGGGTTTGATGTGGACGGAGAGGAGTTTCTGGAGGAAGATGGAGGCGTACTTGGGCTGCTGGCACAGATTTATGGGAGGAGAGGCATTTAACCAAGTTGCATATCTACATTGATTGTCTACTGTTTGGCGAGAATATCTTGTACGCGTTGAACTTTGCTATCGTTCCCAGTACCAGGAGCGATCTCGCGGTCGACACGAGTGCCGATGCGAATGTCAGTGGCGACTCGAGGAGCACCTTTGGCATGGACTGCGGCATGGCAGTCATGTATAGCTTGGGAGACGCTGGACCAGGGGCCCTCTATACCAAAGAAAGTGGTCAGAGGAATGTAGAAGGCAAGAAACAGATAAAAATCCAACCAAGATTGGTGCCGTAGCCACTTTGCGGGAGAGTGAATGGGAGAAGATAGTTGCAAGAATGGGCTTACTGCATCTGCGACGGATGTCAGATGCGTGGACACAGATGGCAGGACGAAGACCACCTTGTATGTGAGGCCGGACTTTTGGAGTATGCGCTGGCACTCGGCAATGTACTCTGCGACCTGGCTGAAAGGTGAGCGGTGCCAGCGGAGTGCAGAGAGACGCTCAGCGCACAGACGGCTCGTGGGTGCCGATGGGGACGAGGCAAAAGTCTGCTGGGGTGTGAGGGATGCCGAGGGGAGAGACTGAGTGCGCACCGGCGACGGCGTAGAGGTCGGGCATGGCGAACAGTGGCGGGCGGATCCGAGCGGAGCTTGAAAGACAAGATGCCTCCTGCGCTGCCCGCAAAGCCGCCCTCCGCCGCCTCCCTGCGCTCCGTCGTCCTTTCCGACAATCCCGCCGCTCCGCCCACGGCCCGCGTCCCCAGCTCATCCAGTCTTGCAGAGTCCTTTGAGGAGATTTCCATTCCCCCGCCCCTGCCCCAGCGCCCGGCGCCCTCTCTACCTTATGTCCCTCGTCGTGTGCCTCCACTCCGCTCGGCAACCACAGGCTCTAGCAGCCTCACCCACACACCCACACTGACCCCTCTTGCGACCAAATCCAAACGGCCAACCCCTGTACCTGCTGCCGCACGGAATCGCTACATCTCTGTTTTCAACGCCAACATCCTTCAGCGTCGGCGGGCAGAGGCGCAAAGCCCCTCCCCCAGAAAATTCTCTCATGCAGAAGCCAAAGCTAAGCGCACGCGGCAGGCCGCGGGCTGGCGGGGCCTTTCTGTTGATCTCATCACAGCCACCCCAGAAGAACTCACAGCTCACGATCAAAGCATCAAAGGTAAACAGAAAGAATGGGATATCGAGTTGGTTGTCAATGAGAGCATCGGTCCTCACGAGACATTGGAGGGCCAGATTGTCAAGGCTATATGGGTCCGTTCGAGGATCGAGAAATCAAAATTGGCAGAGATCTGGTGAGCATCTAGTCCACTTGCTCAGAACAAAGTGCTAGAGTCGTTGCAGGAACGAGTGTGATCCACATGGGAAAGGCGCACTTGACGCAGATTCATTTGCACGTGGGATGTGGCGTATCGACGAACACCTCCGCCGCTCTCAGACCCAATCCTCCACCCTTCGAAATGCAACCTCCACATCTCTTCGCAGTGCGAGGATTAATACTATCCATCCTCAGTTACGTCCAATTATCAGTGCATCCCCCGTTGCGACGTCGGTCAGAAGATCGTCGAGTGTTAGAGACAGTGGCCGACATCCACCGCCGCCTCCCTTGCCGAAAATCATCCTTCAGTAATCCTCATATGTAATATTCGACTCATTCCGTGCTAGATACTCAGGTTGCTTTACCTCCGCGTGTTAATTTGGACTGGATTCCCTCTCATTCTCAAGCTCCTCTTTCCAAGCTTGAATCAACGCCACACCTAGCTCTTTTCCAAGCGCAAGAGCGAGTGGCACAGGTACTGCATTGCCTATTTGTCGAATTTGCTGCAGTGTTTTCATAAGAAGGGAAGACAAAAACCAAATCCGTTCACTCACATCTGCATACACCCCGGATCCTGTGCTTGGAGATTCGAAGATATAATAATCTGGGAATCCTTGAGACCGCGCATATTCACGGATTGTCAACATTCGTTTTTGCTAGATAAACCGTGGATGTGAATGAATATTCGACTCAGAGACGTTGATATACGTGCGTTTGGATGTAACGGTTTTGCGTTCCTGCTCGCAGGTGTCAGGCTCGTTAATGTGCAAACAAAGTGGTCATCCAGTGCAAGGCGACCGTAGAAAGCTACAAAAGCGGTTTGAATGAGGTGATATAACTGATGAATGAGTGGTCTCACACTTTTGTGTATCCTTATCGTATCTCGGTCGGAGTTCTGAGGGTATGTCTAAAGAATGGATAAATGCCACGATATCATAATATGAAACCATCTATCATCACCATTATGATCTGCTCCCGGTTCTAGTGGTACAGTTGTTGTCCTATCTCACCCCATCACCAGTTCAGAGGCAAAAAAAAAAGAAAGAGAAAAACACACGCTTCAACCAATTTATACGAAAATCGCCTCGTATAATGTCCCTTGACGTCCCCATCCTCCCCCATTTCTTTCCTTAACCACATCTGGAACCGGTTTTGTGGTTTCATTCCATACTGCACGCCGTGAGGATACCCAGGGTACTGAGAGAGCTCGTTGGAACCCTGGCCATGAAATGCAGCATGGAATGACGGAATACCGAGTATATCTTGACGGTAATGAGCTGATCTTTTGTCTTCAGCTGTCGCAGGTATGATTTGGTGTGGGTTGACCCTTATCGCCGAAACCGTTCTAAGCCGATCTGATGTTACAAGTGTAATACTTACCAATCGAACCTCGGCTAGGTAGACAGACTATCATCAGCAACCAAAGGATGAAATCAAAGAAACAAGCATACTAGATCACCAATAGCAGCATCGACCGTGATAGGCCTCAACGGCGCACACTGATACGATTCTCCATGCACAATACTCCTTGTCGGTGGCGGTAATTTATTCCCATTAGGCAGTAACGGACTGATTGCTCCTCTCTTCCACGCATACACGGGAACGGGGTGTTTCGGTAACGGCAGTCCCCTCTTCGCACCCCAAAAAATGACTCGTTCTCTATTCTGCGGTGTCCCATATTGACCTGCTTGTAAAACTTTCCAATGTACTTGATAACCTAGTGCGACAAGCGTCCTCATAATAAACTTGACGACACCAGATTTGATTCCGCCTGAAAGGATACGACCGATTTTTTCGCTTAGGAGAGGATGGTGAAGCAGTCCACGGACGTTTTCGAGGAGGAAGTAACGAGGTTCGTAGTGTTCAAGGTAGGAAAGCATGTTGCAGGGCAAGGTAGATCGGATGTCATCGGCTTGCTGAAAGAGATGGCTATTAGTTAAAAGCTTGAACGAGTGCAAGAAAGACAACTGACCTTGTTGGTGTTCGCCCCACTGAACGACTGACAGGGCGGGCCTGGGCATATGATATCAAAAAAAGACTTTTGGGGAAAGAGGTCATCGCCATCTCGGCCTTACCTCCAAAAATAAAGTCGACTTCATCCTTCTTAGGCATGTTTGGGCACACTGTCTTCCCATCGTTGGAAATTAATCGACAAGGGTCTTTGCCTTGGTGTGTTTCAATGGCGTGCCTGAGTAGAAGACTGCTGTCTTTGCAGTATACTTTGGTTCGGGGATGATTACGCCTAGAGTTATTGCATCTCAGTTACTTCTTCGAGTTGACAATATCGATTTTTACTTGTATGTCAGAGCAGCCGCAGGCGAATACTCCACGGCCCACTTTGTATCAACGAATCCTGACATATCCATGCCAGTTCCTAACCCACCAGCACCTACCAGGGAGACATTGGATGTCAGCCCTATCCCCGAGCGAAGTTGTAAAGTCCTTACCACTGAATAGTTCCAACCCTCTCAGCAGTCCATTTTGATTGAACAGTTCTTGAGTGCGCATGATATCATCATTTCGTGCTTCTTGACAGACTTCACAATGGTCAAAATCTTCATCGTCAATGATAAAAAGTCCATGCCGTATGTCTCCCTTCTGGTTCAGATAAAAATGATCATCGTGCTTGACCCACTCTTCGATCTCCGTACGTTTCCTGAGGTAACGGACATAACATCGTCCATCAAGTCGTTCAAGCTCTATTTCACCAGTTCGAACAGTCAAGAAGAGGCGGCGCTGGAGCTACATTGACACACGAACAAGTTCCAGACAGCCTGAATACATACCTCATCAGAAATCAACTCTTGAGACGTTTGTGGGCCATGTTCATGCCTAGCGCGGACATAATCATCGTAGCGGCCTAGAAAACGGACTCGAACTCTTATCTGGTCCCTTTTGTCATTGGTCAATTCGATGATCTGGCCAATCTCCAGTAAGTAGTCATTAACGTCAATTGGCCGGATGTAGACAAATTCGTGTCGATGGTAAGTGACATCGTGAAAGGAAAATCCATTGTGAACCTTCCGGAATCCGTGTGTAAAAACTTTGGTTTCCTCGATGGAGCAGCAGTAACAAGGACAAAATCCAGGCATGGATTTTAATGCAAGGTCATACCGCTCCTTCGTTGGTATATTGATGAATGCCGCATGCTCTTCATCGTAGGTGAATCTTCAGAGGACCAAGTCAACCTTGAATGGGGAAGCAGCAAACGACGACTCACCCACAATGGTAATCTTCTGAATCGGGCACGCGATCATCAAAAGGTTCTTTGTTTTCTGGCTCACGGAGCCAGGATACTTGACATTTTTTGAAGATACTTGCTATGGGATTGGTAGCACAAGAATTGATTAGGAATAATGATTTTGAGTGGGCAGCTTCTTGAAGTATTGTCTTTGATCCGTGGACCATCCATTGTCCGTGAAAAAGCTTTTGGTTATTCTTCTCCATGAAATGGAAGATGACACAGAACCTGCAATTGATTCAGCGGCAATGAGGCAAAGTTGGGATTGATGCGCACCATAGTTGGTTGCCATACTGGTTTGGTGATTGAGCAGCAGCAGTCTTATCGTTTTGCTCGCGGATTCTATTTGAATCTTGACCTGGCATCACCATCACAATATCACCAATCTATGTCCCATCTGAGAAGTTGATATCACCTTGAAAAGAAACCTACCCAGTACTCTACGCCATCAATCTGAACGCTCTCAAAATAATTGTCGCGATATTTCGAAGGGGTACCCCAGATGATTGACGTAGGATCTTCATTGTGCTCTTTTCCTACGTCAGCGATAGCTTCCGCAATAGCTTCAGCCTCTTGGGGTTCACCAATGACGCGGAAGGGATTATTGAAGAGCTGTTCAGCGACTTGGCTGACTATAGGAGTTATTACGGTAGCTTTGGCTTGTTTGATGACTTTGCCTGTAGCAGGCGTGTAATTTGACTTCTCAACTTGTTCAGGCATGTTTACAAGGTATTTCAGAAGTGGTGAACGTTTCAAACTCAGATTACAGTCCTCGCAGAGTGACCAGATGGACGCCGCCATGAAGGCTCTCTATGTGGCTACTATTAGGACAAGAAGTAGATAGAGGAAAGCAAGGCCGCACCACGCCGTCTGTCTCAATATCAGCTTGTATCAGTCGACGACCTAATAGAATTTCCGGCGAGATGACAGGATTTTTTCTAGGAAATGATAATCTGTCAAGGTTATCGACAAATTCATTGTAGGTGATCCGTATATCCCGCATAGCTGCTGCAATTGCGAGATGAAGTATGTACACTTGAGTCCAGAATGGGATGAAATATTCCTCGTAGTGTCTCGAAGGTCTGCCGAGGATATACCAGGCTTTTTGAGTCTGAAGATAAATATTCCTATGTACATACCATGAGTGCAAAAGTGGTAGCAAAACTAGGACCCAGAAAGTACCCACCGATCCATCTTCTTTGAGTCTGGATAATCATAAAATGTAATATTGACAAGGGTCGAAGTCTTGATTGAAGTTGATGTCGATTCAACATCACTGTTAATCGACATGCGGTCCCAGTCCTCCTCATCCCCACCGTCTATCCTGAAGTCTTCAAAATCCTCCTCATCCTCTTCATCGTCACTATCAACCTTGTCAACTAGCCAAGGTATTGCTGAACCCATTGCATAAAACTCTCCTGCTTTCATGCCGTATTCAGGCCGCAACTCCAGCAAGCGACTTGGGGAAACCAACTCGTCTGAGGCTCGGTCGAAAAGAGACACGTCGTGTAATACGAATATAGGAAAATCGCTTCCTGTCGACATTCCTTCTCTTGCAAGTAGGTCATCCTCGTAAACGTATTCACCTGTGAAACGTGTAGCAGCTCGGTTATTTGATCATTGGGACCCAGTGTGAACGTGCCTAAAGGGAGATCATTTGTTTCCTCCACAATGTCTACGTGATTAGTTTTTGAGGAGGTTACAAGTGAAGGAGCTGGACTGTTTGTCATCTAACAGTGTACGAGACGATTTAACCAGATATTTTTCAATCAACAAGACGAGGAGACCTTGCGGGGATGTTGCATTCTGTACCTCTTTGTCTGAGGACTCCGACATGGTGATAGTGAAGGTGCGGAACGTCGAGAACGGGGGGGAGGCACAGTTATCTCAACGTGAACTTGGCGTCTTTTCATTGCTATCCGGTGCGGCAGGAGACAAGGCCAAATTCGAACGCCGACTCATCAACTTCACTCTTTCTCTTCCCGGCCATGGCTTCCCTCCCCGTCGTCGACCTCGGGGTCGACTACACAGTGGATAAAGGTATGATAATGATGGATGTATTGAATCTCAAAGAAATATTTGAAATCTTGGCCAGATAAAATTAAGGAATTCCTGTCCAAGTTCAAGGGACAGCAGGAGAAGGACCTCGAAGAAAACTTTGCAGATATTGATATTCACGATGATGAGGGCGCAGATGGGGATGAACTGAGGTCGTTCAAATACATGACTCAGTTGGTACGCGTGCACTTACGCGTTTGAACGCGTCTTTGGGCGCTCACATCCCGACAGCAAAAGATCGCAAATCGGGAACAACAAATGCTTGTAATTGCGCTAGAGGATATCTACTCGGTAAATATTCAAGATTTTGTGTCTTACGGCCCTGACGATAGTGGCAGCACGAATCTGAGGGAAATAGTCTTGTTGCCAAGATTCAGTTCAATACCCGCCGATATGTTCAGCTCTTCTGTGAAGTCGTCGATGAGCTTATGCCCCCACCTACTCGCGATATCTCCGAATATGACGAGGTTATCGATGTCATTTTACACCAACGACGACAGCGCAACGAACAAATCGAAGGGGGCCAGGAAAAATTTCCCGATCATCTTTTAAGAAGATAGTAAGTTTAGGTCTTCCTTCATCCGTGCCAGCTTCTAACGTTTGATCTCAGTAATCTTTACTTTAAGCCACTCAAAAGAGATGCCCCACTCGCAGTGCGGGATGTCAGAGGTTCTTACCTGGGTCGTCTCATTACTGTTCGCGGTATCGTCACCCGAGTGTCAGAAGTCAAACCTCTCCTCCAAGTCAATGCTTACACATGCGACGTCTGTGGTTCAGAAACCTTCCAGGATATTGCTCAGAAGACTTTCAATCCCCTCGTTGACTGTCAGAACGAAAACGAATGCAAGAAAAACGGTATCAGGGGGTCTCTCCACATGCAAACGAGGGCATGTCGATTCAGTCCTTTCCAAGAAGTCAAAATCCAGGAGATGGCAAGCAATACTTCAGTGCTAATAGGTTTAAACTAACGTAGTAACTAGGCTGATCAAGTCCCTGTCGGGCACATCCCTAGATCAATGACGATCCATGTTCACGGAAATCTTAGTCGCTCAATGAATCCCGGCGATGTCGTGGATATTAGTGGCATTTTCCTACCTATACCTTATACTGGTTTTCAAGCTATTCGCGCCGGACTCCTCACTGATACGTATATCGAAGCTCATGACGTCCATCAGCTCAAGAAACAATACAGTGACATGGAAGTGACGCCCGAAATTGTTCGGAAGATCGAGCAGCTCAAACGTGATGGTAATATCTATAATAAATGCGCTATGAGCATCGCTCCTGAGATTTACGGGCACCTGGATGTCAAGAAGGCTCTTCTACTTCTCCTTGTTGGGGGCGTCACCAAGCAGACCGGCGACGGCATGAAAATCAGGGGTGATATCAACATCTGTCTCATGGGTGATCCTGGTGTAGCCAAATCCCAATTACTCAAATACATATCCAAGATCGCACCTCGAGGTGTCTACACGACCGGTAAAGGTTCCTCGGGTGTCGGTCTTACTGCTGCCGTCATGCGAGACCCAGTTACCGACGAGATGGTTTTAGGTACGAATTTGTCTCTTCCCCATGATTTCAAATTTATGAAGTCCCGCAGAGGGTGGTGCACTGGTACTAGCCGACAACGGTATCTGCTGTATTGATGAATTTGACAAAATGGAAGAAGCTGACCGTACCGCCATCCACGAAGTTATGGAACAACAAACTATCTCGATTTCCAAGGCCGGCATCTCAACTACGCTGAATGCACGTACCTCTATCCTTGCTGCTGCCAACCCTCTTTATGGTAGATACAATACTAAAGTATCGCCTGTTGAGAACATCAATCTTCCGGCTGCTCTTCTCTCCCGTTTTGACTTGCTCTTCCTGATTCTGGATAAACCTACTCGTGAAGATGACGAACGTCTTGCTCAACATGTTACATACGTGCATATGCACAACCAACATCCTGATCTTGAGGTTGAAGTCATTGAACCCCATATCATGAGGTGCTCACATTTGGACTGATATCATCATACTCAATTGATATCTTTCTGTAGGCATTACATTGCCATGGCACGTCAGCGTCGACCGGTTGTTTCACCTGAAATCTCCGGTTACATTGTTGACTCGTACGTTCGGTTGCGTAAGATGTCAAAAGAAGATGAACAAGCAAAAAGATCCCACACTTATGCCTCCCCGCGTACGCTCCTCGGTGTCCTCCGTCTAGCTCAAGCTCTCGCTCGTCTGCGCTTTGCGAACTCCGTTGAACACGGTGACATTGATGAGGCACTCCGTTTGATGGAGTGCAGCAAAGAAAGCCTGCACGATGATAAGGAGAAAGAATTTGAACCGGACAAGTCTGTTGTCAGTCAGATTTACCGGTTGATCAAGAATATGGGTGGTACGAAAGGAAGACGAAAGAGGCAGAAGAGGATGGGTAAGGGCCCGGTAGGTGAGAGGGACATGGACGTCGACTCGGATGAAGACGAAGATGATGAAACGCTTTCCATGGTCGATGTCCGCGCCAGAGTGATCAATGCTGGGTTTACAGAAGCACAATTCATGGAAACTATTCGTCAAGTGAGTTCGATTCTTTACTTATGGATTCTCGGCACTCACAACAATGCATAATCAGTACGAAGACTTAGATATCTGGTTCCTAGTCAACAACGGAGCGAAGCTCCAGTTTAATACTATCCGTGCTTGAAACATTCGTCTCCTGCCAAGTTTTTCTGTAATATATGTACAAGTAGTCTCGCGTTTGGTCTGTTTACTGCTCTGCCACTGATTGTGGTATCTCTAATGCTGCTTATGACATACTATCTCATAGATCTATCAGAGTGAATCTAAGAGTTCGAGATAAATACAGCGATATGGAACAGACATTGTTTTATGGTGATCCTAGTATTTGAGACCCTAAGCGAATATAGACAGATGTTAAGAATTAGGTTATGTATGTTGATGATAATGCTCGGGTGTTATTATTCACTCTTGACCCCCGCTGAGCTGTGCTCACCAGTCCCACTGATCAATCTTGTTTCCTCCTTTGCTCCAGAAGCAAAATGACGCTGCTTCTCCTGATCATCCCTCTCCTCCTCTTCCTTGTTTTCTTCTTCATCCTCAATAAGATTCTCATCACGATACTGCTCTTGACTAGTTGCCACGCCACCCGTAATCGCAGGGTCTTCATCGTCCAAGAAGCCTGAGTGAAAACCAATACCTTCCATTGATTTCTTTGGCAGCTGAGATCCCGTCAACCCAGTATTTTCGTCCGCATCATCCTCATCTTCCGAAACTTCACCAAATGCATCATACAACTCTCTCGTACGACCTGTACTTCCAGTGGCTCCACCTCGATCGCCCAATCCATTCATCGACATCTCTTCTAATCCAAGTCGTCCATACCCTGCGCGACGTTGTCGACGCCTACGCAAGCAGAAGAATACACCTACACCAAGACCAAATAATACGACAAGTGCTACCGCGCCAAAGAACCATTTCTGACTGGATTCAAGCTTGGACAAGTCAGGGAACCAGCCTTCATCTGGCGTAGAATCGATTGCAGTTGCAACTGGTGAAGGTATAGGACTAGCAAAGGCGGGTTTGGAATTTTCCCCTTCTTTCGTACCGTGATCACCTGGAAGATGACTAGTAGGTTTGGGATGTTGCTTGATTGCTCCTGAAGCAAGAACTGGTCGCATGGGAACCTCAATTGGTGGGAGGACATTAGCAACATCGGTGACCTCATATTTACGCGTTTTTTCTGGGTCTATAGCGGAACCCCAGAACATCATACTCCACCCAAGAAAGGAACCATTATTCTTCTGAACTTCATTCTGGTCAAAAACATGGATCGTCCAATTACCTATCAGACTTTCGCCCCTATATCAATGAAATCAATTTTTGATCCTGAGCAGAAATACCAAAAAAAGACCCACCAGTGCTTCACGGTCATAAAAGTCCACCCAGGGAAACCAGAAGTGTCGGCATCAAATCCGCGTTTGCTGGCCAAGACACTCCTGACCCCGTTAGGGCTGATAAGTGTGACCTCAACATCTCCTCGTCGAGTATGCTGAATCCAAACTTTGACGTTGATATGCTCGAGCCTCTCGAAATTGTTTTCATTCAATAACTGTTGCGTGATGGTAATCTTACTCTCAACGCCACCGGAACCGATGAACTGCCCACCAGTATAGTCACCTTCACTGACCATCTTTGCATCATTCAGTTGGATAGTTTCCGTAGAGAGCCAGGTCTGCGGTTTAACCAGCGACCATGATCGGGCAGCCTTGACAAAGGCATAAGCGTCGAGTGCTCCATAGCCGTACTTGTAGCTGTACATTCTACCTGTGGCAGTCCTTTCCCAATCCAAATCATCTGGGTTGACAATTCGCGCCGTCTCTACACAGAGATGCTGGATGTCACGCCAACCAAGATCGGGTCTGCACTACATAGATTAGCCTGCAATATCTCAAAAAGGATCGACATACCTAGCCTCCAATGCCAGCGCAAAAACACCGACGGCATTTGGTGCCGCTGCTGATGTACCACCATGTGTCGTGGCACATGAGTTTTGCCCCTTATCAGTTGTCACCTGAAACAAATGACATGTGAATAAACACACCGGTTGCGGTAAAAATATCCGTACGATGTGCTGGCCGCTGCCAGAACTATAGGCCACAATCATATTGGCAGCGCAAGGTTCCGAGTAGTATGGATGCATTCCTTTGTAGTCAATGGCTGCAACTGTGATCGAATAAATGCTATTAGTGTAACCATCAAAGTTACACTGGTCTCCTTGCGCAGCACCATTGCCGCTGGCGAAAACGAAGATTGAGCCTTTTCCACTCCGCCCTTGGTTGATTCCATTCACAACTGCCTTTTTGATGAGATATCCCGGACCCTCCATGGATTGACCATTGTCGGGTGGTCCCCAACTGCAGCTGTATATAGAAACGTTGTGAAATCCATAGTTCAAAGCCGCCGCTTCATCGACATCAGAGATAGGTCCAGATAAAATGCGGACTCCAGCAACCTTGGACTCGTAAGCGATACCTACACCACAGACATTATTCTTGAGTGCAGCCACTTGACCTGCGCATCTAGTTCCATGGTGGTCGTCAAAGTTTTTGGGTGTCGGGAGAGGTTCATGGTCATTGAAGTCATATGAATCATCCGCATCCTTTCGGAAAGTAAGGCATATGTACACCTATGAAAGTTATTAAGCGCACAAAATTTGCGGCAAGATCCTCGCTTGTATAATCCAAACCATCATCCACCAATGAAGATATTATGCCCTTCCCCGTGAGACCCATCTCCCACACCGATGTTGCATTCATGGAGTGTTCTGGAAACTTGTTGTTTACAAGGTGCCATTGTCGTTCAAAGAGCGGGTCTTGGATGCCAAACCGCGAAGCAGTCTCGCGAGATAAAGCATAGTCATCAGGCAATTTTGGAGGAGCCCGTTTGACTCGTTGCCGTAGTTCCTGCTTGGACAGATATTTTACAGAGGTAGTTATTCTGCGTGTGTAATCTGCATCTTCGGACCGTACCGAAAGGAGTGTACTGGCTCGAGCTTGGAGTTGTCGAAATGTTTCAATAACTAGGTCTTCGCTCTCCCCTCGGGAACTGTGTTGTTTTTTGAATGCTCGGACCAACCAGTGGTTTTTCAGTTCTCCGGCTTGCTCGACAAGCTCCAGTCCGAGAGCCCGAAGTACATCATCCAGCGATGCAAGGGATGAGTCGTGCTCTATGACGTAGTAGTTATGTGTGTCGTAGAAGCGTTTGGCAGGAAATGCAGCAAGCACAGTCTGCAGAAGAAGAAAGGCAATCGGCCAAAGGTGACGCATGGAAAACAACAGCTCAAGTCGCACAGCCACCCCTCCAATGACCACCCTACCATATGTAGATTTTCTTGATCGACGATTCTTCTCCTCCCATCAATTTCATTCGAAAAACGGGTATATCTGACTTTGAAACGAGTACCACGTCCGTAATGCATCTTTCACCGAAGAGATGCTCACATTCCAGGTCCCGTGTATTCGATCTTCCTCAACGTCTAGTCGTTGCTTTTTCAAGGCACCTACATCATAGGGAAGCATCGTTCCTTGAGCATAAGGCACTCTGATCTTCTCAGAGGGTTTGATTTCTCCATTCTTATCATGTTGTTCCTGTGAAATAACCGCCGGAATAGGAACTGACATCTAAATTCATGCTCTCTTCTGCACATTCCTCTACATACTCTTTCAATAGCCCTTGATGCAGCTTAATTGTCTTCGTATTCTCAGCAGCAGATAAAGGGACATTAGACGGTGAAACACCGGATACTATCTGACGTGTGTTGATACCATCTCTTTGGCATGCGGAATGTGCTTCTTCTCGTCCGGAAATTTTTGTATTGTGCCTGGCGAGACTTTTGTTATAAAGCCTATTGCATGGATTTAAGAGTGGGTATTCTGTCTCTCTGATGGGCACTATGTCCTCAAATTCCAGTGAAAAACCACCTGTAAAAATGGCACCATATAGGGTCCATTGGTTCCGTAGCACCATTTTCCAGGTCATCGTTGTAGGAGGCGTCTTCTTCTGCGTATGTATCTTTATAGCCTCTGGCCCTAGGTCTACAATTTCTTTTCAGGCCCCTGGCATGTACAATGCCCTCAATGCTCTGGGGGCTGGTGGACTGGCCACACCCTTTTTTTTCAATGCAGCTGCAGCTGCCGGGTATAGTAAGTATTCTGTCCAACTGCCCTGCAAGAAAGAATATCCTGAACTGTTCTAGTTGCAATGGCTATCCTTTGTGTAATTGGGGGCGTTATCGTAAGTAAGATTGGCGTCCGACGGGCACTGTTCGTGCGTAATTACACCTCCTTCCGAGTATACATGTTCTCACAGACGAAAACGGCTAGATCTCTAGCACGGGTGACCTCGTGTGAGTAACTTCCCATAATTTAATCCCCGAGATAAACTGGCGTCTACCAGATATGCCGGGGGTCTTTACCTTAACTCTGAAAATGGAACACAATGGTTCCTTCTCTTTGGATCTATCTTATCCGGGATGACAACTGGGCTGATGTATGCTGTCGAAGGACCAATCATCACTGGTGAGACCTTGATGTCACTTTGTATAGAAAATATTGTTGAGCACCATGCCACCCAGCATATCCTGAGCCCGATCGCCGGGGACGTATGTTGGGCTTATGGGTGCTCATGCGCACTGCCGCACCTGTCATTGGGGGGGCAATTATCTTCGGCCTCAACGCCAAATTGGACTCGCCCGGTAGTGTCTCCCTTCACACTTACGTCGTCATTATTGGTATAATGTGTGCCGGGCCATTCATTTCACTCCTTATCTCCAACCCCAACCAAGTGCAAAGGCGAGACGGTGTCAAGATTTATCTCAGAAAACAGGGTTGGGCTCAAACAATACGTCAATTCTTCAAGGTCCTCAGTTCGCAAAATGTGCGCTCTTTCTGCATATCGTTCCAATAAGCACAGCGCTCAAGTTAACGCAACAGATTCTCCTTCTCTGCCCTTTGTTCTTCACATCATGGTTCTACAGTTCTTACATCGGTGTGCATCAAAACCCAGCTCCGTTTGTCGGCATCATTCACTTTAAATAGGCACTCTCCAAACTCAATATTTTAACATTCGCACTCGTGGACTTTGCGGTCTCGTGACTCGATTTGGAGACATCGCCGGTGGCGTTGCAATCGGATACTTCCTCGATTATTCTAGTTTGTCTATTAAAAGACGAGCACGATTAAGTTGGATCTTCCTAATGGCTTTAAACCTTGGTCTCTGGGTCTGGGCTGCAATCGTCACTAAACTACTTGAGAGTCATGGAGAACTACTAGAGAGACACGGACCCCGTATCGATTGGACATCTGGATCTCTTTTTGGCAAAGTATTCGCTCTGGCCATTGTGTTTGAGTTCACGGCATTCGCCACTCAGACCCTCTTATACTGGCTCATCAGCTGTAGTGAGTTTGATAATGACCCAGTTCGCTCATAAATTTTTCACACTCTACAACCAGTGTCAAACGACTTTCTTACTCTCTCTTACATGACTGGAGCATTTCGTGGTATGGAGTGTGTCGGGCAAGCTGTTGCATTTGCCATCAAGTCTTCCAACACGACCAACTGGCTATCCATTGGATTGAATATCGGTTTCAGTGAGTATTTGATAGCCTCGAACATTGTAGTTTATAACATCGCGTCCTCAGTTATCTTTTCATTGCCGTTTGCTTGGCTTGTCATCCGCAAGATCGGCGTGGATGAATTCGAAGAATTCAACTTTGATGACACTGACGAGAAGAGAGATGGGAATGTGGAGGTCAAAGCCAAGGATCACGAAGATGCCAGCGTGACATGCCACTGATGTATTTACACTGGAACCAAACGAGGTGGTTAAAAAAAGCTCGACATTGTCAGATGTATAACTATGTTCTCTTTTCTTTTTGATGTAATCATTTTACTCTCAGACAATTGAAAGATATTTCCCGCCGTAATGGTACGAGAGTTATATGATTCGAGTAAGACGATAAAGTAGATCAAGCCTTGGCACATTGACCATCTATCGACAAGACTAGGGTAAGAATAGGAGCATATGGAGTGATCAAATTGATACAAACGTCCTCTCCAGTGATTGACGTAGATATGAGTGATATAAGTACCCTTTGGAGTGCCTTTGGACTGGAGCGGATAACACAAGGTGGTGCAGAATAAGACAAACCAACAATATATAACAGCAAGCAGTGAATGATAAATCTTAATCAGTCATGTCATCTAGCATTTTCTATTACGAACCATTTTACGACTTTGAGCGTCTCATAGGTGATTCATTATCAAACCGCTTCGGGTTTGGGGGACACGAGTTGCAGAGGCGCGAGAAAGGTGAAGAAGGGACGCCTGGAAAGGCGCTTCGTCCCCGGTAAACAAACTTTCATTAGTTCTGCGCTTTGTTGCTCATATTTAAATTGGTAGCATGGATCTCCATGAGGACTCTTCTAAGAATTTGGTCACTGCTTCTTTTGAGCTTCCTGGTCTGCAGAAGGAAGACATTAACATCGATGTGCATAATAATCGCCTCAGTGTGTCTGGTGAAAGCAAAATGTCGAAGGATTACGACGAGCATGGATGGGCGGTCTGCGAAAGACGATTTGGTAAATTTTCTCGCACATTGCAGTTGCCCCAGGGTGTCAAAGTATGCCATCACCACGACTCCTTGATCTCTCTGACGTCATTATCCTTTTTCGCAGGACAGCCAGATCAAAGCAAACATGAACAACGGCATCCTCACTGTCACTTTTCCCAAGGCTTCCGAGGCCGCTGCGCCCAAAAAGATCGCTGTAAACTAAACATGATTTGTGACCAGTTAGACCCATGTACAATATTCGTTGTTTCAATGTTTACAGTGATCGGTTCCAAAGGCTGACCAAAGATATATAAAAAACACCCAAGAATTCAAACATCAATGGCATTCGTTCCAATTTAATCTTCGCTTCTAGTTAGACTCAATGTTTCGTCACACGGAACGTATCATCAGACCCGGTATTTCCCTATCCAACAACGCATGCATGCCCACCCATGTCTTGTAGACTCGTATATATTTTGCAATGGTTTCGTGTACTTTGAATATCGAGAAGCTATCCTTCCCTTGACCTGGCCCTTCCACCAGTGTCCACCTAATCCCTCTCCTCCGCACGAGAATGTTGTCACCTCGACTAGCAATCACAATGCCAATGGGATTAGCAATAATATCAAGATACGGGAGCCTTTTCCTAACAAGCTTCATAGGTCATCTCAACATCCACACCCGGACAACTCCCGGTCGTCTTTGAGTTCACACAGAAGTTGTTCCTTTCCTAGTAGCTCGTTTTCTGGTCATAAGCCAGCACAGAGGATTCCATTTGATCTGCGTCAACTCCCTCAGTTTGCTTCTGACCTTGCCCTTCATCAAGAAATTCAATGGCATGAAATTTGGAATCCCCGTTCACTGTGTTTACACTGGGATGTTACTCGTTCTACGACCAGAACACTCTCTTCGCGGTACAACATTGTCGTCCCCGACTTCAAATCCCCTGCCTTACACAAGGCCATCGAATGTCTTGAACTGTGGTCCGATCATCCTGTTCTTGCTTGCTATATGCGTGAATTGAATTGGGGTTCCGTCCCGGTGAGGAGCAACCCGACTGTTTTGGAACTTATTCAATCAATATACAACTACCTCGGCACACCTTTGACCCACGACGACCTGAGATACATTCGATCTACTCCTCAGAACAGACATCTTTTGGAGCAAGCTTGTCAGCACCGAATTGAAGAGGGGTATTATGCCATCAACGATGTTGAACGAAAAGGGGCGTTTAGAAGATCAGATGTTTTAGGGAGTCATAGATGCTTCTGCGGTATTCGTGCAACCAAGATGGGCGATAAACAGGATGTTCTCTTTTTCAACTTCGGTCCTGGTCGTGTTCCCCACTATTGAAAAAGGCTCCAATTGATTGATGATTTGTTCCTAATTACATTTTAATTGTAGAAATTCCTCTATCATACATAGCATATTTTCTTCTCAGGCAACAGAGATTATTACTGGCAGGAATTATCGTTGATGCCAGCCACGTGTGTGTGATGTAAATTGTCCTTAAATTGTCCTTGAGATGTATTTGCTTTCGACTTCAGCGTGCACTATCGCTCATGACATTCAAGGATAAGGTACCTGAACCTGAGTCGATTTCTGAGGTCCCCCTGGTTCGACACCACGAGGATGGCAAAACGGTGGAAGATGAAGCGCGAGTTCTTGACCAAGATGTAAAGCCATCCATGGGTGCCAGCACCTCCAAGAAGAGGAAAAAGAAAGTGCCTAAAACACCACATGCACTTTCAGGAAAGTCTGAGATCCCGGAGGAACTCGTGAATGAACTTTTGGATAAAGTTGCAGCGGATGGTAGTGTTCCAGAGGAGAAACTAACCATAGAAAATATCACAGAGGCGTTGGTGCGGCTGAAGACCATGAACATAAGCTTCGTGCAAGGCAAGGTCGTGCACGGAGAGCCGAATAAGAAGGATATGGGTGGGCATAAGGTGATTGATTCGCTTCTGGCCCTCAAGTTAATGTACTGATATCACTTTCTGTGTCTAGTTCTGGGGAACGCAACCTGTACCTCAACCAGGTCTGTATGTCCCTTTGATCTGATGCTCAATAACTTATGTACCATTTCACTGCCAGGCGAAGGACCTCCGACTGATGATGGGTACATCGAACCGTCAAAACCAATAGAAGAAATTCGTTCAGAGCCCTATCCGTTACTTAAGGACTTTGAATGGAGCATCTTGGATATCAGTGACTCCAATCAGGTTTATATTCTTTTTATTATAATAAATTTGTCTCATGACCATCTCATCTCAGTGCAAAGAGGTCTATGATCTGCTGTCGGCAAATTATGTGGAGGATGAAGGAGCAAGCTTCAGATTTCAGTATAGCGCCGAATTCCTGCAGTGGTAAGAAATATATTATCTTGTCCCCGCTAAACTTTACACTTTCTGTTAATACAAGGGCTCTGATGCCTCCGGGATATCATAAGGAATGGCACATCGGTGTCCGCTTGGTAGCTACCAAGAAGTTGGTGGCATTCATCTCGGGTGTTCCTATGACTCTGAAGGTCCGCAAGAAGTACGTGCGACATAGTATCTGATTGTGAAGCGACCTGAAAGATCGTCATTAGTGTGATAAATGTAACGGAGATCAACTACCTCTGTATTCACAAACGGTTGCGTTCAAAACGCCTGGCCCCTTTGTTAATCAAAGAAGTAACCCGCCAGACGCATTTGAAGGGCATCTTTCAAGCAATATATACTGCTGGTGTGGTTGTCCCAACGCCAGTATCTACTTGCCGGTGGGTCAATCGTTTGTTTAGCTTCAAGATTGACTTTAGTTTTCTGAGTAATCTCAATAGATATCATCATCGCTCTCTGAACGTTCCAAAGCTCGTCGACATCGGCTTCTGTCCTGTGCCTCGGAATTCTACACAAGCTCGCATGATCCGATTGAATATGGTACCTGACTCAGAGATGTTGGCAGGTATCCGAGAGATGGAAGACCGAGATGTGCTTCAAGTTGCTCATCTTTTCACGAGATACATCCAACGATTTGGCATGCACCCAATCTTTGATCTGGAAGAGATAAAACATCAGTTTCTGAGTGGGAGGGGAAAAGGCAATGATGGTCCTGGAAGACGGAAGGGCCAAGTAACGTGGGCATATGTTGTTGAAGTGATTTATACTCATTGAGATGTATTGCCGCATATTGATCACCATACTTGTTGCAGGATCCTCTAACACATAGGATAACCGACTTTTTTTCCTTCTACTCTTTGCCCTCGACGGTCATTGGGAATCAGAAGTATCCAGTTCTTGAAGCAGCATATCTTTATTACTATGCTTGTGATGTTGCGTTCGAACCCAATGCAGAGAAAGACGGGCTCCTCAAAGATCGTCTACATGCATTGATCACCGATGCGCTCATAGTTGCCAATCGTGCTAAATTTGACGTATTCAACGCTCTGACATTGATGGACAATGTATCAATTTTACAGGACCTCAAGGTTCGTGTTTCTCTACTGTATCTGTCTCGTGCAGCTTCTGAACTCAGATGGGTAGTTCGGAATCGGGGATGGTTCTTTGAATTTCTATTTGTTTAATTGGAGGACAGCTCCATTGGCTGGAGTTGATGCCCAGGGAGACGTTCCGGCGGGCAAAGGAATTGGTGTCGTCATGCTATAAGACATCCCTGTTATCATAGATTTTCGAATACAACCATGGATTGAAGAGTAATGATGCGTGCGTCTGGATTGAAGGGTCTGAGAGCGGCTGGACTAATTTACGTTGCTTTATTCATCGTCACTGATCATGATCACGTCGTCATCGTCGTCAACACCAAAGTCAGGGGTGAGGCTCCGCTCTCTCGAGTGCACTTTTCTACTGTGGTCCGAAGGCCTTGGTATACCTGCACTACTAGATCCAAGAACTCGACCTTCTATGCCCCAGATATGTGTACTTGGTATTTCTTTATGTTTTCCCTTGGATGACGAGGTTGGTGACATCCCGAGAGTCCGACCACTCAGTGTTTGGCCTCCACCACTGAACATTTGAGGTGTAGACTAGAGCAAATTCAGCACAAGAGAATTACAATGAGTATGTAATGTAACCTACTTTCAAATCCAGCTCTGGTGAACCTGGAGTTGAGGAGGGCGGAACATATGCTTTCGCTTTAAATCCAAAGAAGAGTTGGCCAAACGGAAGATTGAGTGCTGCAGGGACTTTGACTGCGGATTCCAGCATGTCATTGTTCACAATGCGGTGCTTGCTAGGACAACCCCAAGATCAGGGAAGAGCTACCCTAACAAGGTGGATACGCACTCGGTTCGAATAATCTTGCTCCCTTCAGACACTTCCTCTATTTTCCTATGGCTAACACCCTTTCCTTTGGTCTTCCTACCATTCAATGTCTCACCCTTTCCCTTAAAGCTCTCCCAGTGATCTCCACCCTTGCTAACTACTGTTTGGGCCGAACTTGTTCCTGCAAATGCACTAGCCATAGAAGAACCTGGCCGTGAGGAACCAGGAGAATGTGAGTTGAGGTCAATATTTAGTTTAGAAGCCATAGTAGCTGGTGGAACGGCTTTGGGTCGTTCGGGCTCGACATACCCCACAGGTGGTGCAAAATCGACTTCGAGGTCTGTGTCCAAAATACTAATTCCCTCTCCACCAGGTTTCGTTTCCATTACAAGGAGTCCGAAGACAATAGAATTATAGACAATTTCGATGATATCGCCCTGAGTTAATGCAGAAAAATTACGAAGAGCTTGTTCGAGCCTGTTATGGTATAAACCAAGTATTCTGAGGAGAGGGAGTTATGGTACTGTAGGCTCACACGGCTTTAGGATCTGAAATCTCCAGAAAATGCACACTCTGTGCTTGTAGCTTGACGAATTTGCCTTTGGTCAGCTCGGTCCCGGTTATACGAATGACATCTCCTTCATTCAATCGAAGGGTCGTCATCATCCAATAAGGCAGATGCACACAACCCTCTTCTGCAATGAATTCAAGCACACCAGCATGCGTGGAGGCTGCCGGATTAGCAGGATTTCGTAATTGGAATGTCCAAGGACCTTCTATCTCCAAGTTGGTAAGACTAGCCAATGCAGATGGTGGCATGATGACTATATAATCAATCAGAGAGAGCCAAAGTAGTAAGGAGTTTCGACGTACCCTTTCCACCATAAGAAACGTTGTCTCTTTGACGGCCTGGCAACATGGCAACACTGTATGCCTTAAGGTATTCATCATAAGATCTCGGACTTCTACTGGTTCTTCCAGGTCCAAAAGCACCCGGAAAACCCCTAGTCGAGAGTTAATGGTCATTTGGGGGAGTGAAATAGAAGCTGATACCCAGCGAGTTGAGCGAATAGTCCATTTTGGTTTGCACCACCGAACTGTAGATTATATCAGCGTGCATAGTGGTTGTGCTCGGAGATGACGCACAAAATCCATATTCATGATGACAAGTCAAGTAATAATGGGAAACGCGCAATCCTAGTCACAGATGTGACGTATCATTGCTTTTATTGGCAACGCGTCTGTTCTAATCTTCTCTCATTTTTCCACTATGGCCAAAACGTCTACACATGCTCAACAGAGCGTTGCCAGACACAGCTTAGGTGCGAATGCAGCCTTTAAAGACAAGGTAAAATTCAGCCATCGACTGAGGTGATTAATTCTTGACTCGAGTTGCAGGGTAAACCAATGGAACTACGACTATCAAATATGGTCGCAGCAAAAGGTGAGCTATTCATTACGTGGGATTGCGTTGCAAGGTTTAATGAGCTTTATAAAGCTATCAGTGATGCTGTTCGGACATCATTGGGTCCTCGGGGAATGGATAAGATGGTATGATTTAGTGATACTAATCCTCATGCAAGTTGATCAAACAAGTGGGTGTAGATCCAAACGTCCAAAGGAGAGACAGTTATAACGAACGATGGTGCTACTATCTTGAAAAGCATCCAGGCTCTTCATCCTGCGGCCAAGATGGCATGCCTCATTCTTTTCCACTCATCTCATCTCTCTTACATCGTCACAGCTTGTAGATCTTTCCGCTGCTCAAGACATCGAAGCAGGTGACGGTACAACTTCAGTCGTTGTCCTCGCTGGAAGCTTCCTTGGAGCCGCTGAAAAGATGCTGCAGAAAGGCATCCATCCCACTACCATTTCCGAAGCTTTCCTAAAAGCTTCTGCAAAAGCTGTTGAATATTTGACAGAGATTTCGACGCCTGTGGACTTGAATGATAAAGCGGCACTCTTGCGTGCAGCCAGTACCTCTCTGAACTCCAAGGTGTGAACTCAAGATCTTTCGGGTTCAGAATCATTTATCATATGTTAGATCGTATCGCAATATTCCTCAACACTTGCTCCTATCGCAGTATCTGCTGTTACTCGTCTTGTTACCCCGACATCATCCAATGTCGACCTCCGAGATATCCGAATTGTAAAGAAGGTCGGAGGGACCATTGAAGACACAGAGCTGGTGGACGGCGTCGTCTTGAACCAAAATGTTGTTGTGTCTGCTGGAGGTCCTACAAGGATGGAGAAAGCCAAAATTGCCATCATTCAGTTTCAACTAAGCGCACCCAAACCAGATGTGAGTACTTTTCCTCTTTCTCGATTCTCAATGTCTTACACCATCCCAGATGGACAACACAGTCGTGATAAACGATTATCGCCAGATGGATAAAGTAATCAAGGAAGGCCGCCAGTACATTCTCAACCTCTGCAAACGCATCAAAAAGGCCAATTGCAACGTTCTCCTCATTCAAAAATCAATTCTTCGTGATGCGGTTGATGACATCTCCCTGAATTTTCTCAAACGCCTCAACATCCTTGTGGTAAAAGACGTTGAACGTGATGAAATTGATTTCTTGTCGAAGAGCTTCGGCTGCAGACCTATCGCTGATATTGAAGGATTTACCGAAGACAAGCTTGGATACGCCGATCTAGTCGAGGAAACAAGTGAATCGAGTGTCAAGGTTGTCAAGATTACGGGTATCAAGAACAGAGGGAGAACCGTCAGTGTCCTTGCAATGGGTACTAATAATCTTGTTGTGGAAGAATGCGAACGCAGCTTGCATGATGCCCTTTGTGTCGTTCGCTGCCTTGTGAAGAAGCGGTCGGTCCATGGAAGTGCTGGCTTATCTATTTACCTAACTTGCTCGTCTAGTGCTCTTATTGGAGGCGGTGGTGCACCTGAAATTCATGTATCTCGGTTGCTTTCGCAGTATGCTCAGACCCTAAAGGGAATGGAGGCGTACTGTATCCAGGCCTATGCGGAAGCTCTTGAAGTTATCCCCACCACATTGGCCGAAAATGCCGGCCTAAATCCTATCGCCATCGTGACAGAGCTTCGGAACCGCCATGCTCTTGGGGAACGCAATGCTGGGATTAACGTCCGTAAGGTCGGTGACTTACTACTCGTATTGATGGCACACACTCATATAGTCAATACAGGGATTGATTTCAGATATTCTGGAAGAAGATGTAGTGCAGCCGCTTCTTGTTTTGACAAGTGCTTTTGAGCTTGCTATCGAGACCGTTTGCCTGTTACTGAAGATCGATGACTATGTACAATCGAGATAGGTATGTTTTACGAGCACTAGAATGGAGTCATAGTTTAGATGCATAGCTCAGCGATCAAGAAAAAAGAATCATTCTGCTGAGAGTCAATCAAGACGAATTATGAGGGAATGAAGGACAATGTTTTTAGAGAACATGTCATTTTTCCGTCTTCACATTGGATGACTTATGGACAAACTGGGAAATTTTGAGTACCCAGATTCTCCCAGAATGCTTCATGTCAAGATGCTGGGCCTGAATTTCAAGTTTAGGGCTCTCCTAGACTTCTCTAGATCCGGCAAATTGTTAGAATTTCTATACAGATCACATTCTATATTTAGAATTTGGCGTCTACAAATATAGGCTTACAGTTGATAATTATGGAAAAGTGTCAAAATTTATCATGGATTTCAAACGGATGGAAAAGAGGTATCGATTGCACTTTAGAGCATCGATGTATCTAGTTATCCTATCCCGCATGGAAAATGATTGAAGATCGCATTCGAGTGGCGGAGAAGGAACACAAAACTTCTGATATTGTTGATGAAGAGGACGATCTTGGTCCTGGAAATGATACAACAGATTATACCCATGGTAGTGATACCAGGTGGGTTTACATCCGAGTCGGTGGATGATTTTTTGAAGTTGAGCGATCCTGCACAAGGGAGTTGTGCAACTGGTGGTTTAGTTACACCTAATTTTGGCCGACAGTCTTTCCACCACGAAGCGGATACTTGGTCTACAGATACCTGGTCTGATTGGGATAAAAGATATCCTGGTGGTCTCTTCCGTGCAACTGACAATGGAAAGCACAAATTTGAATCTCCCAAAGTAAGCGACCTCGGATGTAAGTTTCCAAACGGCGACCGTCACCACCCAACAGACAGCGAATGCCTTCGTCTAGACCCTCGCTAAACCCTTCAGAACTCAGTCAGCGGCATCTCACTCACCCGAAGCATGACAAGCGCGTGATATTTCCCCTCCAAGTCCTCTGCCTTCTGTGCTTCTGCCCCGTCCGCGACCGGTCGGAGCAGGATCAATATCGAACCCAATGATGTCTCCCTCCTCCTATTGCGACACTATCGTCGCCTTCAACTGTAGGACCTCCTTAGGATGACAGGATACAGGGTTTGTCGTTTGAAGAGGGGGAAGTGACTGGCGGTGTTCATTCTTCAGTGTCGAATCTCAACCAAAGCCATCTCGTAGTCAAAGAGGCTCCCAATGCAGTCGAAGAGGTTCTTACGACACTATTGATATGGACTGACACAATCATCCATTCTTACAGCTCCACTCTGTCCACCACCATCACTATCATCATTCTAGACACTCCAAAATGCCTGAACAATTACCCGAAGCATGGAGAGATGTCTATATATATAGTGATTGTCTTTCCATCATACCTCAGCCATCTACGCTTTACTGCGACGTCTGAGTAACCACTGTCTGATAGACACAATGGTGGCTCTGGGTTGTCTGGATCACAACTTGGTTCACACTGGTCGAATCAAACGTCCAGATGTTCATGAGGTACAACCCGGATGCATCTATGGTTGAAATCCTTTATTGCTCCACGGATTTGTTACTCTGTTCAGGGACTTCCTGTCACATCTCAAGAATGTCTTGGACCAACTTGGGTCATCAATTCATGCCTGTACAGACTTGATCAAGTACGTCATCCTCTCGGAACGAGCTTTGCTGATCATTGTCTCCCAACAATAATATTGCTTCATGGTCCTCTGCATCAAAATATCGCACACTGTTTTCTGAGTCCAGCGAAAATTGCACCTGCAATTGACATAACTGTAAACAGCAGACCCCTGTGTCAGCTGTTCCTTATTCTGAATGAATGACAAGGGAATAAGCAACTCTGCCAGGGCTACTACCACCTGCCTTCTGGTCCCTTCAGTGACAATGCCATAGGTATGAACGACCTCTGCCCTGAGGGTAAAATCTACCCTGGTAGAGTCAAGGGTGGATTGGTAGCCACCCTTACCTTTGGTAATACCCTGGGAGTATACCCTGCCCCTGGTGTCTTAGGACAGTCCCAGATAAACCTAGGGTGGACCTGGATTTACAGCATTGCCAGTGTCCCCTTATAGACGTTCCTCTCTCCGACCTGTCAATGAAGAGTATGATAATGGGTGACATCCTGTAAGAATCTGAAATTCGGAGGATGTAGTGCATGCGTGAAATTCCAGTCTGAGGAGTCTATGAATTGAATCTGATTCCTAGACGTGATGTCACGCTATCACACCATGTTGCGCTGCGATAAACACCCTCTTTTCACCCTGAAGACGAGACACGACTGCTTGCATACAGGTCACATACAGGTCTCGCAATTTACCGTTGTGCTCTTCAAACAATTCTTAGCAGCTGTTGAACTCTATGTGAGCCTGTGCATCGTACATGATGGATCAATTTCACGATGTAGACAGATATGTAAGTAGTTTGTATTCACTATCCATTTGTACTCTCCCCCCGATCGTATTTCAACAGCATCAACCTCACTACCTCTATTTACTACAACAAGAATTTTATAATTAGTAGGATTGCGTTGCGGTATCAGATGTCAATCTGATGTCCTAGAAACCAATCCAACTCAGTCTGATATCCACAGAACTAAATATATTGAAGTGTACCTAGAAACCAATCCAACTAGATACATCAATAAAACATAACAACAGAATATTCACCTCAGTCTGATATCCACAGAACTGAGGGCAAATAACTATTCTCTCGCAAAAAAAGTCATGCTTAGTAATCATAACAAAAATAGAAAAATGACGAAGGCAAAGGATTAGAACCAAATAGAGATAAACAAAAGAATGAGGCTCAAGATGCACTTACAACAAAGAACTGCTCCCATATGACCTTTCATAGCTCATAGAAAGGTTAGAAAGATTAGCGTGTCCAGCTTCATTTTATATATATCAGAGACAACATCTGTATATAGCATGCGACCTTAATCTGTCCTTGTAATGGAGAGGATAACTATATATGGTATAGCACTCTGATCTACCTAACTAAAAAGGAAAATATGTATCTAGGGCACTCTGAGAGAGCCTTTCTGGAAAATTCATGCTCGGTACAGATCTAAGAAAATCTGAGGTCACAGATTTTCTCAGACTGCATGCCGAGATGCCGAGCATGAATTTCAGATTCCAGGTGTCCAGACTTTCCCAAATGTTGTGATCTGAGAAAAACGCCAGACCCTCTTCCAGACTTCCCTAGATACATATTTTCCTTTTTCAGTTAGAGATATTAAAGTACTATACCATACCATACATAGATATTCTCTCCATTATAGATCAAGGTCACATATGGAATGAAGCTGGATTAAACATGCTAATTTTTTTTATTTCTCTATCTACCAAAGGATTCTTTTCGAGGGAATGGGAGCCAAACACAGTGGCAATCTGATTCACTGCACTTACCTTTTAATGGCTCTTATCAAAGTCAGAGGGGCACTTCAAAAAAAAATTCTACCACAAAGAACTGTTGCACAACATACAAGCAGTGTTCTGTCTTCAGGATAATTGAAAAGATATTATTGTGTCGCATGTAACGCAGCGCGGTATGACATCACACCCAGCTCGGTACAGGAATCAAGACCATCTTAGATTTTCTCGGACTAGAATTTCACACTACATCCGCACTACATTCTCAGAATTTTTCCAGATCCTTACGGGAAGACACTATCATACTTCCCAAAAAAGAGATTACGTGACATATTTAGCAGTGTCTGGAAGTAAACTATTGGAGCTGAAAAGTTTATTCTTCCAACACTCTCCTTTAAGATATGCCAGCTTGAACACCACCTCTGATGACTGCAGCCTGATGACAACAGAGTGGTTCTTCCCTAAGCAGAAGAAAAAATAGTGCCATAGTACAGATTGCATCGATATTAATTCTAAGTTAAACTTGTGATGAAATGAATACCACAGTGGCAGGAACAGTTAAGGATGTAAACCCAAAGATGTGATCTTTGGGAAGGCAACCGAGGGCTAGCACAGCAGGGTGAACAATGAGGTTCTGGACTTAACTAGAACAAATGGTCGAGTTATATCAACCATATTGAGGTGTGTTCGTGCGTTTCATCTACTTGTCCTCACACGTCCGATGTGGTGATGGTGGAAGGTTGTCGATGTAAAGAGCAGTCATGTCGAAGAGTGTCCAAAGAAGACCATGCGTGGTAATGCTCCGCAGTGCACTAACGCCTAGGCCACGGTACAATCTTCCAATCCCCGCGAACAAAGGTCTGGGATTGGTTGGATCAGGACCTACAGGGATTAGAGAGGTATATTGAAATTCGAACGAAATTCACTTACCACGTACTAATCTATGCAAAGTTTCGAGGGGACCTCGATACTTCTCACCAGCCAGAGCTCGCTGCTGAACTTTTGTTTTCACTCTATATAGAAAAAATCAATTTGATAAGAAAGCTGGAGAACATCACTCACACGTCCAAGGGATAGATGAGAGCCCAAGAAGTAACCTGACCGTAAATATAGTTGATAGGAACACGAAAACAAAAAGAGCAACCATACACCTGAAACAGAACCACAAACGAAAGGAACCAGCGAAGGATGGACAGGGAACCATGAGGGCGTAGGTCCCTGTTCACCAGACCTACTTCGACCAAGCATATGACGCATTCCATCATATTCCAAAAAATATAGCGCTGTGCCTGCTGTGTCACGTACTGTGAAACTCCAACATCAGTAGACTGTCATTAAACACAGGACAGGACATCAAACTCGGAAAGCAATGACGCACTGAAATGGAGTCTAAAGCCGGTGTACAGCCCACACAACCCATTCGCCCTAAAAATCTCCCGAACAGCTTGCACAGTGCCAGGTGGTCGGACGAGGGCGATACCCTTTGAATGAGCGATACTATATTCTAGTTGTCGTCGGACCTGCATGAAACCAGACAGATATTCATTGACGGATACTTCGCCGACAATGAAAAAAATAACCTTCACGAGCTCAAATGCTAGGATTAAGCAGGGTCAGAGCAGAGTCAAGAGTAGTAAATAACATTGGGACTTACGTGCACTTGCAAACGAAATTAGTGAACCAGACGTGGCGCCACTGATACCACCGGTCAGGCCCGCATCTACGATGTGAGGTCGACAGAAGTAGTTGTGTTCTGCGCAATATTCCTTTGTCCGTGAGTAAATTGTAAAACTAGAAGCACCTGGTGATCAACGTTCATAGCTGTTCTAACGGATGTTGCTGCCAATAGGGGAGACTCACGGACGAATGAGATAGTCATCAGGGGTATCCAAAGGCCTCGATAGAAACCCATGATACCCTCCTCTTTGTACACTAGAGCTGCGAGCCGCGGGATCGTTATCGAGCCTTTCGTCGTTTGTAACCTAGATTTGATAGAATCGAGCTACATAACAGCCCAGAGAGAAATCAAGATACAGCATCATATTCCTCTTCAGACAAGGATCGTATGGAAAGTTAATACATACCGGGTACCCTGCAAACGTTGATATGTAACTGGCCGAAAGGGCGCACACGACAGCCTTATTGCCTGTAGGAAAACACCATGTCTTAGGAAGCTCCACCCCTCTGATAGAACAAGCGTACGTCGTAAGGCATCATTGAACGCTGCCGGGCCATACAAAGGGTGATTTGGTGTCCTAGATACTATCAATAAGAACTCATAGCCAAACCACCAGTACTTGAGTCATGAAACAAAAATCGAGCACGGACCTATTTCCATCCATAGAGCGTCCTTACGAACTGGCCCAGAAAGTCCAGCTTCGTGCACCCGGACTAGGTGTTCAAAAATTTATTCACAATCCTCGATAGCCCGAAAGAGCGAACAAAAAGAAGAACGGACAGATGAGCTGCAGAGAAGGAAGGAATTAGCGCCCCGCGATATCACCTTTACCTTTTCTGGTATCCCCGATAATACTATCATCCCTCACTATGGCGCTTATGCATGACGCTTGACAAGCCTGTGTACATGTTTACACCAGAAATAATGATATTTTATCGGCTCTCCATACAATGAGAGATAGATAACTTGGTACTGATAGAAATCATCGATGCTAAAATCCGCCTAGCCGTTTCTTCGGTGGCTTCTTTTTTTGCCGCTCATCGTGAGGCCCCAGAAAAACCTGCGTACTTGGTGTATATTGCTCAAGCTGTTGTGGATAGCCTTGCAATGTCTGTAACATCAATGGCTCGTCCTGTAGCTGGGTTCCCGTCGACCGGCTAGAAGGTAGTTCTATGTGGAACATTGTAGACGGCTGTTGGGCAGGCTGGTTCACCAAACCAAGGCCTGAAGCCTGTGATGACATGATTGTTGGCGGCTGCTGCGAGTTCATGAACTGTAGCATGCTTGGCACCGTGGTGACTCCCTGCAGCACAGAATATACAGTGGAGTGGGAGTCAGAACCATCTGTAGTACTGTATGGATCTCGGAAGACATAGTCCTTGGCTTTCGTACCCACTTCCCAGTCCTTCAATAGTAGTCGCACCCCCATCGGTAAAGACACCTTGCCTGTTGGAGCTTCTATTTTTATTTTCGCTTCTTCTTCATGATAGCTTTTCTTCTTTCTTTGAGACACAGGTACCAGGTAACCAAATTCCATCTCCGGAGGCTCTCTGATATCATTCTCACTCAGTGAAAGTGCCTCTGTCATCGTCTCCAAGTCGTGATCTACTTCACGTGGACGGATGAAAGGAGATGGAGAATAAACATCTTTTGAAAGAGTCAGGTCCACAGCTAGCTGTTCCCGTGCATTATTCTCTCTCCGCATAGACAAAGCGGTTCGATCATCTTGAATCAGATCGAAAGAATGAAAAGATTCCGCCAGATCTCGAGCTCCCAGGCTGAGGTCCAAAGATGGGTCTATTCGATTCTGAATATCAGCAATATTGTAATGCCACGGAATGCCCCTTCGTATTTCCTCTATCGGAAACCTGTTCTGGGCGATAGCTCGAAAACCACGAGCTGAATTCAGCAGGGTGCCCATAGTGTAATCGGATCTCGAAGATTCGCTGGGATCCTCGTTTGACCGAAAAACAACATCATAACTAGGTAAGATTTATAAGTTGGTAATCTGGAAGATGACCAAAAGCGAGTTTCACCTTGTCAACATGTGTTCAGAAGTATTATCATTCATTTGCCAAAATGTAGAGAGTCGATCCATGATGTCGTAAACTCTCTCTGCTTGTTCTTCTTCCACCTTCTCCTGTTGTTCTTCATGGATTCGAAAAATGCCTTGCCTGCTGTCAGAAGGGGAGAGTATCAAATCTTTTCTCGTGCTTACGATCATAGGCGGGGAACAGATCGGTTACGACTTTTCCTTGATCCCCAAAAATATCCGTACTGGTCTTCATGTTTCCAACATCATCTGCGAGTTGCTTGACTGCATCTGATTCCTCAACACTCACAGACACAATGATTTCAGCCTCTTCAGTAGACGGTATATCGAGTTGAATGCAGTCCACACTGGCCCGTTCACCAGCTCTGAACACGCTCAAAGCACGAGATTCGTGTTCCAGGAATGCTAGTCCTGTGAATCGACAAGAGCTTGCATTAGGCATGACACTGTAAGGTGAGTCATTGACACGTATGAGTCCCTTATCATGACGAGAGACATTATATACTGTCAGCATTCCATTGCGTTTTGAGCTGAGGAAAGTGATGGCTACAGCCCTGGAATCAGAACGGCCCGGACCGGAAGTATGATAACTTACGAGGACCGTCAAGGAAAATGGTCGATGTTTGGAGCGTCCTGTCATATTGCCGATGATGCTTGTAACTTAGAAGAGGTTTCCCAGGGTACCGTGGATCAAGCCAAATAATATGTGATGTAGAGCAGAGTCGGATGAGGCCATCCTGAGCATAGTCTTCACTTGAGGTCAAAAAATCCTGTATTCGTTCATTGTAGAGAGGAGATAACTCATTTGACTGAGATTACACGTCAAAGAAGGATTTTTCTGGTAGTAGGGTTATACCTACCCGAAAGTCAAGAAGGTTCATAGTTTTCCCTGATAGGACTGTACACTCTGTAGGTCTGTCTCCCCTCCCAATTCTCCAAAACGGACTCACTGGAACTGGGTCAAGCCCGTAGTGAAGTTGAACCCTCGGAAAATTAGTTCAAGAGCATGGTGAAATGAAAGAACTGAATAGACCTACATTGTCTTTTGGCTGCTAGTAAGATTACACCCATACACAGCGCCATTGTTGTTAGCCAGGAGAATCTCAAAAGGCGCAACATCGGAGGAAACTCTAACGTCCGAGATGGGCACGCCCCCGATGTCGTGACTATTGAAATATGTGATATCCTGGACATCACCAGCCTGTGGATCAAGTTTAAGTAGGGACGTTGCACCAAACGTCCGAATACCGATTAGACTTTCTAGTGAATGTTTCAAAGGTAATCACTAGAACACATTGATTGGTCACAAACCTCTTGAAAGAATATCGTTGGTGGTCGAAGATGTAATTTGTCGGATAGGTGTGCTGAAAGTCCGCCTGGGAGTGACTACTGGTCTGATCACTACCTTCCCATTAGCATCTTCCACGATAGGTGTCATATCTGAGTATCAATTAGCCTCAAAAAGTTAGTGGGTGCGAGGTGACTTGCTGAGTTCAGCACCAATTTCTCCTGTTGGAAATACCACAAATTTTTCTCTGTTGTACCCTGCGATGATATCCAATGCATTTCCCTCCAAGGGGTCAAATTTAGTGAGCTCGGTAGCATGAAGTCTATCCTCCGTGATATGGCTCCGGATGACATTACTGGAAAAATCAGCTTCTGGAAAATTGTTGCGCAAGAAGCGTGTCTAGGAAACAATTACGAGCAGTTAAAGACAATATCAACTTGGACGCACCCCTTGACCAGCCCGTTGATGAGTCGTAACCGTTGGCTCAGATAGCAGGGGAGACTTTGTGGCGGGAAACACATTCAATGTATTGGTCGCTTGAAATCTGTGAACTTCAGAAGGTCAATGATCACTGCTGTGAATATGAAGCAGATTCACCGCTTGGTCGCGATGAGACCAACGATCCCCACCCGAGTCTACCGTCGGTTTGTATCAAGGTTGCAGCACCGATCACCCCGTAATCGACAACAGTGTAGTAGCCTTTGTCGAATTTTCTGGATTTCGTTCTCGTTTTTGCTGAGGGATCTGGTGGACAATAATAGGATGGCCAGGTTTGCATTGAAAAAAGGCACTTTCCCTTTCTGGATAGAACAACGTTTTCCGTCACAAGTCAGTATGCTCAGACTCTGGGTTCATCGTCCACACCATCTCCAGGTTGGTACAAGGCATATTCATTTTACAATTTCTGTTGCGGCTTCGAGTCCAAGTACAGAGGCCTCCAAACCCGATGTCCCAGCCTCAACAAAATGGACTCCCAACTCAATGCGAACGGGCCTTATTGCACGGAAGCGTGGCATGACGTCTCTCTGGAATGACCAAGGCGTCAAAGTTCCTGTGACTGTGCTTCAGGTGTGTTATTTTCCGCTTGCTTTTTCGTGTCCTCAATCATCGAATATCTGTAGATTGAGAATTGCCAGGTGACAGCTAATATTCGTACTCAGCGGCACGACCATTCGGTATACCATGCTGTACAAGTTGCCGCCTCGGATAAACCAGAGCGAACAACAACGGTCCAGATGCGAGGTCATTTCAAAAAGGCTGGAGTATCTCCCAAGAGGATTGTTAAAGAATTTCCTGTGACACCAGATGCTCTCGTGCCTGTTGGTAGGTCATCAATCATACAAACCGGTCCTCACTGTTTCATGTACATAGGAACGATACTGTCTGCAATACATTTTGTTCCCGGCCAATATGTGGATGTGTCAGCCAATAGGTATGCACAATCACCCTGTTCCAACATTTATGTTGCTCATTCTCCCAAAGTATCGGTAAGGGCTTCCAGGGTGGGATGAAGCGATGGGGTTTTCATGGTCTAGCGGCCAGTCATGGTGTATCTATATCTCACCGTTCTTCCGGTTCAACCGGTCAACACCAGGTATATTCTTTCCTCATGGTTTCATTTGACTACAATTTACAATTAAATTTCCAGGACCCAGGACGTGTTTTCCCTGGCAAAAAAATGGCTGGTCGCATGGGCGGTCAGCGCATTACGACACAAAATCTTGCTGTCATCCGCGTCGACTCAAAGCTTGGCCTAATTTTTGTCAAGGGTGCCGTTCCAGGCGTTGATGATGCTCATGTAGTTGTTCGCGATGCCAAGAAAATTGTGGCTCAAGGCAAACACAATCAAATCAAGGGCCTCTTTGAGAAAGTTCTACCAAAGGGCGTAGACGACCTTCCTTTCCCGGCTGGCACCGCTGCGCTCGCCAAAACTTTACCTGTCATTATTGAGGCACCTGCATACAGGACGAGCCCCTTCAATCCTCGAGAGTAGATTATTTCAATTTCAATATTGCTTCTTTTCAGTCACTCTTGTTAGCTCGATAATTCAGATGAAAAAATGGGCTAGAGACCAGTGTTTGAACTGATCGGGAGATCACGACTCATGAAAGAATGCAATCTTCTGTGGTATGAAGTAGGCGATGCAACTGGACACTATATATATCTAATGTAATTAATGGCATCTGACAACTACTGACAATTCACGTCCAGCCAAGTTGGCTGAACCAACGCGATGTCCTCTGACCCATATCCCTAACAACATCATGTACTCGCAAAAGGGTGTGCATGATCGCATTCATACCCTGAGGTATTACCTCAATAGCTGACCTACCTCATGTACTCATCTCATTTTCAGAGGGGAACAATTCCGTCATCGTCAAAACTTACGGGGCTCTCGATCGCACTTATCTTCTAACGATATCCATAACATTCATGCAATACCACCCCTGCCCTTCCGTCTACTTTCCCTAGCCGATCTCGCATGCCACGAGTCTGAGTCACATTCAATTCAGCTGAAGTCAAACACGGGAGAGCCGATGTCTGATGGCGTGTCAGGTCCCCTCCCACCTAAAAGCTGGAAATTAAACTCGAGAAAAGACACATGGGAGACTGCAACTTGGAGAGACGAAGCTCTATCACTAGTCTTTAGTTGCCGAGTTGACCTGCCTCTCGTTGCATCATTTACCTCGGACTCTACTTTGCCTTTCACATCTCGGAATCCGAAACTCGAAACATTCATGCTACGAATCCCTTCCCTGTCCCTCCTCTGCTTCCAAATACTCCTCGATACATGCACTATCTCCCAATTCGAGGATGGGATCGTGCCTTATATACCTACTCATCTCCGGAAAGATCTCATACGATTCTCAGCCGTCCATTCTCCCTTGAGTACTGCTCATCTGTATGCACTTTGGGGGGAAGAGGGGCATGCGGATGGTGAAGTAATCGTTGTCGGTCCCAGCGTTACACTTAGAGATGATTATTTCATTCGATCGCGCTCTGAAAACGGAAGTAATGCCATGACTGCAGGAGAAGATCTACATGTAGATTGGGATTGGGACATGGAAGAGGCAGACATGAACTCGCCCCTACACTCACTTATCTTCCTCAATACGTCCATCTATTCACCAACTCCCTTTAGTTTCCCGCCAACACTCACACATCTTGCACTCATAAATATGTCGATGCCAGTACCATTGCAACGGTTACCCCGCATTGTCCCCCTGATCATTATCCTGGACGTGTCGTACAACGCATGGCTAGGTGCTAACTCGGTTCCTGATGGTCAGGGAAGACTGAGGGGACCGCAACCACCTAAGGATACACCAATCATGGATTTGAGGCATGTAGACTGGCCCCGATGGAACCATCTGAGGGTTCTTGGATTCCGGGGGAATTATGTGCCAGAGAATTTCCTGGAAGGTGTAAATAAAGGGAGGTGGGATGAGATCACGGTCGTTTTGTGATCATCATCTGCACTAAAACCAATTGCCTACTGTACTGATGTACCCCGGACTTCAGTCCTATCAACAAAGTTTGTATCAATATGAGCTGCTCAGAAGAGGAGCTAGAACTGCTTCAAGAGAGCGGAGCCCTCATTGAAGTCAAAGTACGCGGTATTGGTGAATCGACGAATGGAAGGGTGTTCATGTTCACGGTGAGAAAGTTCTGAGAGTTGTTTTCAATTATCACAGGTTGAGAAGTGTCTGGAGACTGAACGGCGGCACTATCTGTCGCTGTGATACATATTTAAGAGTTACCACCACACGTTACTCGAACATACCTGGTCACTTTCAGAAACTTGCTTCGTCTGCGAAGGTAGCGTCGGTGTTTTTTGCATCGAAATAAGTGGCGGTACAACAGCTCCCGGCCTCACCTTGACCTTCAGTTCATTAGCCAAGGTCCAAAGGATCGTGGTATATCTTATAACAGCCTCGATCTTTGAGATCGGCAATTGGCCTGTCCGAACTAGGAGCAGAACCATGACACATTAACCTGGACGTGCAAAGTTGAAAGAATCAAACATACCAAGAATGGCTTTGTTAATTTGCTCAGCGACAGCCTCCCGCCTCTCCATCGAGAGGTATCTCGCAAGAGGACTACTCTCGGGATGAGGATAGGCTAACAATGCTCCCACGTTAATCAATTCCTGTACGTATAGATCCTTTTCGACGGGGTTATGAATTTGTTCTAGGAGAACGTAGAGTTTTTGTCCTTGTTGGATCATCTTGATAACATGAGGATCATCCTTGGTTTCATTACCAGTAGCATCATGAAGGGTAGAGGTAGCATGGTCATGACCTTCCCTAACCTTATTTGAGCCATCTTCATCCATACAGGTCTTCTCGTCCGCATCAGAATTAAATCTCTGAGAATGCCCATAAGATGGACTCACATCAGCTTCCACATTCATAGCCTCATCAGAAGATGCAGCTGAATCTGACAAGTCAATCACAGTTGTCCGCAACAAGGGTGAAGAATACACCCGAGGTTGGGTTCTACATAGTTCTGTGAAGCCAAGGATCCGAAGGTTCAGAATCAAATGACGTGGATCTGTTGTTGTTGGTATCAGATGTTTACTCAAGTTCAAGGCTTCCAGCGCCGAAGGATACGAGGAAGTAGTGCTTGGATCTGGAGGAGCAAGGACAGACGGAAAATATTCATTGAGTAAGTTGATGGCATCATCGACTTGTCCAGAAAGTATCTTGACACGAATACCTGTGTATAAATATTATGCATGAGCCACCGTAAAGTCCAGTTGTGCTAGAACAGTCAATGACGCACTGTTACGAAGCTCTGCCTCCCTCAAAGTTTCTTTGCTCAATTCCAGCACGTCCTGGTCAGCCAAAATGCCTCGAACTTCCGGCTGCAGGATCTCATCACCATCGGCATCTAAGTGTCGCACCGTACTTTCTTTCGTGAACGCGGCAGCCGTACGGGTATAACAATTTTGAAAAAGATAATCCAACACCAACGACCGCTGTGGTGAAGAATTCATCGTGTATCTCATATCGTCAAGAACCCTGAGCTCACCAGTTGACATGGGGTGGGCTCAGAGAAGGATTCTCTGGGCGATTTACCGCTCTTGCTAGCTGGTGGTGTGCTAGTAGTTGGACTAGGTGTCGCAGAGGGCGGCATTACGAGGAAGGTGGTGGCAAGAGGCAGAGCCCAGAGGTCGTGCACAGCTCGGAACAACCACTGTCGATCTTGGTCGCACGTGAAATTGGTATAATTTTATTCAGACAGGTATATTATACACACACACTCTATCTAGATATGCTAACGGTCTATCCAATCTTTAGGATTTTCGCCGTAATTTCTCCGGGGGCCATTTTTGATAGGTCACCTGAACCAAGGTCATACTGGTAAGTGTACCAAAAGGATGCAGGGATCGAACAAATCACCTCCCCAGCTTTGATCACGAACTGTAATCCACATTCCTTCAGGTGTTCAGTGTAGTGATTGTTAACAAGATGCTTAAACGCCATCTGAACCTCAGAATCCGTGACCCTCTGCCAGTTCCTTGTCCGCAATATCTCAGCATAAGGGTTGGGAATTTTTCTTAGCTCATCTTCATCTACTTGAAGGAGATCAATCCGGTAGACTTTGCAGCCTGGACACCGCCATATGAACTGCGAGGCCTCGAGTTCTGGAGGTATACGGCAATACCATGGTACCTTTTCCAATAAATTGGAGTCAGCAGCCTCAGATTCTGGATCCGATGGAGAGAATATTGATGCCTCGCTGAAATCGCTGTCGTACCGGAAGTCAGTATCCGGATTCATGTCGTGATGGCTTGAAGACGGCCGCTGGTGTGATGGTTGTTTGACGGAGGGAACAGTTTTAGGTGCCAGCGAGCTTGACGAAGCAACGGGGTGTGAGAGACTAGTTTCCAGGCGCTTCTGCCAAGACTCCCGCTTTCCACCGAATCGTGTCAGGTTACCTACAATGTCTGGTATTCCCCCACTGGTCGACGAACCAATGATCATCCTGTACTGTTTGATGAATTCGTACCACTGTCGAATATCTAAATATCGTGTATGAGGCGAACGTCGAGCGACAATTTGATCTGCCAATATCCACTCTGCATGTTTGGCAAATATTGCGTAGATCTCTCTCCTGGGAACAGGTCGTGGACACCGTGAAGTGTTGAGAATGAGAGCACCACGAGAGTTGGTTATAATGGTATCCACTTCCGGGTCGTATATGTACCGAATGTACCTGTCTAAAGGGATGATCTGCATGAAGTATTGCTCCACCAGCCAGTCGATGTTTCTCTCGTTGACTGGAGTATCGCAACCAAGGATGAGTTGATGAATCAGACGTCGAATAGTATAGCGGTCCAGAAAATTTTGACTTAGGTCGAAAGTCTTGACATCGAGGCTAGCAACACGAAAGGAACGATTTCTAGGTGTAAAATTGTTCAGAAAGGTTGAAACACTCGTGGAGAACTAACATACTCTTTTGAAAACAATACTAGAGAATCTGGATCATCATCCACTGGAAAACAGTATTCATATTCAACCATTCCCTAGAATATAATATGAAGGGTCTCACGAGTCTTATAAGCCGCACTTAGTACTTTTACAAAGTGCACCCATACCGAGATGGTTGAACCGCTGTTCAATCCGTCTCCGTAAATCGCTTTCAAAGTCAACTGACTAGGTTTTGCGGAAATCGATTTTTCATCATCCCGTTTCCTCAGATCATGATCCAACCATGACTTCCCTTGTTCCGATAACCAATTCAACGCCTCTATTTCTAGTGCGCCCACCACTTCAACATCATGTTGGATAATTCTACTCGTGGGCAGAGCCTCATCGAGCAATTCAGTTTCATCCAGACTACCGAAAGTCCTGAGTAAAATAGGAAAGGTAAAAGCAGTGGGGGATGTTTACCCAATGTCATCGCCCGCACATTTTATTTGTACTGAAGTCAATGTTGGTTTGAAGGAGCCAGATCGTGCCCAATTTGGATTGAGGATACATTGCTCAGGGTAAGGCCCAAATGGTTCCTCCAGTAGTTTCTTAAGAGACATTGTATGGGTGTTGATATCAAAGTGATACGTCCAGGATGTGGCGTCGCACTCATGACTTTTACAAACAGGGCATTAAGTAATCTTTCAATATTTTCTCTCTATATCGTTCGAGTGAACCAGAACGGTCGAGCCATTCAATAGTCCTGAATTGTGGGAATGTTATAAGATCTCGATTTCTTTGAACCAACAAGATTATCACGACCCACGACCCCAAGGTAGATGGCCACTCCAATATTCTCCCTCAGAAATGTGCTCGTTGTCAGTCTCGGACTTCGTGTTGCTTTGATATTCTACAGTGAATGGCATGATGCTAGGTCATTCATCAAATACACAGATGTTGACTATCGTGTCTTTACGGATGCCGCTCAGTTTGTCTTCCGGCCGAGCCAGGATAGCTTAGCTCAAGGCCCATTATCACAGTGGCTCGGCTATCCTATACCCATAGGAGAGTACGTATTTGTATCTATCCCTCCGATGAAGCGCTAATGATCTTTCTGGAGGCAGTCCGTATACTAGACATACCTACCGTTACACACCGCTCCTCTCTCTCCTCGTCATACCTAACATCTTCCTTCATCCGTCTTTTGGCAAATGCATTTTCGCAGTATTTGACATCATAAATGGTTTACTCATCTACAACCTCCTCATTCATCACATTATCGTCGCCAGCGAGGGCGCCAAAACGCACAAGAAAAAAAACTCTCAGTCAACTTCTACAAGTTCTTTGCAAATGAAAGCCACGCTCTATACCGCAGTACACCTTATCAATCCAATGGTGTTCTCTATATCCACGCGTGGTTCATCTGAATCCGTGCTCTCACTCTTTATCTTGCTTACTCTGCACGCTATCATGAATGAACGCTGGACCACTGCTGCTGTGTTCTTGGGATTCAGCGCACACTGGAAGATATACCCTGTCATATATGGCGTGAGCTGTGTTTGCCTCATCGGTTCTCTCAGTCTATACACCAAACGGAAAGGACAGAGTGGCCGAATGGTTTGGATCAAGTACCTAGTCAATCCAGATACTAGTAAATTCGCAGTTACTAGTGCCCTGACGTTTGGGATCCTAGGTGCTCTTTGCTATGCTGTGTACGTTCTGTCACCAAGAGTCTGCCGATCCTGTACTAAAGGTCCTGCGAATAGCTGGGGTTATCCCTTCCTCTACGAAACATACTTATACCACCTTCATCGGCTCGACCACCGACATAACTTCTCACCCTACTTCTACCTCACGTACCTCACTTACCCATCTCTCAACTCATCTTCACCCCCTCCATCACCATCGCATCTTCTTGATCATCGGTTCAACTTGCAAACAACCATAACCACCATCCTCAGCTCTCCACTAATATCTTTCCTCCCACAATTAATCCTCTCGTTGGGCACAGGCCTCCTCTCCCTGAACCCTAGAGATATCCGTACTCACCAGACACTGAAATCCGATGTACCATTCATATGGTTCATCCAGACATCTACCTTCGTTCTCTTCAACAAAGTTTGCACGTCTCAATACTTCCTATGGTACCTCCTCTTTCTCCCTCTTCTCCTCCCTAACCTCCATATGTCTCGTTTAAAGATGGTGGTTTGTGTAGGTATGTGGACAGCTGTACAGGGTTTATGGCTGAGTGAAGCGTATAAACTGGAGTTTTTGGGTCAGGATGTATTTTTGGGTTTGTGGTTCCGCAGCTTGATTTATGTCGTTGGGAATGCTTGGGTCTTGATCATGATCATGCAGTCGTATAAATCCTGATACTTTAAATCACTTGATATCTCTCCACTCAAGTAGTGAACACGAATCGAATTGAAACATAGTATAATAATGAGCAGGAAATTTCTTGTACAGATTATGAGAATTATAGCTAAGGTAGAGACATCGAGTGGCGGCAACACGACAGGCAAAGATACTGAGTTTGTAGAGGAGGCCAAGATAGCAGTGAAAGGTGGCATAAAGAGAGGAGGGGTATCACAAGCACATATTCTACAACGTTGGGGATTGACGATCAAGCCCATAAGACAATGACCAATCACTCACGGGGTGAATGGGACGCTCTCTTGCTATTCCGAAATCCCCTTTACCGGTGCTTATCACTCCCTGTGCTATTTCTGCCGAAGTCGAATTCAATGAGACAGGTTGCAGATGTTTAGTTTGTGCATTTCCAGCCAAAAGTCTCGTTCGTTCAGACTCCATCACATCTTCACTAATGTCGTCCCCATTCTCTAGATTCACAATTTTACTCCTGCTTCTAGAATTTCGCCAACTATGCTTGGATTTATAGATGAATGATTGTGCAACGATTGTAACATCAAAGACGAGTGTCCCACCGCTCCCCAAGAGATATCTGCATGAGAGCTCGTCAATTATCAGAAAAAGGGATTCGGTTAACATACGGTATGCTCTCTTTCAAAAAAGCGGCAGACTGGTGCGATGGAAGATAAACATCTGGCGAGAAGAGAATAGACGCAACATAGAATACGTTTCCTAGAAATGCGAATATGAATAGATACATGGATAAACCCTACACCACAAGACCGATTAGTCAGTGCTTGAATAATTTCAGGAGATGTACCTCTACAGATTTTCTAACGAACTTTGTTGAATCAGTCGGATTGGCATCATGAATGACATAATTGGTACTCACATTCTTCCAAATTTGGGGCAACCGAGATGTGAGATAGAGCGTGGTGCATAGCCAAGCTGAGATACGCCCGATAGTACGCTCCAGGGAGGGTTTGGAATCATTGAGTAGGACAACATGTTCCGCGGGGGATGGCAGATCCTGATCTTCAGATGCCGCAGGTAATCCCGGAACGGTATCAGAGAGAGTCCAGAGTTCTGTAGCAATCAGGGACGATGTAACTGCTGTTGGAATAACGTGACCTCGAGCAGGACTCGATGGTAGTACCCTCCCAATATGTGTATTGGACTTATTCCCCACGAACGTACCGACCCCAAACAAGGCCCAGGTACCCAAAAAGACCATAGTAGCGCTCTTCTTGCCGGCCCTAGAATTCCTGCGATCCCAAGGCGAAGATGAAGACTCACTTGCTTGTCTTGCTTCTCCTGGACCCTGAAGAAACTCTTCCGCATCCCTTCTCAACGATCTTCCTCTCCGAATGCTATCCATATCACAGGTCGCATTTGAAGGCGCGACTGCTAATATGCTACTGGAACTGTTTGCACGTGTCCGATTTCTCCCTGTGCTCCATGATATACGTTTTCTACCAACATCCCTGCCACTCTCAGAATAAAAGCTGTCAACCAAGGTAATTGGATGCTCATCCTCAGAGTCGTCGGGGACAGTTGATATGATGCTGTGCGGGCGACCAAGGGTGTCAGAGTTGTGCCTAGCAGTGTGAGAGCCAGAACCTTGATCTTGATATCTGGCTGCAAGAGCTGCTGCTGCTGCGATATCAGAAGCAACTGCGGAGAGGGTGTGATATCGAGTTTTACTTCTGTCGGCGGAGAGTCTACGAGAAGCGGAGATAGAGGGCCCAGCCCGCCGAGAATGGAAAATGACAGGGGAAAGGGAGGATGGAGGGTTGAGAAAGTTCTGATAGTAGATATATTGAAAGAGAAGAACAAGATCTATGGAACAGAAATAAATTGCGAGGTATCTCTGTGGGGAATATGATCAGATTTGGAAATGATGAGGATTTCGCGAGGGGCACACTTGGAATGGTAGCTGGCCAGTGAGGATGCAACCTATGAGATTGGAAAAGTCGCCTAGACGATAGATAAGGAATCATGTAGCAAGGTGGACAAAAAGCGTACCGAGAAACCAGTTGGCGAGAAAGGGCAGGGCGAGGCCATCACAGGACTGTCTGTGGAAGTTCTCGAATACTTGACTGGACTCTCTGTCAGTGAGTCACCAAAGCAGATTAGAAGATACCGACGGCAATTGAGCACCAAGCCAGCAGGCAACAGAGGCGTACCCCAAAAGATTACTAAAGAGGGTAGAACCGGACATGAAGGTGGAGGGCAGATAACAGGCGCTCAACTGAGATATCAATTTTAGAATCTAATACTAGCAAGCTTCGCTTTCCTGCTCCTTCTATTGCGGGCCCGTAGACGTCCGTATGACTGCAAGACGTGGCCCAGTCGTTCACAACTCAGCGGACGCTTATTATTCCGGTCACAGCTTGGTCATCCCATGCAAGTCCAACAATAGCGGCCGGACCGTTGGTCCGCAATAGATGTAGCTTGATAAACCAACCCCTGACCCTCTTGATCGCCAAAATGTCAAAACCACAAAGCAAAAAACGATCACTAGCAACGACTAATTCTTCCTCACACGACCCTTTTCTCCACAAAACACCTTCAATACCTACCCACGCTGCAAAGAAAACTCGATTCGTCGATCCAGATGAAGATCCAGCTAATTTTGCAGAGCAAGTCGATGAAGCGCTTGAAGGTCCCACACGAAAACACGCTCTGAAAACAGAAGGCTATGACTCCGATTCAAGTGATGGCAGTGATGAGGCCGTTTATTCTCGTCGGAAGGGCGGCGACGAAAAGGAAGGTGACTTGGGTGGAGAAGATGACGATATGTTTACTGCTGCCGAGAAAGCCATCCCTTCCGCCGCCGGTGGGGCTGATCTGGACAGTGGTCATCAAAATAGGAGAGAAGAAAGATACATGCGCCTAGGCGACATCGAAGGCCAAGAATTCGGTGGTAACGCTTCTGGAAGCGAGGATTCCAGCCCTGAGGAAAGTGAACCTGAGCCAGAAGACGAAGACGATGCCAAACGCCGAAAAAAGGCTGGCATGGGGTACGAAATGTCGTCTTTCAATATGCGTGAAGAAATGGAAGAAGGCAAGTTCACAGCAGATGGGATGTACGTCCGTACATTCGATCCTCATGGCCAGCATGACCGTTGGATGGACGGTCTTTCCGAACAAGAAATCAAATTAGCTAGGAAGAGAAAGAAACACCAAGAAAAAGTTCAGAGACACAAACAAGAAGAAGAAGAACGGGAGTTAAGAGAGAGTGGTGGGAAGGAAGCGATGCAGAAACAGCTACTTCCATATCTCAAGAAAGGCGAAACAGTGTTGGAAGCACTGCAGCGACTAGGTATGCAGGCGAAAAAGAAACGAAGTACAGATGAAAAGTATGTTTTTTATATCATGTTGTTTTGAATACAAAGCGCCAATTCCTCTTCCACCTACAGAAATTCAAAACAGGTCACCTCTCACTCAGGAAAAATTGAATCATCACCAACCGATATTGAACACATAACCCACCTCGCGTCTAACTTGATGAGCCTCGGTGATATAGACGTCTATTCCAAAACCTTCGAAGAACTTGTCCGCGATATTCGCTGCTCTGGTGTCGTTGACCAAAATTGGGAACCCTCCTCTGCCGATGTCAAATTTGAGTACAAGTGGGACGTCGCAGAGACGGATGATTCACAAACGTTTGGTCCTTTTTCAGAAGAGGAGATGCAGTCGTGGTTCAAGGCATCATATTTCGGACCCACTGGTGAAAAAGTCAGAATTCGACCTGTAGGTGGGGAATGGGTGGGTTGGGACGATATCTTTGAATGAACACTCTTTCGATCGTTGGATGATGTATTATAAGCACTGGGTATCTATACAATGTAGTTCTATGGTACTAGTTCCCTACAAAACCGTTGAGAGCGGAAGAATACAATACTAATCTAATGGCTAATATACTGGAACACGTATGACACCTCAGGCAGACCCACTTCGGCACGTAGCAAATCATCATGATTGTTTTTCAACTCTTCATTCGTAAAATGATTCCAGCTGCCAAAAGAATTCGCTGAATTCAATAGAGGGAAAATAAACCAAAAACCTACGTGCTAACGTCACCATAAAGCAACGTAGGAGACTTGACCATCTGTCTGCCATCCTTACATCGCTTGCACTTGAAAGTTTCATGAGTGTCACATAGGGTATTTTCGTTGAACGTGAACAGCTGCCGAAGAGCATCTAACGAGAAGTGGCGCTCTGCGTCTTCCTTCTCATCAACCACGGCCGACGAGAGTGCTTGCTTGTTAGCTTGACGCTGAAAAATTTTCTCTTCTATAGTACCGGTAGAGATGAACCGATACACAAAACCTCAAGAGGAATTTCAGGATTAATGCCTAGCTGTAAAGGTTGATTTACTTACACTCTTTCTTTTGGCCGTCACGCCATACACGAGCGAGGGCCTGTTGATCGGCAGCAGGATTCCAGTCTACAGTGATCAGCCACACTGAATATATTCCGAATTATGTGAGCATACCGGGATCAAATAGAATCAACCTGTTTGCACCAATGAGATTGATGCCACATCCACCGGCTTTACTACTTAACAAGAAGACAAACTCCTTGCCATGAGGATCATTGAACTGATCAACAAGTTTCTGTCGTTTTGGAATCGACATGGTCCCATCAAGACGGAAGTATCCATATCTAGTTCAACATCAAGAACGAGGCGATTTAAAGATACAGATGCCTCACTTCTTGTTTCGACATAACCTCTCGAATAAGTCGAGTGTCTGTGTATAATTGCTAATCAACACGATCTTGTCACTAGTAGTCTGCCGGATCAGGTGCAAGAACCTAGATGCACCAATTCAGCATCATCTCTGTGTCTCCCGAATAAAACATCACTGACCTCTCTAGAACAAGGAACTTGCCACCCCACTCGCTCCTTACCACGGGATTTCTGTTGCTCCCTCTGCCGCCGCCTTTGGCAGTGACATAATCTGGGGGTAAGAGTTTCTCCGAGCCTTTCAAATCCTCTGCGAGGTTTAGTAAGTCGGGGTGATTACATAGTTTCTTCAAAATATTGATGGCCTTGAGGGGCTGAGAGTCCACTCCACGCAACAAGGCCTTAATTTCGGGAGAGGTGATGAATAAACGGTATAATGATAGCTGGAAATCTGAGAGGTGACAGAAAACTACGTGCTCATATTTGACGGGCACTTGAGAGAGGGGGTCAGAGTTCAATGTCGTGAAAAAGGCTTGGTACATACAGTATTTTGATAGTAAATCGTTGGTTCTTCGAATGATAAATTTCATAACGAGCGAACCCAGTTCCTTCAATTTTTTTTCGCCCTCAGCTTTTGTGGCGTCACTAGCCAGGGCATCTCGGCCACGAATGATAGCATTCTCAAAATTTTTTCGAAAATCATTCTTTGACCCCAGGTAACTGGGATTGGCAAAGCTGAGGAGGGCGAAGTACTCAGAGAGGTCATTCTGGTGGAGATCAGAATTTGATGTCCGCTCAGGATAAATCTCAAACCTGGATTGGTGTACCAGTCAAAATGACACGACGCTTGACGTTCAGGCTATTTAGGGCTTGGAAAGTTTGAGATTCTAGATGAGTTTATCATTAGCATATAGTAGAAACTCATTATGCTGTCTCCAAGATACCGGAATTCTTGAGTCTATGTCCCTCATCACATAAAAGGAGTCCGACAGTACAGTTCGCGAGATAAGCAGTAAGAGTGCGCAATGTTTCATACGATACGATCATCACTTCATATGGAGGTCAGTAAACATACAACACTGCTGAATATCCACACCCACCTGGTTGAGTGACATTCCTTCCCCGAGCCAAGACCCATCGCTGTACTTTAGGTATCAACTCGGATTTTCCACCCTTACCATCAACCGCTAGGGGTGCTACAGTATCTTTACCGAGCCATTTGACTTATCCAAGGCATCAGCTGTGCGCAAGTAAGAGTAGGGAGAGTACAGACCTAATTCGTTCGCCCAGTTCTTGACCAGACTAGACGGGCATGCAATGATGCATTTCTCGATAGTAGGCTTGCCAGGATGTGGTGATTGTTTAAGTAATGTCCACATGAGCGCAATGCACTGCAATGTTTTCCCGAGACCCATCTCATCTGCCATAATGCAACCATACTGATTTTCAACAACCATACCTGTTGTACATTTATAGAGAAACTAGGTCACGGTCATTTAGGGTATCCTCAGTAACAAAGAGAACATACCTTGACTCCTTCAACCTGATGAGGCCGCAAAACCTTTGAAAGTTGCGGATCAATGACAACAGGCACTTTCGGCGCTTTTTCCTTCTTCTCGTCACCCTCCCCAAGCAATTTTCGAAGACTCTTGTGAGGATTGTACATCCCCGCAGTTTTCAACTGAATTTCTTCTTCTGCTTTAACCTTAGCTTCCTGTGCCTCACGCTCTTTCTTTTCCTCGTCTGTCTCCCTGATATCTATCGTCGGATCAAAGAGGACGATGGCATGATCCTCCATCGGGTCATGCAAGGGTCTTGGGAGCACCTTTGTTGGAGGTCTGATGCCGAGCGATATATTTGATAGCACCGACACGACAACAGAACCATTCTTACTTTTCATGGAAGGAAGGGAAAATCGACGATTGATGACTTGGTCAAATGGAGTGGGCCTGAACACAGGGTACTGCTTGTGCATGGTAAGGAGTTCGTCTTCATTGAGGTAACTACTATCCTTGTCAGCCCTCTTCTTCCTTTTGAAACTACCATCATCGTCTGAATCATTGTCTTCTTGTTGTCCAACATAGGAAACGCGTTTCCGCTTCCGCTGCGGCTGAACACGTTCCAAGGACTTTGCAAGTGCTGGAGCTTTGAAAGGCAGATTTACGCGAGAACTTTCTTGAAGTCTATCTACGATCTTGCCATCTGTTGTCGTTGGTACTCGTTTCAGCATGGATCGGAGAAACAAAAAAGGTTCGCGTTTAAGTAGTCATCAATTGTGTAAACGAAATCACGTGCATAAACACTAACCGGCTATCAAAGCCCATCAATTGTTTGCCTTCAGTTGTCTCCTACCCTTCAATGTTTAGATATGACAGACAGAAAAAAAGAGGATGAAGCGAAAACTCGTTGCAAACATGTATTTTGTCTCAACCATTTGTATTGATCTCTATCTACCAAACACAACTCATTTCTAGTGTAGCACTCGACAATTTCAATGTAACATAGTGCTTTGATGTCATGGTATAGCCTGAAGCTTCAGAAATTGTGTGCTGAATTGTATAGATATGATAGAACTTGTTGGCATCATACAGCTACAGTGTTTAGGACATAACGAGACCAGATGGTGTCATCGGCACTCATGACAACGTCCGCAAATGCAGACTGGTCCTCAATAGAAACATGTGCAACAAGTATAGCGCTGGCCAAGAGGAGGTTCGGTACAAAATTCAGTCTCTGGGTCGAAGAAGCGTTGCCTGAAGACCAGAAGGCAAGTAAATCCTGACCAAACATTTCAACGAACTCCAGAGATGTAATGAGCAACGGGACATATGAGAATAACCAGAAACTCACTAGCTCGTTATTGCGAAGGCGCTTTTTAAAGTGCTCAAAGTTGATGATATGTGCTTCCGTTGCTTCCGGGGATAACACAATTCTGGCAAAGAAGGATTTTGCTTTGAGGGTCGCCAGTAGATCCGTAGCATGAGATCCACAATAAAACTTCCCAGGAGGGCCCGACTGATCTAGTGGGAAGGCTGGAACCGAGGTATGATCCTTGAACAGGACTGGTAAAGAAACCCTTGAATCAAGGTTAATCTGAAAAGGTATCGAGCTGTTTGGAATGAAGTTCAGACCAAGGGGAGCCTTTCATGATAGCAAACCTACAGTTCGTCAGGAGATATACGAGATTCAGGATATGAGATATCTGCTCCTAAACCTCTGCTCGGTACTTTTTTCAATGATCCAAGAGAGCCATCTGGGCCTTTCACTTACAATAAACCAAAGATTGTGGGGCGCTTCCACTCAGGATGACCTTTAACTTCAGATGTATTTGTAGGGAACAAGCTTTCCCTCACTGCCGGAAGTAAGGAATCACCACTGATATTATAAGTAACTTGAATTCTGTCGTTAAGTAAGGGTAAGAGCTCACACCAAACGTGCATCCACAATCTGATTTGATAAGGCAGTTCCTGTGTTATCATTTAATGCAGGCAAACCCGGATAATCTGTACCCAGGCCTGCTAGATGAAGGGGCTCAGCAGGCTTGGAAGTTGCAACGGAAACATCTTCATGCGTAGTTATACCAGAGACGCTTCCATCATCCTCTCTGCTGCTCGATTGATTCTCTGCTCTTCTCTCTCCCCTTATGTTCTTAAACTCCTTTTCCCCAGCAGTTAAAAGAATTGGAGATTGAATCGTAAGCCCATCAGAAGAGCGACCGGGACCTGGTTTCTTGCGTTTGAGAGTTGATGAGTTTTTGGCTGAAATAGTATGTTGTTCTTTTGATGGAGGTTGTACTTGTGTGATATCGATACGAGTTCGATGCAAGGATGTGTTGGATTGGATGTCTCTTGTCAAGGGTGGCGTAACCACACTCATTCCGGCCTTTTCCCTTGCTATCAGGGTCGGCTGTGAAGGCTCTGAAAAGTTTAGAAGGTCAGCCACACTGCCCGGCTCGGGTTCGGTGATGTCGTTCATCGTGCTTATGCTTGAACAAGGCTGTCGTCGTATAGACAGGTTGGGAGATGAATCGCTTACTGACATCAATTTGGGGGAACTACTAGTTCTAGTCAAAAGGAGGTTGGGCTTGCTCCCAAATGTCTGCAGTGTAGGACGTGAACGCTTGGAAGGATATTCATCGATGCAAATCTCGCTAGAGCCTCGTTTATGTGTTTGCGAGAATGAGGGTAAGTCAAGCTCTAGTGTGTGCTTCTTTTCTTTAGCCTTGCGTCCTTCAGGTTTGGTAAGACATGAGCCTGAATCACACACGCAAAACATACTGACTCGTAGGCGGACCGACAGGAAAAAAGTGTTCTCCTGGACTGAACAAAGTCAAATTCCGATGATCTCTCCCTCCTGTATCCATATGTTGAATGAAATGCCGCAACGTCTCCTCTGAACCTGCCAAATTTTCTACTGGTTCCCAGCTGGAGACGAAGAAGGTAAAGCAGCAAACAGATGGTGTGAGCAGGAACACTCACGTATCATCTGAAGGCTTGTAGCCTTTCCACTGGAGTAATCATTGAGCGAAACATACGAAATCGAATTGGTATTAAAGAATGTTACCCGAACGCGAAATTCCTGTTGCTTTTTCAGCAAGACACCCGAGTACTTAGGAGTCTCGTACATACCAAGCGCTTGCCCTTCTTTTCTCCCGAAATCCGGGCCTCCGTGATAGACTCTACATAAGTTAACATATGAGTTCAGGTGTATCGAAAGGAGCGCACCGATTTCATATTCTTCCTCATCTGACATCAGGGCTACAGAACAACAGAATCAAGTTGCTTGACAATTTGAATTTCTAAACACTGTTGGCGAATCAATCCTACGGTGTGATCATCTCTGTCACACTAAGGTCGGACTTGTATCCGACAAACGCCATGCCTCGGAATTGTTATAGTTTACTTGATACTTTGTAATCTTCTGTGATGTAGTTTTCAAGCTATCAGTCAGGTTGAATCTCTCTTAGCAGGTGCATTATCTTGAAATGGGCTCAGAGGTTCCTTATTCTTATGCATGACAGGATGGCACCAAGTCTGAGAAAGAACCATTGATATTGAATTGAATAAACATGTAGATTATCAAAAAAAAAAGCTATCATGACAAATATCACTGTGGTGCAAGATCAATGTAAGATCAATCCCTGATAGAAAAAAAATGAAAAAGATTGAAAAAATTCATTCATCCCCTGAACATTAAAATCTCTTAAGCCAAACTCTCACCACCATCCAGCAATGGGAGTTTTTCCTGTGATTGTGCATATTTTACCAAATGTCTTCCATTAATCTCCATTGTCTTCCATTAATCTCCATTGTCTTCCCTTATCTATTCCTTTCTTCATATCTATCACTTCGGGGAACTGCAACATCTGTGTGGTCCTCCCACACCATTCTCTGCAGGAGACTTGAAGCTCACATCAGCCTGACAATGCAATTGATGGCTTAGTACTGACATGAACTCCCTGGCATCTCGATGGTTACTCTCCACATATTCATTGCAGACATGCAACAAGTTTTGTCTCAACGGCTACTATCATAAAATGAAACCCAGATGTATTATACCAACACAGATGACCAATAAATTGTGCTGCCTATTAATCTGACTTACACCCCTTGGGTAGTCTACTGGTATGATAACCACCTTTTGGGAGGCAGTAGTACCCTAAGCAGTGATTAGGATACAGGGAAATAGGGGAAGCAGGAGGAATGGATCAGAAGTTGAGAACATAGTGGATTGCAGGGTCAACCATTTAGTTAGATTGTCTTGTCCGAGTCTGAACTACTGAGGTACTAATCTGAGCCTATTTTGGTCGGCCGGGTCCTCTGGGGTTCTTGTAACCCTATAGGGCGGAGCTCACTCTTACCACCATTGGGTGGTCGAGAGAAATTTCTTGAGCATGCAAATTTCACAAATGTCAATACCAGAAAATTTACCCACTGCTCATGAGTGTGTATCGAAAATGTTCTCACAAGACACAGAGGAATTGAATTATATCAAGAATAGATCTTCGGAGATCATTAAAGACCATTGACATGATAACTGTTTCATAACTCAAGACCAATATGAAGAATGCAAACCGAAGTTGAACAGATAACTATCTACAATTGTTTGTTACTTATGGTCTACTGATCCGTGTATAGATTGTGATAGATTGCCTGGAGCTGTTCGGCTATAACATATCGATGAAAGAATTCACAAAGTCTGAGAGCACTGGGAACCTTCGTCGACCGACCAGATGGGGTAATTAAGTCTACGAGACATGATTAGACTGTCCTTGATCCAATTCCAATCGACAGTATGGGTTTTCACGCAATCTCGAGTGTATTGCTCCTTTTCTCGAAGAATCAAGAGATTGTATTGCGAGAGCGGATTTGCAGCATGACTGATATCACGAACGGCTTCAACTCGTTTGGCCCCCATAGCTAGAATGATGCGAACTATAAAGCTCGCTTTATCGACATCCTAGATCTCAGGATCAGTAAGGACTAGAGGGATAGAGAAGCTGCCGTACTTTGCCTCTTGGTGTCATGTCGGGCCCAGCACAAAGAACTGATTGACCTTCGAGAAGTCGTGACGCAACAGGATTCTCCATGATGTTGAATAAATGTTCTGGTATTTCACCCCAGCATAGATCGACTTGTTGAGATGGCAGGACAGAATAGAGAATAGTAGGTCGACCTTGTGGCAACAAATAGGGGCGCCAATCGAGTTCTTTACTCTAGTACTGGGCGTGAACGTTTGCAGGCATAGTGAAGATCATCACACTTACTGCCTCAAGACAGGCATATAGCCACTTAATCGACAGACATGGTATCCCAAGAGCAAGTGCCATCAAGTACTTAGGCTTAAGGTTGTAATTATCGGCTATCAGAAACAAGCGCTGAAGTTCCTTGGGCTCTCCAATCCACTGTACACTGTCACGTTCAATGATCCAACGGTGAGTCGAGAACAAGATATCCATCTTCAAGTATTTGAATAAATCATCCACTACAACTCCACCGCTATCCCTCACAGCACGGAGAATATCAGAACGAGACTTTCCGTCTTCTGTCCTGTCGTTTGTATTGCTACCAAGGCTGACAATCAAACCAGCCTTCTGCAAGAACTTGTGCGTTTGCCTTGGTCCCTTGGCATTGGTGCTGAGAGAACGCAAACTCGTGGCCGATCGGGAGGGTGATGGAGTTGACTTGGCCTTGACATCAATATCACGTACAGCCGCAACAACACTTCGAGGATCGATTAAACGATCTTGCCAGGTTGAGTTGATCACTTTTGTAGAAATACCAATGTCTTTGAATTCCAGCATATCTAGTTCGCCTTCAATAGCGGCAGTATTAGACTGGTTGTTAACCTTGGTAACTTGGATATCTTTGTTCCCCTTTCCGAAGCGTACAAGGTCCCCAACACGCAAATCATTTGTTCGCATGTACTCCGTGCTGACAACTGCTTCGTGGTCATCATCAAATTTGACCATGTAGGCGTTGGCAGAAACATGTTCGTAGACAATTCCAGAATACCACAGCTTGTTCTGCTTCCAGAGAGCGAAGACCCGAGTGGCACCAGTTTTTGAAATAGTCGAGCAAGCAGACTTCAAACGTTTGGTTGTCCGTGTCTGCGGCGTCGTTGAGACTTGATTCATGGACTGGCTCTTTGGTGGCCGACGACGTTTACGTTTAAGGCTGTGTCGAGCAGCCTCTGGTTCCAGGTACTCCTCCTCTTCACTTGCGCTATCTAGTACAGTCTCTGTGACTCTCTCATTTTCATAAACGACTTCCATCTCAAGGTCTCGGCCGTCATCAACCTTAGTGGTCGTAGAACGGGCACTTCGGCTAGACCTCGGAACAGATATTGCTCGAGACCCTTGGCCTTTTGTGTCCTTCTCCTGAGCTGCTGTCGCAGCCTTAGGCTTCCGGAAGTAAACCAGAGAATGGTCTTGATCTGGAACAGAAGAAGGCACGGCACTCTCGTGGGGTGTGTCCCCAATGCCTGTGGTGGAATCCTTGGAACCCTGTTGACCTCTCTGCTGACGAGCAGGTTGTCTGATCTCGGCGATAGGACGGGGCCTCTTCGCCTTTGTCTCGGACTGAGATGTGAAGAGACAGCACCACAAAAGTAAATCTCACCTTTGACTTGAATGTGTATATATGTGTGGGTCCTGGGTGTTTCTTTCGAACAGTGGTTACAGGGTATCGCTTTCCTTTGTGGAGACGGGAGAACAGGGGCTCATCGTCGTCATCGTCATCATTTGCGACCCGGTCAGGGTCATATTCACTTCCGACAGAATCTCTCCCTCCTTTTTCATTAGCTGACCCTCCCTCTTCTTCTTCCTCCTCCTCTCCAGGAGCGGATTTTTTCAGCATAGTTAGGGCATTACTTCCCTCGGTAGCTTCACTGTCATTGGGCAGCCTTTGAACACCACCAGTTCGAATCCGAAAGCCCGCCCTATCCAATCTTGATGCCGGATTTTCCAGCACCGATGATTGTACCTGCTCTTGCATAGGTTCCGAATCTGGTACAATGTCCATGGTATCTACAGAAAGAATTTGGTGAGATGCAGGCTTCTTTGGAGAAGGTTTACGTGAAGGGATCTGAACAGATGTCATTCCAGAATTAGATGGAACTTGTAGTTCTGAAAATATGGAAGGTCGTGGTTCGGTACAATTCACGGTCTTTTCTAAGCCCCTTCCAGAGAGTTGTCGAGGGACTAATGATTCTGGTGAGGTCGGAGAAGGCCGAAGGAGGTGCTGGTATCTGCCCCGTTTGCTTGGATCCATGTGATTCAACAAACTTCGCACACCGGTGTGAGTATAGGTCGAAGAGTTGGTCTGTGGAGTCATGTTTAAAGTTTCTGGGACAGAAGGTTCCTCATGAGTAACAATCTGGGTTGCAGACTGAGCCCCTCGGGACACATCCTTATGCGCAGGCAGCGAGCGTTCGGTACGCGCACCAGAATACAGACCTTCAACCTCTGCAACTTCTTCTTGGCCATCAAAGCCTTGGGAATATTGAGAGCCTTTGCCGGATTCACTGTCAAGCACCATGCGGCTGATATTTCGGCCTCTTTTAAGACTATCCTCATCTTGAGGGGATTTCCAAAGATTCTCGTCCTTAGAATAATCTGAGCCTTCCGACTGGGAAGGTGTAGATGGGACCAAGACAATGGGCGGGGGCTCATCTTTTTCATCACGAACGACTGTCCGGGGGAAACTGGTAGTCTCTACGGACTGTGCTCGATGACTAGATTCAATCAGGAGGTCATCATCGTCGCTACGAACAAGATCGACCAGAGGTATTGTGAATTTCTTGGAAGTGACAAGGTATTGTTCCTCCCTAAGTTGCGTATCACCTCGGGCAAAGGAATCTTCTGAAAGAGTAGGAGAACAGGAGCGGTTGGCTCTTTGATGGGAAGGCTGAGGAGGTACAAGTTTTTCTGTTATTAAGTGAGGAGTCTGCTGTCGAGGTATCGGGGTTTTGATGGGAGACAGGGGGGTCACAGCCGGTAATTGTGACTTTTCGAAGGAGATGATGCGGAATGAATGACATCAGCAACCTTGTATCAAATTATGAAAGGATCATGAAAGGTTAGCACCTTTGACATCTTTGAGGTACGCCCTTGGCCCCCTGCTCGTCCATCTATGGTCACATTATCTTTGATAGAGAGCCCATGTGGCGAATAGGGCCGGGAGCTGGCAGATGACATATCCTGATTTATATCTTTGCCTGGTTTCTCACTCGCTGTTGCGAAGTTTTCTTTTTGCGAACCTTGGGTTTTCGCAGTGAATCCGCTATCACCTTCGTTCTCATCATCATTAAGTTGTGTGCCTGTCTGAGTTCCAGCTAGACCGTGAAAGTGGTACTGGAATCCAGAGTTTACGCCGGAGTTTTTGGCAGAGGGGGAGGAATCGATCGAGATAACACTATTGTTACTACTTGCATTTCTTCCCTGACGTTCTGAAGGCTCTGGCAATTTTTCTAATGCTGCTTGTATCAATTGTGTTGCTTGAGACTCCTTCGCGTCCAGATCACTGTAAATGGCGCGTCTGAGATCAAGAAGCACCGTAGTTAAGACGCATCGTTCTTACCTTAAGTCACCATCAGATGCGTTCATTCGGCCAAGATACTTGTGTGCACGTCACGTCGCGGATTTTCAAGTCGCGTAAGGTGAAAATTTCGGGCTGAGCGTAAAAATGCGATATAGATTGCATCAGTCATTTGCTATTGGTCGAACTGCTGAGTGAAACCAGGTACCTCAAGCTGTCACTTGGCTGACAATATGGACGCTCAGCAACGACTTGCAGCTATTCTACTCCACAAAAGTAACGCGAATGACCGTGGATAATTTACGTATTTTCTGTCCCAAATTCAGTGGCACGTGCCATCACGTCGATCTTGACGAGAATCTGTGTCCAGATGTTCGCGAGCTGCTTTGTTTCAGACTTTTGTTTTCTTCGTTTGACTGCGGTCCTCGGGTGATCCAACATACTGAACTCGCGCTGGCCGCATCGTACGGCAATCTGGGCCTCGTCTTTAGTCTTTCCATGGGCGTCATCTCCTTGATAAGAAACGTGGACAATGATGCTGCCTTCTTGTTCTCCCCGCCCGTCAACAGGTCTAACCTTCTGTGAATTAGCTTCTGCCGGTACTGAGCTGGTACTTTCTTGTAGAAAATTTATCCCTGTATATGAACGAGCAATTATCTTCAAAACCTATGGTTGGCAGTTTGAAAATCAAAGGGAACCTTCGCATATAACCGTGGAATACACTGATCATCAAAGCAATAAACCAAGTGATAGCACCACTGGACTTGTTACTATAAGCACTCCTGGGCCTACTCCTCTGCGCACGCATATGATTGTTTCCACGGCGGTGGATACTAGTGGCACAACATTACCTAGCTTATTACCTGCAACTGGTACAACCCTCGTCTTACCTCCTTCTTCTATGAGCTCGACTGTACAATATCCCACTACAAGCACAACTGTGCAACTTACAGATATGGGACCAACCTCCACCACTTCCAGTTACGATCTAGAGGGCTCGACAACCTATGACTCGCCTCCTTCGAGTCCTACATCCATCCAGACAATCAGTAACAAGCCTAATGTTCAGCTCCACCTCCCTGTTTCAGCGATCGCCGTTATCTCTGCCACTGGTTTCTTTGTTGGAATGATATTCCTTTTTTGGCTTTTCTGGCTTCGAACTCCACGAAGACGCCGTATTCCGATTCCCTCCTTACCTAAGCTTGAAAATGGCGACATTGAAGAAAAGCATTCTAATACAGAATCTCCACTCTTCGGCCCCAAAGAGCGGTTTTCGCAACGCACTGAACTTAATCCTCAGTGGTCCTGGGTTACATACCCCCAGAATAAATCGAAGTGCGAGGGTAAGTCTCAGGGAGCTGACAATCACAACCTGAGAACAGGATCCACCTCTGTGCCACGGCTTCCAGATGTAGCTATTACTTCTCACCGCAAGAGTTCTTCTATTTACACTACTAGTGGGCACTTCCAGTCTCTCAGTGCTCCCGTTGGTTCTCCACAGTTGGGTGCAGGGCATCCATCTCTCCAGCAAGTCCAAGCTGCCATCACCCGTGCCACAAATCGCATGTCGGCCATGTCGTTCACGTGCGCATCAAAGTATCCGGACGAGAACAGCAGGGATTCTAACACCGCTTTCACTGCCGATGGACACAATATGATGAAACGCCGATCCAGGACTCTGAGAAAAAGCCGCAGTAACTCTATTTACGAGGATCGTCATAGGGGTTCTCGTTTGCCAACTGGCCTTGCATATGATGGTGCTGATGTGACTTCCCCAATATCTGCGACTGAATTTGCGGCACTGGACTCACCTAATTCGGACAATGGATATAGCATGGCCAATGCAGAAAGGCGGACCCGTATACAAACACCATACTACACACCTGGTTCATATCCTCGCATTTCATCCGCCATGCCGGCGACTTATGGGGTTGCAACTCGGATTAAACTTAGTGACAGGACCTCGATCAGAGACTTTACATCCTCCAAGTTCAAAACGGAAACCCAACGAGCGAAAGAAACACAAGCGCTCACGCGCGCTCTCGGACTCTCGTCTCCTATGGTTCGAGAGTCAATTCCATCACCTCAACCAACACTAGGGCCTGACGACTCTCTTAGTGTGGTTGAGTTGAAACGCTCGTTGAAAAGAAGAAGCAAACGTGAATCAACATATTATGGCGCCGACAGCCGATCTCATCAAGCCACAGACGGACACCGACAGTACCATGTTACGACGCCAGCAAGGAGCGTGGTCGCTGTCGCATCGGGAAGCTTGATGTCGGCTGAGGATATAAAGGCGCAATCCTCTAGACTGATCAATAACACTGCCGGTGCCGGGCTGACATTCGTGAATAATAAGACAATGGGAATGAAATCTACCCCAGCGCCACTGAAGATGGAGAATCGAGCTGGTGATAAACCTCCCCGTGTGCCCTCGCCTCCACCACTACCGTCGTTGGCACAGATGGCTCTAGAACAACACAATCCAATTGCATATGCCGAGTATCGCAGTCCAACGTACAGCATCTACAATCTATATGATGACAATCAGAGAGGTGCTGTGTATACAGGAAGCAAGCGCTAGTCACAGGAAGGAGGGGCGGCTTGGTACTATCTGTAACATTCTAAAAGACATATAATAAGAACCTTTGATGTTGTTCTGGGTGGAAAGCAACCAAGGTGGGTTCCCACACAACGAACTGTGTCACGATCTGTTGGAGTGATTTGACTGTGATTTGACTGTGGCAGTATGGGCCGCAGCAATATCCAAGAAAGGAAGAGTCCGATCAATTTCTGTAAGGAGTGCAGCAACTTTGAATTTATTAAATCACTGTTCGCCGCTATCCTCTCTCCTACCATGGTCCATCCTCCCTCCCTCCCTCCTCTCCATACTCCCTTTATCCGGAAGCTCTCCAATGACCGCAGCGATGATGGTGACAGTGACCTCGGTCTTGCGAACAACCCCCCTACCATCCAGTCCGTTCCTTCGTTGTGGGGAGTTCCACTGAAATACATCTCGCATGTTTCTTCTGGTAGTCTGTGTTTGATTTAACTCACAAGCACACGTAGATTGGTGACGCTGGCCGTTCAGAACTCAGCACTGACGCTTATAATGCACTACTCTCGCGTTTCGGCTTCTTCGTCGCGAATATACTCAGCAGCGACTGCTGTCCTCATGAATGAACTCTTCAAGGGACTTATCTCGCTTGTCATTGCATTCATACGGATGGACGTCGGTTCACCGTACGACCTGACGCAGGTGTCGTTTTCTGTTGGTGACAGAGGGGTAGTGGTTCGACTACGGAAATTATGGAGGGAAATATTCAGTTCAGATTGTTGGAAGCTCTCGATACCGGCTATACTCTATGGTGCATTCTTGTCTGCTGCTGTTCTAGAACAATCTCATATTTGAGCCTCTAGTAATCCAAAATAATTTGCAGTACGTCGCTGCAACCAACCTGGAGGCTGCGACGTTTCAGGTTACCTACCAGATGAAAATCCTCACCACAGCCGCATTCTCGGTCATGCTCCTCCGCAAGAAGCTTTCGACCGTGCAATGGATATCGTTGCTATTTTTGGCGCTTGGTGTGGGCATCGTGCAAATCCAAGCTGGTGTCCATAACGACGCAGCAGGGGGGCCTCCTACCCCATCCATGAATGTGCTGAAGGGCTTTGTGGCTGTTGCAGCAGCCTGTTTCACCTCAGGCCTGGCCGGGGTTTATTTTGAAATGGTTTTGAAAAACTCCCAGGCTGACCTCTGGGTGCGAAATGTTCAGTTATCCCTCTTCTCCCTCTTGCCTGCATTGGCCCCCATCATTGTCACATATGGTTCACAAATGGCCAGTGGATTTGGAAGTTTCCTCCCACTATTGTTCCAAAATTTTGGGCCCTGGGCATGGGCAACCGTAGTTGTCCAAGTTCTTGGTGGACTGCTCACAGCAATGGTTATCAAATACTCCGATAATATTCTGAAGGGCTTCGCGACTAGCTTGAGCATAGTCATTTCATTCCTTGCGTCCGTTGCTCTATTCAATTTCCAGATGACGTCCACGTTTCTTCTGGGATCTGTTGTCGTTCTGGTTGCGACATGGTTGTATAACTCTCAACCTAAACGACTAACAGCTTTCTTCCCCATTTCTTTACCAAAGGAACCTCTTCCTTTGACGTTGACATGGGTTGGAAGGAACGAAAAGCGGTACACGGAGTCGATGCGATCACCCACCCCCGAAGCTTATCCTATACGTACACTTGGTGGAGTTACCGCAGTTTCGTCAACAACGTCCTTGTCATCGGTATCCTCCTCACTCGCGTGCCTTCCTTTCCCAGACTCAGAGAAGGCAAGGGTTGCCTACACACGGTGATGCATCATCAAAAAGCAGATGTCTGTTGGAGGCCCTTCTGAGATGAACCTTCTGAAAACTTCACGTATAATACATAATTTCCTTTATCCCTGCTCTGGTTATGAACCATTGAACGCCTATTTTTTATTTTTTTATTTCTAGAGACGAATACCGCCTTCTTTTGTTCATGTCTGTGAACGCAAAACTTCACCCATTCATGTTTATCAGCAGTTGTCGTCGTTGTCATTGGTCATCTCCAGGCTTTCTTCCAGATTGTGACGCAACCTTTTCTTTTCCGTGATCGTCCAGATTCGTCGACGTTTTGATTTTGTTCGAACTTTTTCTTTTCTTGGCATGAGACGTTTACAAAAGGGACTTTTGGCTACTCAACAGCAATAATAATTTCTAGTCATTTCACATGAGCAAGAAAAGGAGAGGCTTGTAAAACATCATAGTGAAAGTAATCAAGTCAGAACAAATGGCATCGGCTAAACGACAGTACAAATATGCTACCACCGCATATAAAAGGAAAGAGCCATGCTGTTAGACTGGTCTTTGAACACATCTGGTTTTGTGATCAGCCACGTGCTTCTAAGCCGCGTTTGATAGCTAGACACCGGAAGATAGGTTAAATTTCACTGTGATAAAGACGCCATACTACGTACTTTCACATGTATCTTTCGCATCTCCAAAGAGCATCTTGGTGCCAGGCATATAGAACATAGGATTTGGTACATCAGCTAACATTGGAAGTCAAGAGTTTGAGCGTCATCAGCGACAAGTAATCTCATACCGTAACCACTGGCCAATCCACGTTTCATCACAATCACCTGCTTGCTCTTCCATGCGTGAAGCACAGGCATACCCTATGCCATATTAGCCGGTGTGATAGTAAAGTACTTATGGAACAGGATTTTATAGCTACTTACGGCAATAGCAGACCCAGGCTCTAGGGCAATGGGATTGACCGTATCGTTAGCACCAATAACTAGTGTTACGTCAGTGTCTTTGAAATCGTCGTTAATCTCATCCATCTCGAGCACAACTTGGTACAATATTGAGTCGAGCAAAGAACAATGCGGAAAACGGAGAACTCACTGTCATAGGGAACAGATGCCTCAGCGAGAAGTACATTACACTGCCCCGGCATACGCCCTGCCACTGGGTGAATAGCAAACTAAAGTCGATATGTTCATGATTAACATTTGAAGAAATATTTTTTGGGAGTATCAAGGCTTACCCGAACATTAACTCCTTTGGCCCTAAGTAAAGCAGTAATCTCAGAGATCGCATACTGTGCCTTTGCCACAGCCATTCCATACCCAACTACCTACATATCAAGCATGAGGCTTCGAGTATAAGAGATCAAAGTGGGATGAGCATAATTACCAAGATAACGCTATCAGCATTAGCCAATGCCTCGACAGTGTCATCAACAGTGGTTTGAGTAATACAACCCTCGATCTTGGTTTCGGTAGTGCCCACTGGTGCGCTGATTCCTCCGAAAAGCACGTTCGTGAGAGAACGATTCATTGCAACGCACTACACCACATAAATTAGACACCGTAAAAGAAGATGTTGAATGCTTCCTGACCATGATGTAGGATAGAATTGAACCGCTGACACCAATGAGGGACCCAATAGTCACCAGAAGCGGGTTATCCAACATAAAACCTTCAGCCACAAGCGCGAATCCGCTGCAAGCGTGTTTCGATAGTCATTAGTAAGTTCTACTTGCAGATCCTCTACTCACGAATAGGCATTCAGAACGGTAATCACAACAGCTGGTAAATAAGTGTCATATCTTGTGAAAATTCTTTGCGAAGGCATTACACATACGCATATCAGCACCCCCGATTGCTGCAGTGGTTGTGAAGCCTTTGATGAAACTGAGAACCGTACTCGCTCCCAAGAAAGAAGCAGCCACCATTGGTGTTGAAGGAACTGTTGAGATGAAACCAGCCATTGTGGCAACATTCGCACCCAAAAGAGTCGAGTTCACAAGGTGCTTGCCAGGGAGTGCCAGAGGCCTGCTCGCCATCTTGGCGGCCAGCTTGAGATATCCCACGATCGAACCTGTGAAAGTGATACCACCTAGTCGTAATGACATTAATGGCGCATGCGAACAATTAATTCAACTTTCACACTCACCAATGACAACACCTAAATAAGCAGTGACCATATGCAGGGTAGAAAGATGGGAGACATCCTGCAGAACACTAGCGATGCTGGTCAGAACAGCTGACAAACCGACAATGGAGTGCAGCATTGCGACGGTCTGTGGCAATTCCGTAGCAGTCACACGCCGACCAATGAGAGCACCCAGAAGACTTCCGATGGCAGCAACACCTGCAAATTGTCCAATGACTTCTATGGGAAAACCGACGGCAGACAAAGAGGCGAGGACACCAGATCCGACCCCGAGGATACCGAGAATATTCCCTTGCCTAGCAGTGACCTGAGAGGCGAGGCCAGATAAAGAACCTGAACCTTCATCAACATGATGTTCAAATGCTGTGCTATAGTATTCATACCGATGCAAAGGATGCTACTCGTGAGGTAACCTGCCTGCACAAGCCCTGCCATTCCAGTACTCGCCGCAGTAAGGAAACCACCCGTGAAAATAACTGCAGGGACAGAGTAAAGCCAAGGATACTCAGGAGGGTCAGATGGACCTATGAACGAATGAGAAAAATGAATGAAACATGACCACAAAGCTTACGTTTAAACATGTCGAGCATACGCTTAGTGATGATGAAACCACCTGAAACATTGATTGTGGCAAGTAAAACAGCTAGAGCACCAAGAGTTTGGGGCAGGGTGCTAGGGAGATAACCACCACCCATGACAAACATACCAGCAACACCAACCTAGAGATCTGTAAGTTTTTCTTGTTTAGACAGGAATGTAAATCTCACCAATCCAGAAATTGCATTGGTAACGGACATGAGAGGAGAGTGCAGAGCAGGGGTAACGCCCCAGATTACCCTGTCAAAAGTCTGAGAAAGTAGACAGATACCAGATCAGAGGTTTGCCTACCTGTAACCAACTAGGCCTGCGAGACCAAAAGTAAAGAAGCTATCCATAAACGCAGTGCCAGTGGCCTTCCCCAAAGTGATAGCAGTACCCATTCCACCTGTGACAACAGCAACTTCTCGTGTTGCCTTTTGCCAGGGAGTAATAGCTACAGAAACCTTTTCGGTTGCCGTAGTTGGTGTCGGAGATGTGACTGGTGGGGGAAGTGGACGAGGCACAGGAGGTAATACTTGACCTTCATGCACTGCGATGGCACCGCGAACAACCTCATCTTCAAGGTCGATGAAGTACCGACCATCACCTCCCATTGACAGCAGAAATTTGGCGATATTGTTAGAATACAGTGATGAAGATTGTGTTGGTAGTCTGGAAGGCAAGTCTGTGTAGCCTGGAAAAGACGTTTGAGAGCTATACACAACAGATGCTCCGGGATGCCCCTACCGATGACTGTAACCCCGTTATGTACTGTAATGTCACCGGGAACAGTGGCTTCGCAATTACCGCCTGCTTCAGCTGCCAGGTCTACAACAACGGACCCTTGTTTCATTACGGCAAGCATATCATTAGTAATTAACTTTGGAGCTGGCTTTCCAGGAATGAGAGCCTGTGATTAAATTCAGGGCAGAAAGTGGTGATGAAGGTGATCAGACGAACAGTGGTAATTACGATGTCAACCTCCCGGCACTGTTCTTCGAACAAGGCCATTTCTGCAGCAATGTATTCCTTAGACATGACCTTCGCATATCCACCCGCACCGCTACCATCTTCCTTGATATTGACTTCTAGGAATTCGGCACCGAGAGATTGAACTTGTTCGCGAGCGGCTGGACGTGTATCAAAGCCCCGGACGATGGCACCAAGACGTTTTGCCTATATCCTGATCAACACAAGAACTCTAAGAGAAATAGAAAGTGACGCACAGTAGCTATTGCACTCAGACCAGCAACACCTGCACCGATAACCAAAACTTTTCCAGGAGGAATCTAAATTTTATCGAGATGAACATAGAAAGAAATCATCTGGGAAATGTATACCTTGCTGAAGAGAGTATTAGGGTGGAGAAATATATAAGTTTTTAAGCTCACCCAGCAGCAGTGACTTGACCGGTCAAGAATCTACCAAAATGATTGGAAGCTTCTAGGATAGCTTTATATCCTGCAATGTTGGCCATAGAACTGCATGAAAACCAAGCTTATTACTTGCCACCCAGAAAGGCCTGGATACCTGCCTCAAAGCATCGAAAACTTGTGCACGTGAGATGCGGGGTATCATGTCCATCTAGGTAATAAATCTATAAGAAGAGCTCGTCATGTAGTGATAGCTGTAGCATACCGCGAAGACGTTGGCATTGCGTTGTGCGAGAGCATCCACGATCGCCTTATTTTGTGCTGGATAAAGGAACGATATAACAGAACTCCCCTCCCTAATCCTTTCCACCTCCTGGCCTGTTAGTGGAGGTCGCACCTTCAACAAAATGTCTGATTGCTTAAATAACTCGTCCCTAGCCACGAGGGTGGCACCGGCCGCAGCGTAGTGTTCATCTAGGAATTGTGCGCCAAGACCAGCGTTACGCTCGATGAGGACCTTAGAAAAGCCTTTCTTGCGCAGCAGGGCAGCATTTTGAGGAGTAATAGACACCCGTCGTTCATCTGGGAAGATCTCGCGAGGAACACCAACAATTAAGGATGTATAAGGAGTTCCCTGAGGCCCAGACCCAGGTATGTGCTTGACAGTTGTTTGAAAGCATCGGTGACCTGGAAGAAATTAGGCGTTGGTATGGTGGGTCAAGGGAAGCCACAGACCCAGTTTAGGCAATCTTGGGAAATTGGTCGATGTACCGAAATGTGGCACTTGGACAGATACTTGGAATACATGATATGGCCCTCGAGCCATCCCGCGTTTCCACAAAAACTACAGTATACAACAAGTGGTGACCTGGCAAGCAAACACTTGGTAGGCGTATGTCCTTTGATGGGATACTTCGGCTGTAGACCGGCTGTATCGAGCCGTTCGATAATGATGGAAGCATGAGTGTAGTGGTGTGAGAAATTGTGCTACTCACGTGCGATGGAGACATTCCAACTAGGCAGTAAATCTATGCTCCTGCGGCTGCTATATGTCACTCCAGGTGAACTGTGATATCATCCAGTCGTATGCTTTAATTATCAATAAATACCAACATTAACAAAGAAGCAACCTTCATCCGTTGTAAATGAATCATGTCGTGCTACGGATGTTCCTGGAACTACAAAGAACACGCAGTCGGACCGACTGACTACAGCCTGATCTAGTGACTCTTCCCTTCAAGTGCCTATCACTGATCAACGGTATCTCATGGCCGCCAGCTCCGCGTTTGGGACCCAAAGCTATCGATCAATCTCCATTAGTCATCTTAACGGCAAAAAAGAAAGCTATTTGATTCTACACAGTGAGGCGCAGTACGACCGTGTCGAATTCTAGGATATCAAAATTCTGAGGCCGGCGAATCCTTATAAACAAAACAGAAACTAATTGCAAATATTTTGCAGGGAAACTTATTATCGAAAGAGACCGATAGTGAAAGGGCAAGCTGATTAGTTGGTCTGGAGGATGGTCAAATACTCAGTCGAAACCTTGACAGGTGAACATCGCAAGACTTGGAAAGCGATTGAAAGGCGGTTAATAACCATTTGCAGTAATCCATCGGTCTGGAAGTACTCTGACTGATGGAAGCTACTGTCGGAGGTTACTAATTACCTCCCATGCGATAATGAATTGTATCCAATCAACTAAAGGGGTAGAGTATGCCTGACGGTTAAGAACTCAGCCAGAAGATGTGATAACCCGGAAAATGAGGCTACTACAGACGAAAAGCATGCATTATGTAGAAATACATAGGTGTGTTAGACATGCGGATGTGGTAAGATATCACTCTGATATCACCTCTCAGTCCACAATTTTGTCACTAAGTTCTCGCTCAAGTTGAATCAAGTCGTGTGTGTGTGGATGCTCCCAGAGGTTTTGGGCAACAGTACAATCCATAGCCGGCAAGGGTTTGCGTGGGACTCCACCATATCCATGGAGGCGTTCAAGAAGATTCTTCGTCCCGGCAATTGAGGCTTTCGCAATGGTGTAATCAGCTCGCGCTATTATCCCTTGTACTCTCTGAGCTTCCGGAAGTACGGATGGATCCTTTCTGGAAGCTTCAGATAAATGGTAGAGTTTCACGGTTGAGTACTTGAGTAACAAAGTAGGTGAATGCGTTTAGGACGAATATCCCAGTATAAGACAGAACTCACGGGCGCAAGATTAGCAAGTCCGGTGATGGCACCATGTGCATTTGCAAAAGTGGAAGTCGTCAGGAAGTCAGCGAATCCCCCCAGAACGAGGAAGGGAGCGTCGGTATTCCGACGAGGATAATTGATAGAAAACGTGGGACGGGAAATTTCATCGGCGATACGCGTCAGTTTGCCAACGTTTCCACACCTATGAACCATGAGCTAAAGCTATAAGCAGAGGCACAGACATACGTGAGCTTGACACCGCAAATGTTCGGACATTCTTTAGCTAAATCAATAATCAAGTCCGAGTCGAGATCAATACCCCCACTTGCTCCGGGGTCTGAAGCGATTCAATAATTTCATTTGAAGCCCAGGTTCATCGACTCACAATTGTATATCATGACAGGGACAGGGCTCTTCTCGGAAATTTCACTCCAGTAAGATTTCAGGGCCTCCCGATGCGTTGCCAAGACACCGGCAAAATAGCCGCTTGCAATAACTAGAACATAATCTGCACCCGCCGCGGCCGCATCCTTGGTCAACTCAATGGTTTCCCTTGTGCTACCTGTTCCTGTTCCTGCAATAATTGGGGTTTGCACCAGGCCCGCATCATTCAGAGCTCTCCTAGCCGATTGAATGAGTGTGATTCTCTCGGTGCGTGTGAGATGGGAAGCTTCTCCCATGGATCCAGCAATGACAGGAGCTACACCGGACAAGCCAAGCCGAGATACATGTGTTTCAAAAGTTTCTAAATCTGAAATTACAAAGATTCAATCGCAGAGATTTAACACTGTAATGCATTAGATCATGCCCACCTAAGTCCTCAGTATCTGGTAAGAAAAAGGTTGGGATAGGAGCGAATATGCCTGCCTTCAGAGGCCTAGAGACAGATAGATGGCCATTCACTCCGTTTATGGCCATGCTTTGAAATCAACGAAAGGATGACGAGCTGAGGAGGGAGGTTGCGAGATGAGCCTATATATATACATATATTAAATGGTTGGCTCGGTCCGGGAGTGACGGACCGGATGGCGATTTTCGGACCGTTTCTCCGGAAGACATGGAGGCAGACATGGGATCTAACCCACATGTCACATGTAGGACGGTGGTAGTGAAAAGCTCCAAGCTATTTTTTTGGTTGAAAAATTTGTAACGCAGTACTCGGCCGCAGCCCGCGGTGAAGTACTCTACGTGGTACCTCGGGAACCTAAGGTCCCCTTCATTGGTGTACCTATGAAAGGAAGAGAGGTCCAACATGGAGAACTAAACAGTAATCAAAATAATGAGTACTCGCAATCAACAACCAAACCAACGACATGACAATGATCAATCAATCAATATGCAAGCTCAAAATACTATAGTTTGAAAGGGCACAGAGAGACGTCAGCCTAAGTTGTATTTACATCTAATTGCCACCTGAAGCTAACCTTCAGACCATTGGGGGTATCGTGTCCACATGTAGGACGCTAAGAGCTCCCCTAGAGAAAAAGAATTGAGGTAATCTTGTCCTGATCCAACGGCTCATGGGTAAGTAACGAGATGTTGAATGAAATCTATACAACAAGCTACTATCGCGTACCACGGGAGAACAAACCAACAATCTGCACGAACGCGAGGAATTACGATCCCGAGGATTCTACTGAAATAAGATAGCAAGCTCACTGAAAACTGGTATCATTTACTAATGACCTCCAATCTACCTAGAACATTCCTTTCCCACTCGGTCCGTCCTTCTTCATCTGGTTCTTCTGAGGCGTCTAGTGCTTTGCGGAAGACATCCCAAGGCAAACATGAGATGTCTCCTTCTTCAGATGGCTCACCCATGACAAATTTGCCCTGCCGCGACCGAGTTAACGTTACAACGTGTCCCGCTGAATTCAAATGATGGGCTAGGTCGTGGATGATGCAGCGGACATACGTGCCACCGGAAACCGTCATCTTGAGAACAAATGCCGTGGGATTCTCCTTCGCATTAGGCACTTCCGCATTATCTTGGAGAGATATTTCACTCTCAACACTCTTCAAAGCATTTTCCATGGCTTTCTTCTCGTCATTACTTAGCGATTCTTTGGGCCAACTGAAATCATGGTTTCGTCCCTTCCATTCAACAAGTTCCAGGGCGTGTACAGTCACTTGCCGTTTCTCAATGGGACGAGGAAGCGATATGCCTTTCCGCGCATATTCGTATAGAGGCTTTCCATCCATTTTCAGCGCTGAGAAACTGTCGAATAATATATCAGTCAGTTTCAGTTTACACAACCACGAATTTGTCCTTCACATTGGCGGGGTCTGCAAAATCTCACCAGTGAACCTGGATAATGCAGACTCAACTTGCTCTCTTGTGACATGATGCCATGGAGCAAGACGCACGCATTTCCCTTCGCTGTCGTATGTATCCGTTTCACATCCAAGTAGGCAAGTCACATGATACTCCTGCGTTGGTCTGTGAGCACAGAATATTGCCAAAGCTGACAGTTGGAGACTTTGGTACAGCCTAAGAATTGGTTCAAATGTTTGGTTCCTTTTCCTACGCCGATGACTACGATTGAATGGGTCAGTTCTCGGGTTAAAATTCGCATGCTCGAGCGTAGACACACCAAGGACACCGTCTGCGAGGGGATCTAGTGTCCCGCCTTGTCCGATCTTCACAGGATCGGATCTACTCCGTTTTTTGGAGTTTTTTTTTGAGTTATCCTGCTTCACAAGTTTATCTGGCTCGACAAACAAAGAAGATTTCGCGACGAGCTTCTTCACATCCCTCAAAACAGACATGCTTGTTGGCCCGGATGGCTTGAGAACTCCGAACAGCCCAGACAGAGGAAAAGAAGACTTTGGCATCACTTTCAGTCGCAGAATTTTGTGGGCGAGTGTCAAAGTTGGGCAATTATCGATAAACAAGAGTTGAATGAAGCTTTCAGAGCACCGGGGTAATAGGCAGTTGGCGGTGATTGCACCGGTGAATAAAATTACCATAATCAATTGTTTTTTCTGGTCCTAGTGACACGGCGGATATTTAGATGTCAAGTCGCCGCTTTTAGATCTGTCACACTGTCACACTCTGCCACTTATAATATTTGTAACGCGGTGTACGTACAGTCTGTGGTAGCCTACTGACCACGGAGGCTCACTGCCTCTGATAAATATACAAATCATGTCATACGAAAGAGACAAACACAGAATGAAAAAGAAGTAAAATGGGCTGGAAGAGTATAATAGGATCCAGCCAAGTAGGCAAGATTGAGCGATTTCTCCAAACTGACAGCGACGGGTGCAGCTGCATCCGCACTGACAAGTATAAAAGGGAATAAATCCGTGCCTCTTTTCTTCTTTCACGTTTCCAGAGTGGTAATATAGAAGGGAGAGGGACCCCACAGATAGGGTGCAGAGAACCATGGTGGCCATAAGATGGAGTTGATTTTGGAACACCCTCGCATA
>Ga0153967_100035_pt1 | contig 96277 bp, 92 predicted proteins | sample TSFL051MetaG_FD_104688 | JGI IMG/M metagenome (GOLD analysis project Ga0153967, IMG submission 104688) | Attine ant fungus gardens microbial communities from Florida, USA - TSFL051 MetaG | ecosystem: Host-associated > Fungi > Mycelium > Unclassified | place: USA: Florida, Paynes | collected...
AAATTGAGCCTGATCCGACAGGAAGTTCCTTCGACGGCTTGCCGAGCAAACTCTGTGTTGCAGGGAGAAATAATCTAGGAACAACTTTTCACAATGTTCAGATTGCATTATATAATCATTTATCCTACTAAATCTGGAAACAGCCTCCGAGGGAGATATCTGGGGTCCTCATCCAAGTGACTACGGCACAGTTGAAACATCATTCTGATATATTCCTGTCACTGCCATTCATTCACCAGTCTCCTGCATCTTTTTTGAGCCATACTAAGTTCAGGACAGCTATAATCCATTTCCTGCACGACATCAGCGAACCATTGCTATGTGCTGACTTAGGCCTCAGAGAAATACCTCTCGAGACACTATCTGCCGGCCAATGAGCTAACACGATCCTCGACTCAGCTCTACTTCATTCGTACTGACAGGCCCCATCAGTTTCATCCCTTTCTTGAGCGCCATAATCTGCACGGTATCTTTATAAAAGATGATGAATTGTGAACATCCTACTTAGGCCCCGGTAAGCGTCAATAGCGTAGAAGACATCTGTCAGATGTGGTGAACAGCCGTGTCATTAGACCATCATATGCAATTACAAATTACGTCGTCCTATCTATCTGATTCTGTTTGCGCCAAGCAATGAATATAGGGAAATAAAACTAATATCCGGTAGGCCGAGCATTCGACTTCGACGTATCATACGCACGAATGAGCCTTGCCTGATCCTGCTTTCCAGCAGTTTCGGTTTGGCTAAATGCGAACCCACGGGTTCTGCGCATCCTCTGTACCGCACGCACTTTCTTGATCGCTTTTTGGAACCTAGTCACAAGAGCAAAGAGATGAGGGTCTCTACAAGTTCGATCGAAACAAACTCTTACTGTTCCTGTCTTGGCCGATAATCAGGTATATTGTATTTTTGTAATTCCTGAACGATATGGTACGAGGACGGCAAATACGTCCTCCGGTAGCTGTAAAGAGTTGATCAAGTCAATGGTCTAGAAGACATAAGAAAACGATACTCACTACTTCCAGACAAAATCACGTCCCAAACAAAAGATAGGTATTAGCAGAAGAACGAAGTAGAACACCCCATCAGTCCATAGTTTATTCACGAGACCAGAGTATTCCGCAGAAAAGCCAATCGCTGGGGCAACAACGGCATAAATTGGCAAGAACAGCATAGTAAAAACAAATGATCCCGGAATTGCAGCGACGGTGTACTTTGTCCAGATGCTGTTCTCAAATTGTCAACTCCTGCCAATGAATAATCAAAACGTCTCTTACTCAGATATCAGGGCTGCCTTTCCGAGGACGGTCAAAAGGACAGCGAGATACAAGGTGATTCCCCAGAACCAAAGTCCAGAATCCAATCCACTCGCTTGTTTGAGATCCCCCCAGAAAAGTATTACTGAAAAGCCAAATAGGACCTTTTTACCAAATTAAGCAAAGTCAACCAATGCACAATAGCCGACTTACAATGCTGTGGTATAACGCATTCACAATCCACAGCCAAAACGCAGTCTTGGTGAAAAATTCATTCTTTTGCCCTAGCATGTAGAGTTGCGGGTAGCGGTCCAAAAATCGCGCGGAAACAAATTGGTCAAAAATACCAATGACAAGCGGGGGCAAGACAGTGAACACAACATTGAAAAAAGTCAATGTCCAAGACTCAAACGCGATCTGACCGGAGAAGTTGTTGAAGAACGAAAACTTTGTTGGTTGGTCAGTCTTGATCACTGAAGAAAACCCAGGCAACAGACTTACCCAGAACAATGTCATATACAATGTAATGTTCTTGTAAAAAGAGACTGCGAGCAATCTCAATGTAGTCTATAGACCAAAGTAGGGGAGACGTACACAAAATCAATTTGGATAATCGCCTGTAACTCCAAGCACCATGTACGAGGAGCAGTTTCTTCAGAAATCTAAATTGAGAGATAGCAACATCTGCAGAACGAGCAGCTTGTAGGCCCTGATACGTTCGTCATTTACCTGGTAACTCCACACGTTGAGTCACACACCTCTACACCAGAGATACCAACGCCAACGTGCGCAGCCTGGATCATACTAACATCGTTAGCACCATCGCCGATGGCGAGCAGCAGGGCTTGATGGTTCTTCTTGACAAGCTTGACAACCAGCGCCTTCTGTAATGGTGATACACGACCTGTGTGGTGATGATCAGTAGAACTATGCCTGCATCAACCCTATAATACACACAACAAATGACGGCCTTGCACATTATAGCAAGCTCAAGGAAAGTCTTCGACAACTGCTTTTCCAAGGCAAAGGCTAGACTCTTCCCATCTGCAGTAGACGAAAAAAATGGGATTAGAGATAGCAATACTATGTAACCCTAGATTCACACCTATAATAAGCGCCAGATCTTCTGCATCACCAGAGTTTCTTTGGTTGTTGATAGCGGACAGTCGCTTTTCCAAGAATTCTTGGGTATCATGTGCAGTCTCTTCATTGACAATGACCTTAAGAGGGTATGAGCATCGGTGACGAACAAAAGAATAAGTCCTTACCAAATTCATAGACTCTGAGATGAGCCGACACGACATTCCAATATTGATAGCAGTCTCCTGGCGATCACCGGTTAGCACCCAAATCTTGATCCCAGCCATCTGAAGTGTATGAATTGTTTCGGGGACTCCATCCTGAAGTTTGTCCTCGATGGCCGTAGCACCGAGTAAGAAGAGGTCTTTTTCAATGAGTTCAGCAGCTTGATCAAGGGCCTCTCCTCGACCGCTGATAGTGGTAGCAGCCTGATCATATATAGCAGACCATTGCTTATACTCTTGTTCCGTGATATCACGGAAGGCAATGCAAAGCGTTCGTAGACCTTCCGTTGCATAGTCCTCGAGATGGACCAAAGTCTTCTCGGTGTAGGGCTGGTGCTTGCTCAGCAGCTCTAAAATGACGGTATCTGCACCTTTGGTGTAAAGCTTGATCTTGCCATCAGGTCCTCGGACAACGGTTGACATCCGTTTGCGAGTTGAGTTAAATTCACAAACATTGAGGATTTCATATTCTTGATCTTGACCTATAATTTTGACAAAGACAGATTTGGGTTTTCGCACCTAGAGCCAACCATTGATGAACCAATGAACTAGGAGCATCGACGAAAAAGAAACAAACATGGAACTGAAAGCCAAGTTGTTCTGCACCAGCAACTAGGGCTACCTCATCAGGGCTGCTAGCCTGATAGACCACCTTCTCATCCTTGATCTCAGGAATAACAGTATGGCAGACAGCCAAAAGAGTAAGAAATTCAACAAGCGTCTCCCTCTGCTTTGACTCCTCATCCATATTGTCAGACATTGACGCGTCCACGGAACGATTAGGGTGCTTGCTCAGCAAATTTTTCATCTCCACAAAAGTCTTCCATCCATCGGCACCCTCTCGCTTTGAATCGTCAACGACATCTGCATACGGCACGCCACCAATACTACAACAACGGAATTCCATCTCATTACAAGTAAGAGTTCCAGTTTTATCGCTGAATACATATTCGATCCGACCGAGCTCCTCAACCAGTGAAGAGGTTCTGCAAAGAGCAGCCGTGTCAGTCTTCGCGTAGTACATGTCCAAGTCAGAGTTGATAAATTGAGCCTGCTGGAACTTGACCACTTCCATTGTGACGATGAGAGATATAGGAATGAGATTGTTGTACAAGATAATGAACGTGAAGATATCTGGACAGCGCGTAAATGATCAAAAAGCATTGTTCCGGAATTGAGATGAAATAGTGAACCTTCAATGAAACCACGAGCTTGCCAAGTTGATATCAGCCATTCCTTGTCATATCAACAACACAGTTATGCTTACCTCGTCCACTCAAGGACGTTTGCTCATATAGATACCATTGTTGACTTGAAAAGAACCATGAGCGAATGCTGCTACCAATCGTAGAACCAATAGATAGCGCCAGGAGAATGAAAAACAAGAATAATATCAGGACATTGACTTGCCGCTCTACGGCAGTTCGCTTTATGGGAGCAGCACTACAGACATATGAAATCAGCCGAGATACTCTGGCCCCCTACTGGACTCACGTCGCGTTTCGCATGAGTTTCGTCTCATGACCAGTGAAAATTGTAAGCCCGTACGCCCAGGGGGTATTACGCATCTGCGCCCCTCGGAGAAGGATCTGGTCCGGGCCCAACGGAACCTGCCTTGGAGTCCCGTGGTCTGTGATAAGCTCTAGAGTTCCCTCATAAGTGTATAACGAGTTGTTGGGGTGCTCAGAGCGGAGGGACCCCCGTAAGCGATTGACAAGTTCAGGAGAGGTGAGCGACGAGGTTTGTGGATTAGCTTGCTTGATTTTGAGATTAGTTTCACTATAAAAATGAGAACCAAAAAGACACAATGCATACGTATACACACCCGTCGAGATTAGAGGTTTCAATATAGCACAGACCCTCTGGTTCACTTGAACTGAGAAGAACCATATCTGCGGGAATGAAATCATCATTTTCTAGCCGCACCACATCTCCCACTCGGATATCCTTCCACTCCCTGTCCGTGAATCCCGCATATTGAGTCATGACTCTGGCCATACGTGAATTGAGTTCTGAGTCAGATTGGTGTCGTTTCTTGAACACAGTTACCAGGTTGGAGTTCGTACAAGTCATGGACTACTCACAAGATCCTCTTGTACTTCCTTGAATGCTGAGGCTAATAGAACTATTACCAGAGGTGCAATGGTAGTCCACCGGTTTGTTGGAGATACACCCGGTATCTGTTGTATGCATGCGGTGAATAAGAAGAACAAGTTAGCGTATTTGGAGAATTGTTCTAGAAATTAGTCAATGACGACCAGAGAGACCAGACTTCAGATCGCGCACCAAACAGGAACTTGGGCACAAAAGTAACCAAGCTATATTTGCTAGTTGAGATAAAATTTGAGCAAAATCCGGTGTTTGCTGCGCTGTTGTTCAATGCAATAACTCGTTCCCCGGTTAGAATCCTTTCTTTCTCCCATGGCCACTTCCACTTTCTACGTTTCAAAACCGTAGGTGTTTGTGTCTTGACCCCATGAAAATTTCCAGACCCCGAGAAGGGCACCTGATTTGAAGATGTCAAATCATCAAAATTCCATTCCTGCGGAACACCATCCCCGAGCGTGACCTTAGAATGACCAGCAGGAACGGCTGCTACCTGACCCAGTGGCAGACTGCTCTCCTGGGACTCCATCGCTTGCGGTTGAGCAAAAGCCGATTCTGAATCCCTGTAATCATCATCGTCAAAGAATGGGTCTAGAAGTTGTGGGTCGGAGCGTCGTCGTTTACTATATGAACGGCTAGCCGATGGAGGATAACCACTGGTCATGGCAGGCCGATACTGCTGCGTCGCTGGATTGGCAGATGATACAAGTCGTAGGAAATCATCAGACATAGTTACCACAGATTGTGTGTGCAGACCGGGAATGGGGCTGCGGGCACCGGACACTTATGAAGACACACTTATGCTATTGCCAAGCAATGCAAAACACTGATGATGCGTCGCCAGCAACCATTCATACAAAAATTCAATGTTTCCTCCAGATATCGACTTGTATGGGCTTTCAATACTGCCGTTCACAAACTTGACAAGCCACCTGTCACTCTCAATGATGATGGGTAACAACGTCCGCGTGAATATAATAATTGACAGAAGATATCAATATATCTAATGATGTCCAAATGTGTACAGTTCAAAGGTAAGTAGATATCGTTTTACACTTTGTTCTCTGAGTTATAGTAATTGGCAGCGTGTCCAGAAGCAGTGTTGCCAAACGAATGAGGTGCATCAGAGTAAGGGTAGCTGTAAGCAGGTTGAGTTAAGGGATGAATCTCCTCATGCGGCTTGACGGCAGTGTATTCGGGTCCTGTAGCAAAAGAACGTGTTGCGATGATCTCACGGTCAGCCTGCTGCTTAGCAAGACGCGTAGCGTAGTTGTGTACAACATAACAAGCATCTGAAAGTGTAATTAGATTGATCAGAATGTGAATTTATGTGAAGGAGCTTACAGGCGACGACAACGATCGGAACGAGGGTAGACACCCAGATACCCGAAAGCGGCATATTGGAAATCCTTTCCAGGGCATTGCAGAGATTGACTACTGCAGTATCCGATGAGTTGTTGTCACAGTCTGGTCTAAGTCCTGGGTGCTCGCGGAAGCGATAGAACATCACAAGCGAATAAATTCCAGAGGCTGTCTGAAGCATAAGAGTGACATAGAGGACTGCCAGATATGTTCTGACTAGCCCCCTCTTCTTGAAGACAGCTCCTAAGAAGCTAGAATACCGTTAGAGCTCGTACACCAGGTCACATCGTAAAGACCAGATTCAAGGCTTACCCGAGAAGACCAATGAAGGCGGCAAAGGTATACACAGCACCGGCAACAATGAAAGCGATCTTGACATTATTTTGTAGATCATGATCTTAGGAGGGCGGGAACTCAGTGCTTAGCAACGATCCCTTCAAAGAATCGTCAACTTACAGACCCCCTCGTCCCTAGTCCACCAAATAAGGTACCAGAAGCCGCTCGCTGCGAGGCCGCAGACAATAAGTTGAATAAGTGTGATTACAAAGGTTCCCAATCGCAGAGGGAGGCAGCAAAGAAATTTGGGAGCCATAGAGGGAAAGAGGGAAAGAAGGTCGTTGCAAAGAGACAATGAGATCAGATACCGCTTTTATAACATGTGCAGCATAGCCTCGTGCAAGCGATGCATTGATGCCGACTGGACTGCCACATTTGGCTGCGCCCGATTATCCTTATCATTGCTCAGCCCATTACGAGGGAAGGATGACACTAACATTCTTACATCACCGAAATCACCGAAATCCGAATGCAATTCCCAAAATGACAATTACTACATTATACCGCTGATCTCAACATCAGCGTCATCAAGTTCGTCATAGTCGTGCTGCTTTGGGTACCCACGGGCGTTTAAAGTATTGGCTTCATGCGGCTGGCTGCAGAACTCATGGTAGGTAATAGAGTAGTTTCAGAGGAGCCACTGGGTCGCAGGTGGTGCCCGAGTTGTAGCACTACCGGCCTGATCGCCGCGTTGCCGTAATAGTGGCCTCCCTCGCTCACATTAGCAACCTCTTCTTGTTCGACCACATTGTAGTTGTTAAGGACTCTCCGCCAATGCCAAAGAAATTGGAGGACCACTGCCAGTTCGGTTGACACAACATATGACAGGGCGAAAAGATGACCCACGTGTTTGAACCACGGTCTGAACAACAAAGGTGACCCAAACATAGGGCAAAGGGGCACCACCGAATGAAAGAAGGTGCCGACAGAGCCCGGCTCCTGCAACATCGTTGCCTTCAGTGCGTTCGTTGATGCAGTGTTGAGTTCTTTCATCTCGATAGACTTGGTAATATGTAATAAGGTACCAAATACCGATACCAATATGACAGAGCCAGACGAATGCCTCTGGTTTCCAAAAGTTCTTCATGAAGCGTTTTCGGCGAAAGGCACCATAGAGCCTGTAAAATTCTGAGTTCATTACAACCCCAAAACTCGAAGCACAGGCTTACCCTACAGAAGCAATAAAGGCTGCATAGAATTCCCAGATAGCCAATGCAATAGAACAACTGGCCAAAGTCTTCAATGGTTCCACACCTATTCATCTCAGTCTGAAAGGTGCTTTACAGGGAATTACCACAACGGACCATCGTCATGGCTTCTCGTGATCCACCATATAAGCCAGACTGCGTCTGCTGCATCCACGACAAGTTGGAAAACAAGGGTGACTATCACACCATAGAATACGGGAATGCAATGGAATACTTTGTCGGTCATTAAGGGAAGATAGCGTGACGGTAGCTGGTGTGTATTACATGGTGGTTAAGTACTCATCGTCAGGTTCGGCCCCTTCACACTGTAGCACAGTAATCATGATTGCAACGCCGAAATATACTCGAGCCGTTGGCCAACCCCGAGTTTCACCGGATACAGGGTGTTTAGAGGAGTTGTTGCGGAATTGGAATGAATTAAAATTACGCAATGAGAGTCCCCATTTTAGCCTAGGCTCCTCTCCCAGATTAATTTCAGGAGACCAGAGTTGTAAATATATTGAATCGCAGAGGACCTAGACACTGGGGATGAGGGTAGGGCCCTGGATAGAACTCAGGAAAGGGATAATATATAATTTCGTAGGTAGATATTTCATCGGTATAACACAACACCAAGAGTAATAATGGGCCCAAAGGGCATCCAGCCAGCGAGTCAAGGGAATAGAAAATCGCCCCGATGGTCCCGCACACCGACAAGTAGTCTTACGGAGGAATGCATTGTCCATACTTAGCCTGTAACAATCTGGGCATGATCAGTGAAGCCAAATGGGGTAGGAATGATGGCTATTCTTGACAGAGAAATCTCACAATCCTGTTTATCATATCGATGCCTATCCGATCCCCTTCTACTCATGTCGCTGTCTTCCTCACATCCAATGAATCCCAGGATGATGACACGACACTCTTTTACAGCCCTAAATTCGACTTTTATTGTCGATGTCCAATATAGAATGGTCAAGGAACTTGGCCAGGGCGCGTATGGCTGCGTCATAGCCGCCGTTCACAGTAGCACTGGCGAAGGCTGTGCGATCAAGAAAATCACCAATATCAATACAAAGGTCAGTGTGCTGCACTTCTGCATAGTCTAAATGGAAGTTACATCTATCATTCTTCCTAGCGCATCCTCACCAAGCGTTGCTTGCGTGAAATCAAGTGAGATACAAACAGCCAAGTTATATCAGACCGTAACACTTTGATCAGATTGCTCCGTCACTTCAGAGGCCACAAGAATGTCCGTAGCTGTGTCGCTACATTGATCACGATAGACTTACTTGGTGCAGATCACTTGTCTGTATGACATGGACATAGTTTTCCGACCTGATGGCAATTTCGACGAAGTTTATCTCTATGTATGTAGATCTTTATCCTGCTGTGAACCCCATGGTACTGATATATTTAGGAGGAACTCATGGAGGCTGACCTCCATGCTATTGTAGGTACCACCAATACTCTCATAAATCAGACAATAACAGAAATAGATCCGTTCCGGACAACCGTTGACTGACGCCCACTTTCAATCCTTCATTTATCAAACCCTGTGTGGTTTGAAATATATTCACTCAGCGAATGTTCTTCACCGGGATTTAAAGCCAGGAAATCTCCTTGTCAATGCCGATTGCGAGTTGAAGATTTGCGATTTCGGTCTTGCTAGAGGTTATAACCCAGGGGGAGGGACATCTAGAGCAGCTGGCAACCAGGGTTTCATGACCGAATACGTAGCAACTCGCTGGTACCGTGCCCCAGAAATCATGCTCAGTTTTGCTAACTACGTGAGCTGTTACTAACTCCTACAGAGGATGTTCTTAACTACCGATTAGACAACTGCTATTGATGTCTGGTCCATCGGGTGTATTCTAGCTGAATTACTCGGCGGAAAGCCTATATACAAAGGCAGGGAGTAAGCTTTTCTGTCCTGTAGATATCAGCACTACACTGATATTGTGTCCAGTTATGTAGATCAGCTGAACCAGATCTTGCACTATCTTGGGACACCACCTGAGGAAACCCTCCGACGTGTTGGCTCTCCCCGTGTATGTGATACTTTCTGGATCATCATTTTATAATGACCGCATTTCAACAGGCCCAAGATTACATTCGTTCTCTACCAATCAAACCTCGTATATCTTTCTCATTGCTGTACCCTCGTGCAAATCCTCTTGCAATTGACCTGCTGACACAAATGTTACAATTCGACCCTATCAAACGGATTAGTTGCGAGCAGGCCGTTAGTCACCCTTACTTTACTGTCTGGCATGATCCTGCTGATGAGCCGAGCTGTCCTTCCGTAAGTTGCTGAATCAGCAACAGCATTCGGCCAGAAACTCAGTCTCCATTACAGACATTCGACTTCAGCTTCGAGGAGGAGGATAGTGTTGAAGGAATGAAGAAACTGATTGTTGAAGAAGTTCGAAGTTTTCGAAGGGAGGTCAGAAATCAAGCAAAAGCCTCGACGCAATTTCGTCGTCAGGACAGGTGAAAATTCTCTAACCTCTAATAAAAGCTACGCTGACAAAAAAAACAAACAAAAGCCTGCCTATTCCATCTCGCGAGGAGATTATCAATTCTCCCGTTCAGGAGCACGGCCCTCTCCACGGTGCTACTTCTGGTTATACCACCAATAACTTTTCCCAGAGATTGCCCAGTCCGGTTTATGATGATCCCAGTGCGGAACTAGACCGTGAACTCGCTAATGCGCATATGGGAAGACGTTGAACGTCTGATATCCTTTCTATCCTCTTTTGATGGGTGCTTTGGGCATTTTGCTTTGGATCTTTCGAATGATAGGCTCGGGGCGAAAGGCGCCCCGAAATGTGATTGTCTGTACAGTATATGTTGGCCTTTCATACGATATCATGCTTTTGTTTTTGATTTCATGTTTCATGAGTATGTTGGATCTGCTTTTTGTTGTGCTCAAATTCAATGGATCATCGGCTTGATAGTACCTTTCACACGAGGATACGATTTGTCCTGAAAGTTTGAAATTATTCAGCCCTATTTATGAAAGGACGTTCAGGAGCGATAGGTCCTTTTGGGATTGATTTTTCCCTACTGTCCTTCCATTACTTTGATATTCACTAAAATTCTCAGCATTCACGAACTTCACGGTCACGCGACATACATTTCTGACGTGTGATTAGTCTCAAGGTTTCATAAGCTGTATTCCTACAACAAAATGCATGTGAAAACCGGTGCTCTGGGATGTAGCAAAATACTGGTACATGTGTTTATTACAACTCATTATTTATCGTTTGTTCTTCCTCTCTATCTCTTTGACCACTGTCAAAAAAGACTTGAAGAACACAGTGGTAGACATTGCTCAGGTAGACAAGGTCCTTTTTCAAAGATGGTATGGTGCTTCAAATACTATTGATTATTTCATGACTCTAGTATCAAGTAGCACTACAGGATTGCATTGGAATTTGAATGGGCCAGTGAGATGAACATCATAAATATTTTTGTCCTAGTCGTATACACAAGCAGCTGAGATTACTTTATAACTATCTGCTCCCCTTCTCTCGCTCACTGCCAGATGGCCTTACTTTTGTACTGGATTTATATATGTTATTGAATCACCTACGAAACGTGACAAAGCCTCAGTCAGTCAGAATCGAGAACTAAGAAAGGCCATAGACGCACAAGAGGATCATTCCCAGTGGTGACAAGTGATGACATAAATAAGAGTTGACTGACTTGTGTTATATAAATAATGCAATACCTTCATCCCATGACAGTGATATGCTCTTCATGCCAGCCATCTAATCCTTTCACGGACTCAGAAGACAATTGAGAACAAACCAAGGAAATTGATCCCTGGGAAAGCAGGTCAATTCGTAATGATTTATATGATTGTCACCAGTGGCTATAAATAAACCACGAGGTTATGTAACCACATCAATATATGTATACAGCCCAAGATAATGGTAACTACTCCACAGATGGTGTCTGTGTGCTCAAAAGGTGCTCCTTCCCCCTTTTTTTCTTGTAACCCTGTCTTCATCTTTACTTCCCAAACCATAAGCCTTCGGGCATTCTCACCCCACAACGTGGGGAGTCGGTACCTATTGAGACCCTGATGTGGTCTGGCATATCCAGAAAAGAGGGCAGCAGGTGTGTCATTGCACACTGTTCCTGAGACGTGGAATCTGCTAGTAGTCTCAACTATCTTCTGAGCCCACGAAAGGATCAGGGGATGATTTCCAGAGAGAGTCGAGTCGTTTCACAATCTCCATTATTTTTATCGTATGCATCTTCATGAAATACCATGATCATATCATTATTTTGGGCTCTCCAACCCGAAAGCATTTAGATGTATAACACCTTGAGCTAATCAGACACTGCTATTTTATCAAGGGATGTCCATCATCCTGTTTAAAACGACGGCCGAGTCGGTTGTTGTCATGACTGGCGAATCTGATACTGATCAAGCACGGACCCAAGGATACACACAAACCCGAGGTCAGCGCTACTCCGTTCCCTTCTTCCTAATACACGCAGAAAAAAAGCCCTGATTATTTCACAGACAATCTAACAAAATCATAAAATGACACACACAATTAGCTATCTAATCTACACTATAGAACCACCTTTTACACAGTCAATAAACGCCTTGACCTTTTGTACATCCTTCAAACTACTACCTTCCATTTCTACACCACCACTCACGTCAACAGCCCAAGGCCTAACCTGTCTCACAGCATCAGAAACATTCCCCGGGGTCAATCCACCCGCCAAAATAACAGGCAGGGGATCATCGCTGATCGAATTCGTAGAAGCTGGCGTACTACTGAGATCTGCCGCGCCCATATACGCCTTTGAACCATTGAGTAAAACTTCACCTCCATCGACCACTTTACGGGCAAAGGCCCAATCTACAACCTTCCCAGACCCTCCACTTAGTCCATCTTCTCGTAAGCTATCGAGAAGAATGAACTGGTGATTACCAGGTCGAGTGATGCTATCAACGCCCTCAATCTTACCTCCTGATGGAGCAAGGTGGAATGCACGAATGACCGAGACAGGTATCTGTGATGCCCAGTCGACTGGCTCTTCTCCATGTAATTGCACGAGATCAAGCTGGACGTCCATCACAGTCTCTATTATCTCATCCAATGTACTGTTCTGGAATACGCCAACCAACAAGGGACGCGCCTGCTTCGTGAACTTTTCAAGTCGTTTTGCATTCGTCATGAACCAGGTAGTATTCTTCGAGGAAGGGGACAAGGAAGTTGGAACGGCATCATGATCAGACTCATACCGGCGCGCCCGAATAGCAGCAGAGATTTCCTTGGCGGTACGACGGTCAACGTATCGTTTGGACTTTTTCACAAACACCAACCCAATCAGATCTGCACCAGCATCCGCAATCGCAACCGCCTGATCTCGCGTCTTGATACCACAAACCTTCACGAGAGGTTTCTCCACCATTCTCTCGCGTGGAGGTTGAGAATCACCAAGCAACTCACTGATAAATGCACCGGCATCCTTCGCTCTCATCAAACTCTCGCCAACGAGGACGGCGCTGATGTTCTGGCCTTTATAGCGCTCAACGTCTTGCCGGGAGGAGATACCACTGAGAGCACAAAGGACGACGTCCTTGTTCCGTGTCATGTCACTGAGGCGGCTAGTCGTGTTCATATCGACTTTGAAATCGTGAAGATTGCGATTGTTGACACCAATAACTTTAGCCCCCAGAGACAATGCAATTTCCATTTCCTGGGTGTTGTTGACTTCAACGAGGGGTTCCATGCCAAGTTGTAGAGCATAGTTGTAAAGGTCGCGCAGGAGAGACTCGGAGAGCATGCTAACGATAAGCAGAATAGTGTCGGCACCCCAGATTCTTGACTCAAGAACTTGGTACCTGCTGAGAATAAAATCCTTTCGGAGAATAGCAGGTCGATTGGGGAGGTGAGCAACTGCCTGGCGTACATGCAGCATATCATGAAGAGAACCAAGGAACCATTTCGGTTCAGTGAGGACAGAAATGGTGTGAGCACCAGCTAACGCGTACTTGAGAGCCTGGGCTGCGGGGTTGATACTGATAGCGATAGGACCTTTGGACGGGGATGCCCGCTTGATTTCAGCGAACATAGCGGGTCTCTCAGGTGACGTATTTTGCTTGATCCGAGTGAGGAAGTTAATTTGGGCAGGTGAAATGTTCAGGGAGTGAAGTGTCAGCAAGTCCTGAGTTGTTGAACCCGGTGTTGCTTGAGCTTGATCCACGTCAAGCAGACGTTGCTGACGAATCTTGTCCAAGATTGAAGGTACCTTATCGAGGGTACCGTTGACCTTGGCACGGTCAGGTTCCTGTTCCTGACCGTTGACTTGGGGTAGGAAAGAGGGGAGCTCTGGGTCGACAACACGGACCTCAGGGTTTTCCTCCCAGAGACCGCCCCGCAACGACAAAAAGTTCTTCATGAAATCATTACCTCCTTCACTCAGGATACTCTCAGGGTGGTATTGTACAGCCTCCAGGGTATATTTGCGATGTCGGACACCCATGATGACACCAGATTCCTCCGTGACAGACGTCACCGCGAGGTCTGCAGGGAGTGTGTCATAGGATGCACTCAGGGAGTGGTAACGGATGGAAGGCAAGCCTTGTGGAACACCTCGAAAACATCCGCGATTGTCGTGACGTATCCGGCTGACTTTTCCGTGCATGATTTCACCGGCATACCTGGCGGACCACAAATTTCAGGTAAGAACACTTTGAAAGAAAGTCAGAGGGTAAACACAACAAGGCTTACGCAATAGAACCTCCGAAGAGGTCAACAAGGCACTCTAATCCCATGCAAACGCCAAGGACAGGAATCTTGCCTGCGAAATATCTGATGGCATCCCTTGAGATACCTGAGTCTGTCTGTGGATGACCAGGACCAGGAGAGATGATAAGTGAGTTGATACTAAGCAGAGGGAAATGAGCGGGGGTAATAGCATCATTGCGAATGACGGTAACATTAGCCCCAACTAAGCAGAGTTGCTGGTAGAGATTCCAGGTAAATGAGTCAAAATTGTCGATCATGAGAACATCGAGTTGTCCAGTAAGATGGGCAGGGAGAGTGACTGATTCTTCGGCCATTGGAGCGGAAGGGACAGGTATAGAGAGCCAAAGGATGCTGGACACATTTTATAGGACAGCCAAAAAAGGTACATTATATTTTTTTTCCAAAAAAGGATTTCCAACTCCCTGCATAACCCTCGGTAATTGTTGATGAAGATCAATAGATATCCGAGGCTCAGTCTTGTTCGAGCTCCCGCATACAGTTTCACCGCCCTGATCAAGCTGGCATTCGTCCATCATGCATGTGCCTCGCTAGGGACCTGAACAATTTCTAAGGTAACGAACAGGGTCAACCTGGGCTCTGGTGGCACCGGCCCAAGGTTATATTATAGGGTTCGATCTCTCCGCGCATAGTCTGTCATTACACTATCCAAGAACAGGTTACATTGCATTCCAGCTGTCCGAGCTATAACGCCCATCCCGGAAGCCGGCATTGGTCCTTACGTAGATACAGATTCTTGATTCCCCAACAGGTAATTCATCGTGGCAAAAGCAGCCCAGGGAACGAATTCTTCCCATAAGTGAGCTCCGAGCGCCAGCACACAAATTCAATCAACTTACGGGGTGTCATGTGTCCGCTGTAGAAGAACTCTACATCTTTGAGGATCATGTGAGTTTTCATACTCGCGAAGTGAGAAAGAGACTCAACAAGTTAAATTACGCTCAGTATGAGTGTGGCCAAAGACACCAAAACCGTCGACTGTGAAGCTTTCGGGTTCAATTGGCGTCTGGAAGCCTTGTAACCCGTGCCAGGTCATGTTCCTATTCCTACATCAGCAGATGTTCTCTCGCTTCTTATCAAGAAGTAGTTACTGGATGGCAATGCGAGTCCCTTCCGCAATTAGAATCATATCCTAGCACAAAATATTGAGTCTGTAAAATAGATGCACTTTTGAACGTACGGCTAGACCATGAACGACGACGACCCTCTCTGACTTCTCAATCACGTTCGGCATCACCGGACTAAGCATCGAGGGCAACGACTGATCACCACCACGTAGATAGACGCTCCTTTCAGAACACGATGACCACTCGATACGAGGTGCATGGATAGCATCTTGAACCTATTCCCAAGTATCACAGGAACTAATCAGTGAGGACGGTCACGGCAAACAAGAACGTACGTCAGTCCTGTTTGTTCATCAGGAAGAAGTGAAAACAGGTCAACAGGAGGCCCACCTGTTGAAATAGATAAACTGTTGAGTATCGCGCGGGAAGCCCAAGACACTCCCTGGCATATTGTCAGGTCTCATAAATCAGACAAACACATAATTTACAAAGGTTGGGGAATGTGTCAGTCACACTGATCGGAATGATGTGTTGAGTGCTATGCCCTCAATTGAAGGAAAGCACGCACCGATATACATCAAACACTGGATTCAGACTGTAAAGATGATCAGGGTCGAGATGCGAATGATCGAAACATGGCTTACATTCCAACTGCACGTTGTATGGCCCTATGCAAGCGACATTCTGAGTTAGTCCCGACCAAAGGCAGCAAACCATTGGGAGGATAGGTGACAAATTTATCCAAATAATCGGTGAAACCGCAATCATCGGAACTGGTCTGGAGTTCTGCCCAGAAAGAACTATTGAAGGGGAATACATTTTTATTGGCCTATATTGTCAAGGGCCATCAGTCACAGAGGGCATAGGAAGGAGCCGAACTCACTTGAGCAAAACGCAAGGCGGGAATATCTTGCTGGACGATACCTGTCGATAGAGATGGATCAGCTATCCAGATGCCCTTGAGATTTAAGGCTAATCCTGGATGCTCATAAATATAATTGGCGATGTAGGGTACATCTGACATGAAACAGATCAATGGAAGAGATCCAAAGATAATCTTCAACTCACAGAATCCGGCATACTTGAGACTGAAGAGTCAGAGAGAAGTCTGATATACATGTGATGACCTACGCTTTCTCCAGTGACATAGAAGTTACTGTCCCTAAGTTCATCAAAAACATCCAAGAACTGGGTGAGGAATCCAACAGCTTGTTCTGCGAGTTGGTCATCGTTGGTAATATTGGGGACACCTTGGGTAAAGCCGGTCTAGAAAGCTTGGCATGTAGGTTTAGGGAGATGAATGATCAAGACATACTCCGACGGGCTGCTCGACCCAAACGACGTTTGCCAGTTTCGTCCATGAGAATGGGTTTCTGTATCGGGAGCCTTTTTAGCAGACTGCCATCAGATTGGACGGCGACGTACGGGGTGGGTTCGGATTGACCCCAGGACCACGAGATAGGGCCATTTTCCTGCAAGAAACCTTCGAGAGAGGAGCAGCCGGGGCCACCTGGATGATGTGAGAGAAAGGTTGGAATAAAGAGAGCAATGCAATACCATTTGTCCAAAAGACGAGCTCCTTTGATTTAGCAGGGTTGGTAGTAGGCCAGAGCCAGAAGAACAGGCGGCGGGATTCGCCACTTGCGGCAGAAATTGGCAACAAACCCGCCCAAGAAGGACCAGCATCAAAATTGACGTCGGGGATGCTTGAGCCGTCGACAAAGAACTTTTGAGCCTGAGGGTTGTTGAATGGAATGGAAGCTCGTCGGTGGATCGGGCCAGAGGTTCGGAGGGCACGGAATCGCTCGCCCTGTTGTCTCTGGATTTCCATTGCAGTCTCCAGCCCCTCCATTGCCCCTCCCAGGCCCAGGACGGCTGGGATGGATGCGATAGCCAGCAAGATACGCATGTCTGGGTTCGGAGGATAGGGGCTGTGTGTTTAAATACATTGTCTGTGGGAAAACATTATCGGTCATGGTAGTCAGTGTGAGAACATTGTCTACCCAAAAAGCATAGTCAGTGTGAACATTGTCTATCAAAAGTCAATCCAAAAACATAGTCAGTGTGAAGATATCTTTTAAAAACATAGCCAGTGCGAAACATTGTCTCTCTAAAAACACAGCCAGAATCTGTCCACACAAATGGCCCCGCAGTCCCTCGCACGCAGACTTCTGTTCCCCCATTCCACCGCAATTCCCCCTCTGCTCGCCGCCCCAGACGTCCCCGACGACCTCCATGCCGAGCTCTACGACCTCATCGCCCTCACCCTCCGCGCCTACGTAAACCCCTGGTGGACACGCATCACCCGCTACGACAAGGACCTCCTTCCCTACACTACCCAGTTGCTCACCGTCGTTATTCGCGTTCTCGAGTCCCGCACTCTTGCTCTCGACTTGCCTGCCCTCGTCTTCTGCGACGTGCCCGGCGTCATCACCCAGCACTACCGCGACTATCGCTGTGCCGAGTCCAAGCTCGTCGCTGGAGATGTCACCTCTCTCCCTATGCTCTTTCATCATCTCCAACCGCACATTGCCCTGTCCCCGGACGGCACGCTTGACCGGGAGTACTACCGCCAGATTGTTGATCGTCTCCTCAAAGTGTGCTTACCCCCCGAGGACTATGCTCCGGACGCTGAGCGCGCCATTGTCCGCGAGGTCCTCGTCAAAATCCTTGTCGACCATGTCATTCTCAAGGTTGCCCAGCCTTGGTTTATGCAGTCCATGATTCTTGACTTGCTGGCACACTTCAGTCATTACCAGGTATGTTTTTCCATTTCCTTCCTCCGACCTCTCACTCCCTCCCTCCTCTTGTAGTCCCCCAAATCGTTCATACAAACCCCTGCCAATTCGTTTTCCTTTCACACCTTTATCGTCCTTGTCCTCTCTGCTCTCCAGTCCTTCTCAAGCACCTGTCTTGCACTGATTCATGCGTATAAACAGGCTTTGAGTACCATCAAACGCGTCAACCACACGTCTCGCCCTATTACTTCACTTCCACTTCCACAAACTCATCATCCAACTCAACGACCCGCTTCGTCCACGGTTTTCCACCACGAGAACTATGCCTCACCCCTCCTCACCCTTTTCTCAGAAGTATTCCTCACTTCCGAGCGACTGGCTGCTACCACCATCATGATGTTCTTTGTCATGATCTCAGCATCCATCCTACCTTTCCTAGACAAATTGCTCCCTCATCTATTATATTCCTTCTTATCTCCCGCATTTATCTTGGATATGGTACGACTCGGTAAACGGAATATGTTCCCAAATGGTTATCCTGGCCCACCATCTAATGATCCTACACCGGAAGAACAAGCTGCTATTCGACAAAGACTTGCTGAATGGAGAACGACGGGAAGTCTATGTGTGTGTTTTTCATAGCGAGCTCTTGCTCTAAATGCGACTCTTCTTTCTTATAGCTCGTTTCATTCCTTTCTTACTGGGTGAAGATTCTGTTCGGACGATCAACGCCGCAATTGACCCTTTAACGTGTCAACCATGCAACGCTCATCTCATTGTCATCTTGTTCGATCGAGTCCTCCTCGGTTTATTTCCAGAACTCATGGGAGAGAACATCGCCACTGATTCTCCAGTAACCACGACAAACGCAAGTGACGACAGGTTCTTGCACGCCTGCGATAGTAGAAGAGACTTGGATGAGAAGAATCTACGAGGAGGCAAGAGAAGCTCAGTCTCTTCCCCTGGACCTGGCGTTGTTAGCGGTGGCGTGTAAATCCGAATGCTGCTGTGCTGAAATTACGCAATCAAAAGCTGCTGATGTGCCAATCTGTGTTCAAGTATCATACACTATTATGGTCTGTTGCTTACGAGTGGCCAGATGTGTCGTACAGCGATCGACCTACAAAGACCAACATAGATTTAGGGGAAAGGAAGAAAGATAAAGAGAGAGAGGTCAGGAGTAGCAAACAGGGTCTTCGAGCGAAACAAAGGAAAGAGGGCCTTGTACTACTTGGTCAAAGTTCTTTCCTTTCTCAAGAACAAAGCAACGGACGCTAATCCGCCACAAATCGAAGGCCTTCTATAAACGAATCGAACAGGACTTTTTTTTAAAAAAAGGCTGATCATCGTCGATGTCTTAAATTGGCTATGGACGATAACCCAGGGTAGGTCTATCTCCCAATATACACACATCATTATTTTTGATTTTGATTTACTAGATAGAGCAGGAAACGACGATCCCCACCCTTTCTGCTCAAGGTGCCTCCTTTCTCCTTCTTTCTCTCTCTCTCCTAGATCGGTTCCCAGACCAACTTACTTGCTTCGGTTTTGAAGAACCGACGTCAAGTGTTCTCCGAGTTCTTTACTCAATACAAAGATGTCTAGACATGAATCGTCGTGATGATGTATATACCCACACCCGCGGACTTGTTTGTTAGTGCATATAGAATTTGTGACTAGTTCAGGGACGAACCCTGCAGCTGTCGATGATGATGATCTACCTACCTCGGCCCAACTGGATCACGATGAATAACTTATCGCATTGACATACTAAAACCTCCTTCTGTTCGCAGAAGAGCTTTGTTCCTCCCCTGAAAGTGTCTTTGTTACCCCTGTACGTATCAGTTCGAAGGCGATTGTGGCCTCGTCGCTCAAGTCCAGGGAAGAAAGCCCCAGGTCCCATCATTACCGAATCGGGATTACAATCTTACAATCTTCATCTGATTACGTAGTCAGTCTATATGTCCCAGGATTTTTTTTGTTTTGACGGTAAATCAAGTACAAGGACGAGAACTGTAAACCAAACGATGTGGGCTACTGAATCAGAATACTGTTCAATAAAGCTAGATGTATAGTTGCGCCTGTTGGAGCCCCCAGTATCAATACACAGAGACAAGGAATCCTAAAATACACTGCCCAAGGATCTAGTCCACGAAAAAAGAACGCAAGGAAAAAAAGCACTGATGAAAGCAACCTAGAAAACAAGATAGCGACCGGTGCCGATAGCAAAGCTACAGGTTGAGACCAAAGTCCATACCAACAAAAAAAAGTCAAGATGGATGAGCTAAATGATAACGATACAAGAGAGGAAAAAGATACGTAAAATTTCGTGACAGAATCATGCCATGAAGAAAGGAGATATGCTGTTGGGGTATATGATGACCCTCCCTATAGAAGCCACTAGTTGTCAGGGGCAGAGCTCGTCCTGACGAGACCAAGCTTTCCCTTCTCGAGGCGGACGACATAACCGTCCAAGTTTTCCAATTCCATATTGTTGATAGCATATTCCGAGTGAATGACACGCCTTGCATTTATCTTGTGCAATACCATTTTAGTTTCAGTGGCTTTCTCAGTGTCAGAGCCAGAATCTTCATCATAGGAGGGGCGAAGACAATTGACATCCAAGGTTTTTTCGAGGACATCGGGCTCGATGATAGGGGTACTGACGTCAAGAAGGCTATGAGGAAGGCCATCCATGGACGAAGCGCGTTGGTGGTCCTCTGGCACTGTCGGATCAAATAGTTTGACGCAGAAGTCGAGTGACTTCTGAAGTTCGCTTTCAGAAAGACGGGCACCCATTTCGGATGCACCCTGGATGACTGTTCGCAGGGGTTAGCAAGCCCATTCATCGAGACCCAGTAAGCAGACAAACCTGGGCGAAGGTATGCAAAGGCACGGTCATAATTATCCTCATCGATGTCAGAGAGAATGTCGTCTGTCTGAGATCTGATCTGCTTGTATGCGCTGAGAACAACGACTTGGAACCTTGGATGTCATTAGCATCAATAGACTAGATCGCAGGATGTGCCACTGACCTGGTATAGCTTGTTGCCACCCTCTGAGTGTGCCAGGAAGCAGCAAGAGCTTCTGAACAGTTGCCACGGATTGAAGCGCAGATCGTCGCGGCAGCCGAGAGCGCTGAAGTCATGGCAAGATGGACACCACTTGAGAAAAAAGGGTCAATGAATGCTTTTGTCAAGTGTCAGTATATGTGTGTATGGTGGGATCCCTCATGGACAAAAGCGCTGACCTCCGGCATCTCCAACGATTCTGTAATTTGGGCCCGCATAGGAAGGTGCTGAGTAGCTAAAGTCGCTGGCAGATTTGACGCTGCCTGCGACGAGCTGTCCTTTGCCAATGAGCTTGACGACACCCGGTGCCAAGTTGAGATTAGCAAGATAACGGAGGGGTAGAGCAGCGGTGGAACCTGCTTTGGCGTTGTAGACCTTTTGGTTGACAACGATGCCAACCGAGGTGGAGCCATTGTGAAGGGGAATGAACCAAGCCCACCCCGACTCGTCTAAAAAGGATATATGAATAAAAAAATAACATATGATGACATGGGATTTACCTGTCAAGGCTTCAAACCACGGTGCACCACTGCGCTGCGTCCCTTGGCCGTAGCTTCCTACCTCCTTCCAGTAGCCCCACACCGCTATGTTCTTAAGCGATGCATTAAACCGCCGGTTGCGCAGATACCGTGTCGACATCAGCCCTGCCCGTCCAGAGGCATCGATAACGTGCGTAAACGCCGTTGTGCCTTGGACAGCTCCACCACTGGTGTAAACCGATTCCTCGGCACTACTGAATCGACGGAGAATCTTTGCAAAGGTGGACGTTGTTGGCGACGCTGGAGGAGAAGGCAGGCCTTGAGGTGGAGTATGAGCCCAGGAAACAGAAACAGGTCGTTCCGGATTTGAGGGATCGAAGTGGACGGCGTCGACTTTGGTCTGCTCATACACTGCTGCACCCGACGCACGAGCATGATTGAGGAGCAGTTGGTCAAATTCGGACCGAACCTCAAGCAAGGTCGGTACATTTAGTCTTAAATATAATATGGTACTCACGACATTCCAGGCATTGTTGTTGTGTCCGAGTGCAACAAAATCAGTGTCTACAATAGTTTGAGTATCTCCAGGTACAGCCAACGAGCCAAGACCACTTACATCCTTCACGCTTAAACTGATTAAATTTGATTGCAGAGCCCGGCTGACTTCCCGTCAAGGCCCTGCAGTGCGAATTCTAAGGAGGGAAAAACGCACCTTGCGCACGAATCCGTAGCTGGCCAGCTTATCCTCCGCACCGATGAAGCGGAGGTAGTGTCGCACGGATGGGATGAGACTCTCCCCAATGTGATACCTGGATGCCGTGAGCAGAAATGCTCTTTCTGGAGTATCTTTTATTTACCTTGGAAACTTTGAAGCTTCCAGGAGAGTGACGTTAATGCCTTCGCGAGCGAGGGCAGAGGCGGCATAGGACCCCGCCGGTCCACCGCCAATGACAAGGACTTGTGTATGCTGTATAGGGTGAGTCTGTGTAAGATCGAAGTGGAATGTGATGCACCTTGGGTGGCACGGAGGAGGTAGCCATGAAAGAGATGGAAGAAAGGATGGGGACTGTGGACGAGAGAGCCGGCCTTTATAGCGGTGAAATAGATCAAGAATAGCGAGTGACGCAGAGGGCAAGAGATTTGCTCATTCCATCCCGTCGTTAAGACCGGCGCTGTCCGAGGCATCCTCTTCTCGATCTTCGTGTCCTGCGATCAACCCAAAAAAGCTCACCGTCGACGGCTCCATCGCCAAATATACGCTCTAGAATGGATCTCCTTTTCCTCGGATTCCATGTCCAGCTTTGCACCTATCTACTATTCGTTTCCCAAGCAACTCTTCTAGAAATCCCCCCTTTGTACGTGACCTCGGGTTACAAATAAATAAGTAATTCGGTGAAATCTTTTCCAGCTCTCTTCGCATCGCCACGTGGTCCCGATGACAACCAAAGTGTTATGGTCGAGAGCTCAGAAGGACTTCCAAGTCGTCCAACTATGATCGAGTTCCACGCAAGATGCTCTACCCGTCGTTCCGGCCAGATTCACATTTTCTTTGTCCAAAGGTGTCCATGACACAGCGATGAGCTGCTAGGTTTTCCAGTGGGTTGTGCTCTAAATAATCATCGGCAGCAGAGGGGTTTATTCACTCTATGTGGGGATCTAAGGCCACAAAGACCACACTACCTTAGCTGTACAAGCGCCAAGACTGAGGTCCATTACATTCCTGTTATAATTAGCCACCAAAGGAGACTTTCTGCTGTAACTCGAATCAGGACAAAAAACTGTCTGTGCAAGTCTCTCGAAGGTCAAGAAGCACCAAGATGAGATAAACTCCGGAGACTAAGACTCGCCAGAGAGTCCCAACCTGAGAAGTCTAGTCAATGATCCAAAAACAGAAAACCAAAAGAATAAGAGCAAGACGGGAAGAAACATGCAATCCGCGGAGTTGGTGCATGTACAGACGAACATCCATTCAGCGGAGCTTCGTCAGCACCGACTCGATGCAGACAGAAACTGATTGATTTTCCGAGTTGTGTTTGATTTTCAGGTAAGGAACAGTTTCTGCGACTCTCATCAAAGATCGGAACCCAAGAACATGTTTTCTTGTCAATTCGAGATGCCAATGGTCCACCCAGAAAAATATAACACTGAATCTCTCAAGAAAGAATGTGACTACAAGCGTGACTAGGCCCAAAAACATAGTCTTCGCTTTTTATAATACCAGCATGGATCGACAACTCACACGCGGCGGTAATGAATAGGCTTTCAAGTGGTGTTCGCGAATTCCACATTGGGAACGGCGACGGAGGGAGATGAAAGCCACGCGAAAGCGGACCTGAAGAACGAATCCTACTCGGAATGTTGCCTCGTGTTTCTCTTCCGAATTCCAAATTTCTTGCTGATCAAAAACATGGGACGTCATCTGGTCTTCTGCTGCCTTGAAAAGCCCAGAACCCTGAACGCAATAGGGCAAGACTTGAACGTAAGAGCAGTGATCTCAAGGCTTCTCCCTCATGGAGAGCAGCAGAAAATTTGTCGACCGAGGTCTTATAGGCTGGAGCAACGGAACTGAGCCAAAAACATGGTAAGGTTCTCTGGTAGTAACGAGCTATGCCGAGGCATTCTTCCTTTTGAGGATCCCTGTCTGAGGAGAAGTTTCTTGTTGATGAGCAAAAGCTGCTGCGAACCACTGGACCAACGGTGATTGACAAGACAACTGACAGTGTAGACAGCAAGAAGCATGTGCTGTGACGTAACGCGAATGTGACGGTGCTTGATCATTCTCGTATGCCCAAGCTCAACAGCCTTCGCAAACTCACCCGTATGCCCCTCCTTTTTCCACTCTTGCATTTTAGCTTGATTCTTAATTAGGACGTGTTCAAGAACAAGTAGCGAAGGAAGACGATGACGCCATAGCCGATTTCCCCGAAATACGGCTAGCCTGCATTCTTCTCCTCTCCAAAATCGCCGAAACATCAAAACACAAGCCCAGTAGCCTCCCAAAACACGCTTTCGTTGACTTTATGGATGTTCTTCTACATGCGGAGCTGTTTCGTCTCAGAGTGGTCGAGCGGGTAGACTTGGCTCTGAACACTTGGAACGTGTACTTTACGGCCCAGAAACCTGAGGAAGCACTTCCTACTGAGGACGCCATGAAATTTGATGAAATCATTAAGAGGAAAGATGAGTGGCGACTCATCTATTTTAAGATTTTGCAAAAGACGATTGCTCTGGTGTGTCTCCCTTGATCATGGAGCAACATTATTACTGATGTGTCGAAATAGGATTTGTATTACTTGTCCATCTCTAAACCGTGGTTTGCCTCAGATTTCATGGTTCGACTACTTGAGTACAATCCACACATGTTCAAGTCTACCGATGATCTCAAGCCATCTCCTCGTGATTTCATTCGCCTCCTCACACCAGACGAGATGAATCAAATTAAAGACACAACCAAGAAGAGCCTAAAGCATATCGAAGACTCTTGCGAATGGTTAGAAAAAAGCTTTCCCAAGTGTGCTTCCTCGATGACCTTTGCTTCCGGCACTCACATAGCTGTAGCGACATTATGGCGGGCCTTTATTCCGAGGAATTCCAGGAAGCTTATCCACCACCCACTGACATTCAACGCCTGGATAGCTTACTTTACTTTTACCTGAAAAATATCTCCAGGGATTACAAAATGGTCACTACAGTACTCTCTTAACTTCGACCCATAGCTCCCAAGCTGCTGATCCACAATGCCCCTACACCATCACTGCTATGATGCGAGAGTCTAAATGTTTGTCATAATATAGATTTATCTATTTCACTCGCCGTCCCAAAGAATCTTCTTAGCATATTCTTGAACATCCGAGACAAGTGAATCTTTAATTTCATTTCCGGCACCCGTAGCGACTTGAAGAATGATTTCGTTGAGACCTGTCGAGCCGAGGATATCAACATGGTCACTCGTATTGGCCCCACCGCGGGGTATCGCTGGGTTTGGTCTGTGAGGGAGCTGAAGGAGCTATAAGCTTAAAGTACTCAATGAAGCTACAGGTTTATCGTAACACACCTCAACGGTCGTAACTTGGATGCCAGCAGGATTCCACCTTTTATATTTCCAACCTTCCACACACATCGCTCCAAGACTGAGGAGACTCACAGTCCCATCCCCTTCTCCCAGTTTTACACCATTCTGCACCTGAAAGGATTTGACATTAGCATCAAGAAGCATGCAACTGAGTACTTTGATTACCCCCAGCATCCTAGACATTGTGTACGTACTTTTGGAATGGCCTCGTCGTTGGAATACTCCGAGTCTATCCAGCTTTTTCTTGCAAAAGGGTGATCCAACAGACTCGCATGAGAGTTCATACATCCATCTGAGGCGGATTCATGACATTCTGAGTCGGTGACAGGGCCATCGTACTCGTATCCTCTACGAGCATACCTTGAAGACAACATAAGTCTTTGGTCAAGCTCGCTACACAAGACATGAAGGCAACCAATACGAGCGTTCTGTTTCTTTACCGACACCATATATACAGTAGAATTTCATCGAGGGTGCATACGGTAATCTGAGATAAAGCATTAGTTAGAAAGACGATAGTCCAGATTATGCTCACTGGACTTCGAGAGGGTTAGACCACTTCCTCGGGTCGTTCCCATTTTCTTTCAGCTTTTTTTCATTCCTTTCAATCCCAAACGAATAGTTTGTAGCAATCATCTTCTATCTCAGCGAGCCGGAAATCAGCCTGTCAATTCATTCGTTAAAGATCACTCACCTGGAAAGTCGAGGGCGTATGCTGCAAAATCCATTCGCTCGCCTCATCTGCCGTCATATTCGTTGATATCTCCCCTTGAGTTGCAGTTCCAGCGTGATTCTGTCTGAAGGCAATTAGTTGTCCATGACTATGGGTAGCATTGCACTCGTCATCTGGTGCATGGGTGCCATTTCCCCACACTGCATTACCGCCTTTAATCCACATGCTTGCACTACCAGCCCAACTATGGAAGAGTTTTTGACGTTCCTTGCGAGAAAAGAAACGCTCAAGAACTAAAATGCATATATAGCAAGGGAAGAGGGGGAAGAATACGTGCGTACCATAGGCTCCTGCAGGGTTCATTTGGACTGTATCTAACATCTCGCCTGAGAGGAAGGCCGCGATCGCTTTGGGCTAAAAGCTTTGGCTGAACACTTTGTCAATCGAAAAAGACAGACTTTGCCTACCACACCCTAGAGGAGTTTAGTTTGGTGACTCAATCTACTGAGTTACTACGTATCTCACCAACTGAGGTCCCGCTATCGAGATATATGCTTCAATGTGGTCCTTACGACGGTAAGTCAAATGAGACGGTATTCATGAGGGTGAAAGTTATGCTGTACCTCAACCCAGTTCGGACCGCCAGCACCATATTTAGGTGCCTCCACCCACTTGAAGCTAAATCGAGGTGATATGTATTGCAGCCCAGTCGAGTGAGATGACTTACAAGTACTAGAATAACAAGATATCTGGTCAAATGAGAGGGAATTGGGATTGCAAGGAGACAGGAACTGACCAGAACCACCTCAGAAAATGAAATAAATCAGTAGTTTCCAGTTCATCATGGAAACTCGCTTACTGTTGCCCCCATAGAGTGCGCGGCAATTACAGCTTTACGCTTTTGCCGCCGCTTAAACAATTCAATCGTTGATTTAAGCTTTGAGAAGTATCCGTCACGTTCCTCTAGGTTGTAGAATGACAATCTCCAATCGTAAGGTGCAAGATAAAGGTTGTTTGTGTCATAATTCACGACTGCCAAGTTTTGTATGATCTTCGACCTAAGAACATGAGATTGAAGCAGACAACGGATAACTAATTGACACACCAGATCCAGTACCCTTGAATGAAGGCACTGGCCGCGTCTATCCCTTCAGCGGCACGGATTTTCACGTCTGGTGGATCAAGTCCAGTGACAGGATCCAACATCATCGCCGCTATCCATTTCTCCTTGTTAAATGTCACTTGAGAGATCATGTTAAACCCGCCCCATAATTTTTCACGGAAGAAGGTACGATAATCTGGTGATGTCGACCAGGACTCCAATCCCTGACGGTTGAAATGAGCTCTTTTCGGTGAAGACAACCAAGCGCAAAACACGGCATACCGTAGAAATAATACCAGGAATCAATATTACAGGGTACTCTGCATCTAAACCTCTAGCTTTGAAGTTTTCCCCGACCTGAAACTCGCGTCCATCGTTGTTGAACTTCCAGACTTCGGGTATACTACTGCGTATTCGTTTCCATTCTGCTTCGACATGAGAGAAGTCCAAGTCTGGGAGCTGAGGCACACTGACGCCCAGGTCGGACATCATGACAGATACTTGTGTATGAATGTCTTGAAGATCCTCTGGTTCGACAAAGGTAAATCCAAGCAATGTTCCAACTGTATATACTTGAGTGATGCTTGTGTTGTGAAAGCTTGGATCGAAAGAACTCACCCAACAATCCGAGTGGAAAAAGAAAGCGGCCTGTCCTCCACCACGGCCGTTGAGCAGCCCGGCTCGCGTCCTGTATTGTCTCGGCTCCTTTTCTTAAATCATCTTCCAGTTTTTGTGCTGCACCGTTCACCTCCACAGCGCTGGAGAGCCCGACGGTGATATCGTCGTCGCTCTGGGTAGCACGCAGAGATATTTGCCGCTTTATCAGCGTCATGCGATCTGAGGTTTGCGCTGACCGTTCGATGTGGTCGGTCGAGAGAGCACCTTGCTTATTTTGTAAGGATTTTCTACTGACGAGAACGTGACTCTTGATCTCCAAGCTCATCGTCTCCCTCGACGACCTCTTCCTCCAACATGCTCCGCAGCAGGTATGTCCAGTGCTGCAGAGTCTTTTCTCGTGCGTATGCGACGGCCACCTCGCCCCATGCTCTCGTCTTTCTCGAACACCGCCAGGGTGTCATTGACTCGGGTTCGCTCTCAGCCCTCACTGCTGCCAGCCAGCTCGGAGGCAAAGTGTCTGCGCTCGTCGTTGGTGCACCCGACCATCTGCCCGCAGTTGTTGAACAAGCAAAAAAGTATGTCCAACATGTCCTATGTGGTCTTGAGAGCTGACTATCGTGCATCCAGACTCAAGGGACTTTCTACCGTCCTGCACTCAGCTTCACCCCAGTACTCAGTACCTGTACCGGAAATACTCTCTCCTCTCTTAGAGAACCTTCTCTCTGGCTCTTCCTCCTTCACACATGTCGCCTCAGCCACTTCGTCCGCTGCAAAATCTCTTTTGCCCCGTGTAGCCGCACGGCTCGACGTCCCTGCTGTTTCTGACATCATCTCACTCAAACACGATGCTGCAAATAATACCACCGTGTTCACCCGTCCCATCTATGCCGGAAATGCTATTGCGACGGTGCGTGCACCTTCCACTATCCCAATCAAGTTCTTCACCGTCCGATCGACGTCCTTCGCCGCTGCCTCGATTCAACATGACCTCGGAGCTGAAACTCAGGGGATTGATCCTGTCGACGTTCCCGACTCGCCTACAAAGCACCTCAAGACCACTATCGCTAAATCTGACAGACCTGATCTCGGAGTAGCGTCCCGCGTCGTTTCGGGAGGCCGGGCTTTGAAAAATGCGGAGACATTTGCAGCTACATTGTACCCACTTGCTGACGTCCTTGGAGCCGCAGTTGGTGCCTCCCGTGCTGCAGTGGACGCGGGTTACGCAGACAATTCACTTCAGGTCGGTCAGACTGGTAAAGTCGTGGCTCCAGAGCTTTACATGGCCCTTGGCATCTCTGGGGCCATTCAGCACCTTGCCGGAATGAAGGATTCCAAACTCATCGCTGCTGTGAACAAGGTGAGTACTGTCCCCCGATTTCTCTAACCTCGCTTTATCCATGCGCACCCTTCTAACGTTGGTTTCACAGGATCCCGATGCCCCTATCTTTCAGGTCGCTGATGTTGGCCTCGTAGGAGATCTGTTCGAGGTCGTACCTCAACTCATAGAGAAGCTAAAGCAGTAGTTGGACATCATTGTTTCCGTTAGTCAGTACTCTTGGGGCAACTATTTGAAAATCGGTCCACCGATCTCATATATTTACTTCAAGGCGCGATCTGTGAAATAGGCAGCGGACTCACATGCCGCTGGAGTGGTTATATCTGAATTCAGGAAATCTGGATCATAGGACCCAAGGCCATCAGCGTGCACTCTCTCAGACTCAACAAAACTCGATTCGATTGTACTGATTACTACCGTCTGATGGACGTGATGACGATACAGTTCGTACCTCGTAGCGTCTAGCTTACTGAATTAACCTTTATACCGGTCATTCCACGGAGTCGCTGAATGCAAGCGCAAGGGATCATTAGCCCAGTGACTCAGACGATCTCCGCATTTCACCGCATGCATCTGCTTCGGTGACAGGTTCACTGAGTGCTATTAAAACCGATCTGAGCGAGAGCAAATTCTATTCCTACTGCTTGCTGCGTTACTCAATAGTACTAACATGCTTGACTGAAGTGTACTGGGATCACTGTTCAAAGTTCTACACTTCGGATCAGCTCTTCATTTTCTTGTACGCGTTTCATATTCGCAACGTAGCCCAAACTCAAACTCATGCTTCCCCTCTGACGCAAAAACAACGGACTTGACGAGAGGATTGGGTCACTGACGGCATGCTCTCCGGCATTTCGCTCAAAGTCATGACACAATTTGTCTTTGTTGCAAAATTAACTTCCATGTAAGCTTCAGAAGTTAAATTGATAGGGATGACGCCCTCCCATCGCCGCACGCTCGTTTGATTGACGATCAAGATCGTAATATATCGTCCCTCGCAATGTATGTCTCGCCTAGGCACTCAGATGGAAGCATAAACATGCGAAGGGACCTGGGTTGACCGGAGAGATCAGTAGACATTGATGTCCTACAGTATCGCAACGGGGCAACGAGGCTGAACTTAATGTACGTGATAAAATGCTCGACAATCGCAAGGTTTTTCATGAAGAGTCTTTTGGTGCAAGTGGCATACCAACATGAGCTCGTTCGACACCTCACCAGGGACCTGACCCCAAGAACTAAATGATACTGATAAATTACTAGCATTCATATGATCTACATAGAATCTATGGGAATTGTGAATCGTTTGTTCAAACCACTGAGCTCCGTTCTAAAAACAACGCAAACACAGGACGGGAAAGTCAGGAATAGTACCCTGGACTGAGAGCTGCAGCTTAGCGAAATATCTGGGTTTTGCATTCAAGGATATGTAGACTTTTTACAATGTTTCGTCGGTGATAGAGAATTTAATTAAGGTAATCTGATAGCCATGGATAAATGGAGACGTCATCTACTGAACTTCGCGGACACAAGTTTCTGATAAGTTTCTGATGACGTTCATCCATCCAACCAAGGACTTTCAGTCTACTGGGAAGGTCCTCGTTGTTGTACGTACATTCACTTTTAGATTATTCCGCATGTTTGGGATCTAGATTAGCCAATCGTCTCGACCGCCAATGTCCCTCAACTAGCAGTTGATCTCATGATCGCAACACTGAAACTAGAACGCATAGCCGTCGTCGACCCTAGTTATTTTTTCCCTTTCGTAGGCGGCAGAGAAGATGGCGCCCCTGGAGTCACAACTGCCCTAGAACGTACGCTAAACCTGCTAGAATCACCATTCTCTAACCGACTTTCATATTGGAACCCAGTCTTCAGCAAACCCGAATTCGGCGTTGTGATCTTACAACAACGTTCGCCTGTCCTCGAGGTTCGAATATTCCCTTTGCATTGAATCTTTGGTAATTGACGTTTTCTCAAAGTCGCGAAAGGCAGATTTCGTAGCGGCACTTATTGAATTTATCAAAACATCTCAGTTCACTTCTGTGCTATTTCTATCAGGAGTGGATGTAGTGGACCGCACAGACGCGCAGATGTTGTAAGGTTTCAATTTCCTCTCCAGTTGGCTTTTTCTGAAACGATTTCAGTACTCCCATCTACCATTTTGTGCCTCGTAATGGGCCCTCACTTGTCCGAACGTCATTACATAGTGTTGTGTCAATACCTATTTACGAGTCGCCTGTCCGACGGTATATCCAACCAGATGAACAAAGTCAGCAAGGGGAAGGGCATGCTGAATCAATTCCCTTTATTCCGGGAGGAGGACTGACACGTCGCATTCTCGCGTCAATACCTGAAAATTGGACCATTCCAACTGCAGCTATCCTACAATTTGCGATGGAAGGGGACAATCGCGCCGATGCAAACTTGCTTGCGACTGTAATAGCCAAAGTTTTACACCTTGACATCCCATGCCCGGAATGGCAACAACCTCGTAGTTGGCAGGAAGGACTCTTCGGTACACCGCATGATCAAACCTTGTATGGATGAGGATTCACCGTTCAAGCTGTCATGTATACAACAACCAAAGAATGGACATTCGTTCGCATACTCATGTGAAGTTAAATGTTACTATCAATCCATCACCGCCTTGAAGTGATCCCAAGGCGTTTCCGGCCTTTTGTTCGCTTAGCTGCATCCTGCAACGAGAGATAAGCGTATGGGTCCATTCCTTGCTTCTTGACGTCGCCTCCAGCTCTCTGAATATAAATTTAGAAAAGATCATGGAGCATTTCAAGAAGTATGCAGCTATGCATACCTTGGCTTTGAATTCATGTCCAAACCCTATTTCCTTCTTTTCCTCTTTCTTCTTTCTTCCTGCACCAGTATTTTCTCCATCGGCCATCTCGACATCTTCATCCATGTCTTCTCTTCTTCTCTTTTTTGTGTCTTTGTTGAACTTCAAACGACCCCCTTGACCTCTGGTAAACCCATCAGCTGATGTCATACTTTCCTTGTATGCCTTTCCAGTGATATCTTCATCCTTGCTGCCTTCTTTATGAATATGAGAGGTCTCGTTCTCGTTATCGTCAGAATCATCTATAATCATTTTGCCAGTATCCATATCAGTTTTAAAATGAGTGGCTTCCTGCCCAGGCTGACGTCGGCGACTTGACTTGACATCTAAAATATCGCTTGAAAACGACAGTTCGAGTCAATGTCAAAAACAAACATACTGTGGACACGTCCTGCTACTCCTTCAAGTAGATCCATTGGTTCATCGTCATCTAACCTAAGGCGAGCACCATGCTCTGCGCTCTTTTTTCTTGATTCGTTCGGCGAGGTTGCATCATCTTCATCATCACTATCCTCTAGTTCACTCTCACTTCCATACAAGACATCTTCAAATTCATTACCCATTGCACGTTTTCGATCTGATGGCTATGAACCTGGTGTTAGAGGAAAGAGTGTTTTTGAAGCACCCCGACAAACCTGATCTTCACCCTGTTCTCTGACGGACTTCTTCCTCTTGGCTCTATCCTTTCTCTTTTTAATGTTTAGTAACACCTTTCCGGCTTCATCATTGCCTGCACATGCGTATACTTCTTCCCAGCTGAACCTCCTCAACATTCGCTCAAAAATGTGCCTAACCTTCAATTTGAAATGATTTTTATGGTCATGTGACCATCTCAGCAGGGCGGGTACCAATTCGTTGAGATGGGGACGTATGAGTTCGGTAGAGAATGTGTGAATAGAGAGCTTGAAAAAACCAAGCACTGATTTCACAATTTCCCGATTTGCAGAGGTAAGGAAAACTAGTAGCGTCTGTATGATCTCATTGAGCATTTTCGCAGAGATCGCGTCTGAGAGATAATATGAGAACAGTATAACAAGTCTGACTGCAATCACCTTGAAATTCAAACACGGATCGTGAAATAGCAGTCACTGTCGCACTGATCATATGCGGACTTGCACCTGCGAGACCACCAGCCAACATGGTCATGTATTCTTCGATACTGGCAACGACTGCATCAGGCAAATTAGTACCGTGTATTGCAAGAAAAGTCTTCAATACCTTCTTCACTTTTGTCCTCGTCTATACCCTCCATCAACCTCCGTTTGACCACACCACCGACACTCATCTTCCTACCCATCGCAAGAATGACCTCGAAAGCTGCTATCCGAGCCTTTTCGGAAGGTTCCTTAGTCCCGAGCACGACTTCGGGAATTATTGCCGATATGATGTGAAGAGCCGATGGTGGTAGATGGGGTATCAAAGTAGATAAAAAGTTGAACCGATCCTGTTGAACTGTTTAATAACAAAACTTAATGGCATTGAGATTGAATAACCTTCTTTGCGGCAGGGATCAATCCTTCTAGAAATTTGTCTATTGTCTCTAGGACGACTAATATGTCGACCTTGACCTTATCTTTGTCAATCAATCTTGTTAAGATCTTATATCCACGTTTCTGCACCCCACTGTCCTTTCCAGTTAGTACTTGCGGAGCAAGACAGAGGCTGAACAAGGCCTGAGAGTCATTCTGGGGCAGATAAGGAAGAAGGAGAATGAGGATATCTTGTGCCATCGCAGCGGTACTTCCAACCTCGGAATTGGTATTTGCTTCTGTACTTTCATCGTGAACCAAGTTTTTTTTAAACAGGCCGACGACTTTCTGATAGGTGGTGGTAATCACCTGTATTGATGAAGATGAATATCAGACAATGAGAGACAGTTTTTGATATACTAACAGACTGGTCGGCGATAGACGCCCAGAGGCTGATTACATCACTAACCATGCCTTTAGAATCACAGTTGACACTACCGAAGACATTCAAAAGAACAGCCAACCAACTCTCGGCTTGCGTCTTGAGGAAAGCAATGTTGGAGGCCCTTTCTTCAGAAGTTATGCCCTCGATCATTGGCATTTGCGTGCCATCTCTAGATAGTTGATTAGACTCGACAAGGACTTTTAATGCCTTGAGAATTGCTGGGCGAAGTTCAGTTTCTGAATACAACAACCGCGAAAGGAGCTGGGAAAAAGCTGGGCTCAATGCCTAGACACCCAAGCACCAGATTCAGCATTATGAACGAGAAGACTGCTTAGCCGCACCTCCTGTAGATCAGTAGGAGCATAACAGTATCCTGTCAAACCTGCCCAAATTTGACCAACAAGTACGCTCCACACTTTAGCTTCGGATTGCCGACCCTCGGACTCGGCAACCTGCTGGAGGTCGAACATCTTCTCGCTCAAAGGTACAAAATAAGAGATAAAATGACCTAATGGAGAGGTATGAGGTTGGGAGAGGAGGGGAAGAAGATAGGCCCGCGGTTCTTTGCCAGCTTTTCTGCAGTTGGATCAAGCATGATAGTGAGCGTGAGCTTGGCGATAAAAATGATTTACCTCTGTTCTGGCTCGAGATTGAGGGGTAATATCCGAAGGAGGACTTCTGGACCAAGGGTTTGCATCGCAACACCGAGAGTGGTGTCTGCAGCCTCTTTGAATTCAAAATTTTTGTGAGCGCGGAGTTCACCGACTTTTGAGACAAGAGGTGGGAGGAGAGCCTCTGCAGCCTCTGAGGCTGTTCTGGACCTTCTCCCTCTGGTTCTGATAATCAACGACGAGATTATGGCCAGGAGCTCAGGAGTAGAATGCGCATAAGCGACATTTTCGAGCGCTTTGATGACCTGAGAAATGATTTTTGACATTATAGATGACTCCTGAGGACGGACAACTGTCGTTTCACCCAGGAATGGTGGAGAGCAAGATACGAGGATGCTCAAAGTACGGGCACTTGCTTTCCGTACTTTAGAATCACTGGAATTGAGGAAATTCCAGGCAGCTTTCCAAGCCTCCTCGAGTTCTTCCACACACGCGCCAGTATCAGTAATCATGTAAGCTTGCATAGCATCACCTAACACTTGGATCCAGGCGGGGGAGATAATTGTGTCAGATTTGACAGGTGGGGAAGATAGGACAGCGCGTAATACTTGGGGTAATTGGTCACCAAGCTTGCTTTCATCGTCGCTTTCAGAAAGAGTGAAAAATCCAGATAAAATAGAATAGCAAGACTGGGATAGATACGGATTTCCAAGACGGGGAAGGTTTAGGAGTTGAACAGTGACCTCGGGGAGAGACTAGGACTAAGATCAATTTGGATCTCGTTAATATAGCCAAAACATACTGGAGAAGGTAGATAAGGGAGAATAAGCCCCAAAAGGGCAAGGACATAGATTGCATTTTCGGGACCACCAGTGTTTTGTCTCGATTTTCCCTTAGAAAACGGTGTAGAGTTAGATTCTACGAGGGCAGACTTGATCCATTGAGCAGTTGATTCTGCGTATGGATGGAGGAGAAAGGGACTAGGGGGGCTGCATAGTGTGTCCTTCACAAGATCTGCAGCCTTTTTGCGTACTTTTGGTCTTGGATCAAGACACAGATTTAAGATAGACATGAAATTTTGATGAAAATTCAGTGACTCGAGCTTTGATCGATCTAGGGACTGGAATATAACATGATATAAAGAAAGTTGCGAGCGTATTGGGGGAGCATGAGGGATCAGGAGAGGGAATAGCGGTGAGGTGAGGCTGAGCAGAGTATTCAGGTGCGCCCTGAGAACTACTTTGGGAACAAAGGGCGCAACAAGCGCAAGTAGATACAGTTCCGCAGGAAGGACTGCTCCGTCTGCCATACTTGTATCTTTGCGTTGAAGTGTACCATCGAGAGTGGTGAGTAGCGCTGCGAAATAGGCAGTAGGTGTTGGTTCAGCATTCTGTTCCTTTAATGTTGATTCTACTGCTAGCAATAATGTGGCTGGTGCCTTCTGGTGAAGCAACGAAGAGGATGTGTGAGGTCGGATTTTTGCGAGGGCATCTTCCATGGTTTGTTTGATAACTCGAATCAACTGGATCTTAATCCGAAATTTGTGCTTAGTCAACGGCAAACTTCTATTTCTGGAAGACTTGAGACCAGCCATGACGAGATCTGGCTCAAAGACACCATGGTCCTACATCCTCATCAGGTACCTCTCTCTAGCTACTCGTAGGATTCATTGACTAAACTGACGTATTGCTAGATTTCTTTTTCGCTTCGTTCTCAAGATTTTTTATGGGTCGATCGTTGTTGAGAATGCACACCTCGTTCCAGAGACTGGTATTCCTTGGAAAGCATTGCAACTTTCCCATTTACTCCCTTACCTGACTATCTACACAGCATTGTATGTGCCAATCACAGTAACTCCCTTACAGATGCCTTGTCTGTCCAGCTTGTTTCTCATCGCCTCCGGACCACGCTAACGTTCCTGTCAAGGCTTCTGGCCACCTCCATCCCGACAAAGGTTAGACTGCCCTCCCCATTGTGATTTGAGGACTGTACATGCTACAGCGTCGGAACATGCTACGTCTGACTGCCAAAGCAACTCAATTCGGACATAAGACATTCACGAGCTGGCTGATTGAATCTGCGGGGACAGTGGCCATCAAAAGAAGGAGGGACTATGCACGAAAAGAGGATGCCGACAATTCAGACGCAATGTCTAAGCTCGTGGAGGTGCGCCTCGAATCGGCAAATGAGTGGCCCAATTGATATCTCAGGCTTCCAGGCACTTGAATTGGGCGATGCCATTTGTCTATTTCCTGAAGGGGCGAGCCGTTATCACCCAACAATTGCTCCACTAAAGACAGGCGTTGCTCGAATTGTCTCTGATGTACTCATACGAAATCGTGATGACTTAGATTTTGAAATCAATGTATTGACCTGCTCAATTACCTACATGTAAGTGCCAGACTAGTATATCATTCTTTTTTGCTCATTGTAAACCTTGAGGCATCGACAACACTTTCGATCTGATGTTCTAGTGACATTCCATGAACCAATGGTTTTCACCCCCAAAGTGAGTGCATTCTAAATATTGAATCATGGATCAAATTAAAAATCTGCTCGATGGAAGAATAACACAGAACTACTTGCTCCCGTGGATTTTCAGAGCGTACGTGACCTCACGAGTCAACTCCACCGGAAGATCAGCGCCGGAACTTGGGATGCGCCTTCTTGGGATCTGATACGTACAGCAAAGCTAGCTGCGAGAATTTATGCTCCGCTCGGGACATGCATGGCGCTCGGAGATTATGTACGACTCAGTATAGCCTTCCAAGACACCTTCAAAGCCGCAGATGTCCACAAGGAAGTTACTGAAACTTCTTGTGGTGCTGCCATCGATCAAACCGACTTTTTGATCACAGAAATCAACCAGTTGCGTGAAGATCTAAAGGTTCGTTGACGAAGCATTGCTTCCCCTGTGCTGGCTCTAGACTCAAGAATTCCAAGGCATACCAAGACCAGATTGCAGAATGGGGAATCAAAGACGACCGTATCAGGCGACCCCTTCCTCGACACGTTATCGTTTTCCGTCTCTTTATCAGGTTCACTTGGGCTATGCCCCTGTTTATTATCTCCATGCCTGGCTTGATCCTGTGGCTTCCAGTTTTTGCTACCACATTTTACGCAGTACGCAATTTCAAGAAGACAGGCCCAATTTTTGACACTTGGGATGAAATTGCTCAGTATAAACTTACTTATGGGCTTATTTCTGGCATATGCGTGTGGATTTTCGGCGCTATAATGGCCTGGCCGATTGCGCAATACAATGCACTGTTCCTCATTCCTTTATTGATGTGGATGACTATCCGATGGCTCGAGGATACTGTGTCAGCGTTCCGCGCGTTCATAACTCTCTTGCGCCTATTGTGCGTTGGAAAGCCACAGCTCAAAGCCATGTACGAGAAGCGACATGATTTGCATAATCGAGTTATGAATCTCGCAGTCAACATGCTCGGACTGCCTAGTGACCCGGAAATATATTTTCGTATATCTGGGGGACGGCAAAAGGGCCGTATACAAGGAAGGTGGGAAGGTGGGACTAGATATTTCTCGATCAAGCGTAGGAGGAAAAGAGACTGGAATGAGACTTTGCGACTGTATGACAAGGTGGATTACCCGGAAGATGACTCCATTTGAATTTCATCATGGAGTTCATCTATCGTGCCTAGTTGTAGCTTCTTTCATGCTTCATTCCTGTGGTATAAATTTTATACCCTCTGATTCTTGGCTGAACGAGAATGATCCGTGAAGCAGCATATAAACACTGACCTGGTTCTGAAACAGTCGGCGAGGAAAATGCGAGTACCGTTGGCATTGTGGATGTTGGGATACGGAACTCTCGATGACCTGCTCATAGCCAGAAAGACTTGCAAATATAACTGGTAAATTTGAAGCACTGGGAGATCAGAGATAATACTGAAAGTAATCTTTCTGTGGAGATTCGCGAGAGTTGGTGATTATTTGATAGAATAACTTGTCCAGCCCGCAGTTTTGATTGGTGTCCACTCCATCATCATTTATTTTTGGACGCTTTACCCAGAGGGATTTTGTTGGCCTCCTCTCTCAGAGATGCAATTAAGAAACTGTTTGAGTCATGCAACATCTGTGATACGAGGTGAAAGTCGACTCGTGGATTGAGCAGAGTGAAGAGGAGCCCGAAAGAACAGCATTCTAGAAAGAGCCCTTTGGTAAGGATCAGGAATGAAAAGCAATCGTCCCTCCGGAAAGGTTAGACGGTACATTCATTCTTATCTCGCTACAAAATTAGATGGCCGCTTGGCGCGGTAAAGTTGTGGAGGCACCCCAAGCGTCAGTACCTGTGAACCCATGTTATTCGGAAGTGATATGGGACACTACGCATGTGGATGTATGATCACTGTCAAAACTGGGACACCGTAATTATGGTCAAGATCTTGGTAATCACTCCAGCCTAGGCAACCTATGTTCAATTCCTGTTGTAAAGACAATGTTTTCTGATCCGGCAAGCTCGCAGAAAGCAACCGTTCTAATCGCCTTTGTGGACAAGAAAAAGGACCGCGACTCTACGAATGGGCAGAGTGCGGATAGAACTAAGCTATCTGATTCTACAAATGTTTATAGCATAGTGTGATCATTAGATTGTCGGGCTAAAAATTCATAGCGAAGAGTGCTACTGCTTGTCCAGCCAAACCCCTTTTAAATGCGGCGTGGAGTATAGTTCCCTGAGAATTCAAATAAATGCTTCCAAGGAAACGTTCATTTCTGAAGTCAGATTAAGAGTAATAAATGAAACTTCTAACAAGCCAGAGTATCAGTGAGAAGAGAACCAGGATCAACTCAATTATCATAACCAACCAACCAACATCAAGTCTTTTTAAGTAATCTGGTTGATATCAGCACTTTGGGTAATTATGATATATTACGCTAAGCGATCATCAAACATCTCTGACTGAGTAGACTACGGGCTACAGTGCGATATAGTGAGATGAAAAAAGAGGTAAACAATAAATGACAAGATTCAGAGACTGTCGACTATTGTGGAGTCTCACATAATTGTTTCACTGTAACCTCAGTGTCAGTGTAAAAGTGATCCTTCATCTTATCCTGCTGACTATCGAGCGAAGATATTCTAGGGAAAATTAAAATTAAAAAGTCTAGACCATGAGGATGGATTTTCAGAGAAGTGACTGGCAGAGTGAAGACAAGCAGCCTTGAGAGTCGATCCCCTTTTGTCTTTCCTAGTAAGTAAGCTTTGTAGGATAATGCAAGTCACTAGATCATAGGAAAGTATACGTATATGACTTCGTTCCCTCTTGGTGTCTTAACACGGTCTATAGTGTCAACTAGCCACGTATCACACTTCGAGTGTTGTCAGCAGGATGCTGAGGGTCGATAGGAAGGTATCCTGGAGGATACATATGTAGTTTTTTTGGATCCATGAAGAGGAGGAATGTGAATGTCTTGTTGAGCTCTTAATGGCCACTGTTTTTTCAGTTGACTAATCTCTCAAACTGTGGTTGATTAGTTGACAGTTATTTGTCCGCCCTGATAGTGAAAGTATCTATATGTGGGAAAAATTTGATGAGCTCAAATTGGTCAAAATTATTCACTAAAGATTCACAGCTATGCGGTTCTCCCAGAAATCCCTGACACTGGCGAAGGAATCGTTTAGGAGCGAAATTCAAATCATAATTTTATCGCCCTAGTGGATAGCCCCAAATCCTCAGTACCATTATGAATAGTGAGAGAAGTCCGACTTGCAAAGGAACATTTGAACATATACTAATTATCATATCATCATGATTATCTGCACGTGTCATTGACAGGCTTGGGTTATTTGTGGCATATATTCAGGGGTGCCGCCGCGTTGGATATATTCCCCTCCACCAGGCATCGAATATTCATCGGCGGAACTGATCTCATTATGTACACGCCAAGTCTTCCTCGCATCAAATAATCAGCATGCTCAACGTTCGACTTCCGCTTTCCACACTTGTATTGCTTCACAACAATAATACGGCTCTTTTAACCAGGGAAAAGTTAAGGTACATACTAACCTTTGATTAATCTTAGTATACTCTTGCATGCCAAAACGCGAAAATCATTTCGTTGTGTGGGCCAGCCATCGTCCTCGAGTAAACCTTCAACTAGCCTCGTGCGGATGATTTATAAAATCTTCCGTCGTAGAAGACCTTTGCCTTTCTTTCTTTGACTGCAGGCTAACATCTCCTGTTACTCTGCAATGGTTCTCCTTCTCTTCTTCCTTCCCTTCTTTCTCCTTTCTGCCACACAAAGCGTGGCTGGCCATGGCTTTGTTCACGAAGTCAACATTGAGGGGAAGGACTTTCCTGGCTGGAATCCATTTGACGATCCGTTTGTGGCGAGGTTGCAGCAATCCGACAAAGAAAGTTGATTCATCTACCTGTAGTTATCAGAATCCTGTACCCCAGCGTGTTATACGCAAGATCCAGGATGATGGTCCCGGTGAGAGGTGTAAACGGTCTGTAGATCATTCTGTGTTGATGAGCGACACAAACAGTCCCAGGTTCTAGTAATGATATGAACTGTGGCATCGGAGGTGACTCCGGTACATCCGTAGTTGCAGACGTCGCTGCTGGGTCTGCGGTTACCTTCAAATGGGAATATGTACGTGCCATGGCTTCTGTCCGCGTAACTTACAGGCTTCGTGTTCATAGTGGCCCGCGGGTGAGCTTACTAGTTGTCATCCGTTCCTACTTGTGAGCTCATTTCAGCTGTTAAAGATCATCAAGGCCCAGTTTCGACATATATGGCCTCATGTGATAATGACTGTACCAATTTCTCGGCAAGTAACACGAGGTGGTTTAAAGTCGATGCTGGAGGCTACGATCCGGATACCAAGCAATGGGCTGCTGACCAACTCAGAGCTAGTTGGGTGTTCCATCTCTGATCCAGAGACATCTTCTGACCGGATATCTTCAGACCAATACACATGGACCTCCAAGGTTCCAGCTGAGTTGAAGGCTGGCCAATATGTGAGCGGTGTTTAGATTTCTTGTTCTTCGTACTGATAACCATCACCAGTTGATGAGACATGAGATGTGCGCTTATTTGTTATCTTGGGCGAGCTCCTACCCTAATGCTTGAGTCTAGTGTTGCCCTCCAGTCTCAAACGCCCCAGTTCTATCCCAGCTGCACGTATGTCGCTAGATCGCTTTAGAAGAAAGATTATTCTGATTGAGCTCCAGGCAAGTTCATGTGACCGGGTCTGGAACAGGTACACCTTCCGATAGCGATCTTGCAACCCTTCAGGATATATATCTTGATGTAAAATGGCCCTTCATCTACGGAGATTTTGGCATATTCACTATCCCTGGACCTCCGCCTGTTACTCTCGGTGACAACCCTGGAACAGATTCTGGTGGGATAACTCCACGGCGTTCTGCTTCGGATTCGTCTCCTGTCTCAGCTCCGACAGGCTCTGGAGTTTCTGGAGGTCAATTTCCCTCAAATACGTCAGTCTCAGGTCTTACGGGGACCGGCCACTGCCGGCTTAAGTCCCGAAGTCTCGCCAAGAATCGCCTGGTCAGGAGCAACTATTAACGAGGTACACACTTTTATCTTTTTCTCATGATAGTCACTGACCACTAGGATGGAGACGGAGTCTTTAGGCACTTCTCTCCAAACTGGTCTTTCATTTGTCGTCAGTATGAGCGCGGGCGGTCAAATTTTATCTATCGGGTCGATCTAATTCCCTTCTAGCTGCTCACCTTCGAGATGATGCTTCTGTCGAGTGTGCCACCTAATTTAGTTGGTTTCTTTTCTATGTGAATCAGGGTTTCGAAAACGTGATTTTCGCTTTCTCGAATTATTTGCTTAAGTGTGAGATGACACACGAGTAATGGCAAAGATTGCTTTCGCGTCTTCAGATCTCCGCCTAGATCTCCTAAACGTTGACCTTCAGGGACAATGTATACAGACGACAAACTAAAACAAAATATCTAGCTGACAATATAATTTGATAGATACCTAAAAGATACCAATATACACAGAAAAGCATACGAGATAGCATTGTGAGAATGCAGAGGTATTGAGAGTTGATGAGATAGCCATTGATCAACGGGTGCTAAGTTGAAGGACGTTCTACCGTAATAAGAAGCGAGATAATGAACTCAGAGAACGGCTGTAGTTATGTCGATTGGTGGGAGAAAAGAATGGAACATTGTCTTCTTTTTAGAAGCCTCGAGAAGGCCACTTCGAAGGTCCCACGGAATCGTCTTGACCGGGAAGCTGGTGGTGCGGGGAGGAAGACTGATGAGACCGACCTTGATCTGGCGAAGGAGTGATGTACGTCGGGTCTGTAGACGAACTGATGGGCCCATGTCCCCTTGAGGAGCAATGGGTAGTTGCAGGTGGAGTTACAGAGTATGATGCCTGGCAATGGCTAGGGGTAGTTGTCGATTGGGTGTGGGCCGAATGGGTGTGAGCAGTTGTTGAATGGGTGTGGCCATTTGACCAATGGCGGTGGGGCAAGCGCTTCGACTGCCTTTTGTTTTGAAACCTACAAGGAAACCATCGTTCATCAGTACTCTGGATAGAGATTCATCTGCATTGGCAAGTTGGATGGCAATTACCATATCTGTGTACTTCTCGGTGACATTTTGAGCTGTTTAGCCAAAAACATGCGTTCTTCCGTCGATGGGAACGGCGTTCGTTCAAAGGTCTCATTGAGAATTTTGAGTTGTTCGGGGTTTGCGCGCGTGCGCTTCTTCTTGATAGTTGGCTCCTCAGTTGTCGTGGTAGGCGAAATGGGAGGGGCTGGCGGGGTTGAACTACTGTCCACCACCGGTGTCCGGTACGGACCCGGGGAAGACGAGTGGACCTGTGTCTCAAGGTCAAAAAGACCAGCACTCATCTCAAGATTGTCTGTCGGTAAGTATGTATAAGCTCCTCCACTTGAATAGGTAGTATAAGAAGTAGGATAAGACGCTGTTGGAGAGTGGATCCCCGCCGTCGCGTAATTGTGAGAGATTTGATAAGGACTCTGCTGCCACCTGTCCACGCCTGCGGTTGAGGTAATAGAGAGCGGAGGAAGCTTCCTGGAATCCGTCGGACCTTGAAGTATCGGCGGCGAAGGCCGTGGGGAGAGATAGGTCGGGTAAGACGGTTGGACACCATAGCGATCTTGTGGTTCGTAATTAGGGACAAGCGTTTGTTCAGGCAGTGCAAGAGCTACCAAAATAAATGTTTCCATAAGGTTAGAGGAGATGTTTAAAGAAAGATCCATACTACTATTGCTAGGGGGCCATTGGGTGTAGAAAGACTGATTCAGCATGGTTCTACTCGGGGAAGAACGGGGCTGCGCATATTGTGTGTTATACGACGAGGACACTGTGCGCGAGGAAGAAATGTTGAGTGCAGTGTTTAGAACACGATGTGAATAACAGACCTGGAAAAGGTGAGAATGAAAACGAAGAAATAGGAGGGAGCACAGTTCGCCCACCCTGTCCCTGAAAGGATACACTGCTTTCTTCTGGAGAGCCTCTACGCTTCCCAACATTACCTGGGGTATAGTACTGTCCCTTGTTCGACATAATACTAAACAAATAGTAATAGGTGGGAGAGAGGAGAAGGAGATTATTAACGGAACAAAACTGGATAGAACTTCAATATAAGTATCAAAGACCACGCTGATTTGGAATGCTTTGGCTAGTCGATTGCAACGGGTGGGCGATCCCTGCAATGCGGATGGCATGCACTTCAGGAGCGCACGAGGTAGCGTGGAGGCGATCGGGTGCAGGTAAGGGTTAACTTGAAACAGGGCAGGAGGTGCAAGTGAGCTGGGAGTTGAAGAGGAGGAAGCAGCATCCAAACAAAGGCTAATTTTTGTTGTTGTTGATTGCCCATTGCGTAAGAGAAGAGAGAAGAGTCCAGGAGGCCGGTACGCCGAATCCTCGCCCGATCTGAGCTCTGAGAAAGCGGTGTCAATGCCTAGCATGTGTCGTTAGTGTTGTCATGTTCATAATCCATAATGAAAGCCTCGTGTTCCACTGTATCCACCGTCGGCCAATACGGTTGCTCTCTCTGACGGCCTCGGCTTCGTCGAAACCAGCTTTTGCATCTGGTTTACAGATCGATCTGGCATAGATCCTGAAGGCCTTATCCTCTGCCGTAAACGCCAGGTGCAGAGAGGAGAGGATAAGGATAACTTTTGGCCAAGGTAAGAACTTAGATAATCGAGCCTTCTTTCTGAGAAGAAGCCACTCAAAATGCGATCTCGGTGAGGAACAGCAGACCCTCGTTTCTGTCAACACTCTGCTACCGGCAGAGATATATAGGATTTTCATCTATACAATGAGAGGGAACATTATGGTGGAGTATGTCAGAAAGCTTCTAACCAACCGAGAATTGGAAGTAACCAAGCACGTGCACCCACAATGGTTCCAGCTCACCAGCTCCCGCTATTTTGTTAGAGGACTGTAGTAGGTGCCTCCAGTCCCGGGCCCTTTCCTGTGAACAGCCCCTACCTTCACAAGACTTCTTTACGCTAGCCTGATAAACCAAGTAGTACCACATCAATCGGCATTGTAAGTGGTTCTAAGATATACCTGCTACAAGTTCTCATCAATCCAGTTTGTTGAAGCGGGCCCTGTCACGGGGGAGGAAAAGGTAGCGTTGTCTCAATCCAGGGCTTTGTGTCTCTTCATGTGTGTCTCCACTGTGATTGAAAGACGTATTCGAATATGACGGATGCTGGCCCAATTGAAAGTCCTATTGAACGGGAACGCAACACTTTGAGGAAGCTTAGAAGTCGGACAAGTTCACTGTTTTCTTTTTACTAGACGGCAATCTTTGAATGTACTCTGGGTCAATCTGTTGAGGTTCGTGTTGGGCAGACCAACCAGGCGCTAGCGATAAAGGACCACAGGTTTTCTCAGCAAATGTAAGATGGTCTGGGTACTAACACATCTTCTTAACGACTATTGCAAAAGAAAATTAAGTAGCTCCATTAAACATCGACGGACATCAGGGGAAATCTAGAAGCTTTATAGGACGCTGGAATCGAAATTTACAGAAAAGAAGACCTCGATCCAATTGACGAAGAGCTATCTCCACCGTCTTCAAGACCGAGTACCTTCGAAAGAGCAGTAGTTGCAAGGATCTTGCCACTCTACCAAAGAAAAGGTGATCAAGGATGCCTGTTTAAAGCAGAGTTCGTTGGCAACGAAATGAATCAAACTATTGTGTGAACGGAGAAAGATTGATGCCAGTATCATCTTCATTCAATATATCGAGCACTTTTCTGGGACCTGTCTCATGGCGTGAGGACTCCCCGACGACTTTTCTTGACAAACGAAATTATGCCAAACATTGAGTCAAATTCTTTGGTCCTTCGCAACCAAAATGCATTGATGCGTTCCAGCTGCGAAAGGATGATATATGCCCCGAGGATCCACGCACTTATGGGTGATGCCGAATCTGCTGTGAAAAATCATCCAAGATAGCGATAATCTATATCTTGAGGAGCTCCAATCAAGTATGTTATCGACAGCTAATATTGATTTCATATAACTCTCATATCCGCACTCATTCCATTAATGATCTCTAGTACATGGGCGGTGGTGGCCTTCTCAGTCCTTCTCAATTTATTGATAGACTGGGATGTTTTCGAAGAAGACTTTGCTCGCTTCTACATCGCAAGAGTGTGTCTTGTTGAAATTTTTCGTGATCCTACACCTTAACGACGGCTAATATTGGTTTTTGAGACCTGACATTGAAGTGGCTATATTCATCGTAATATTAAACCTGACACGAGTTGCACGATTGGAGATCGACCCCCATCAATTCTATAAATTCTACACATTTTCTGTTAGGTCGATCTCAGATCATCCCATTGCTTCTACAGGACAATTGACTTTGGGCCCAAAACACTTCCTGTTGGTACTCATGCTGTTACGGGCTGATCGCTGGCGCGGATAGTGTTCACATCGCACTTACTGCATAGGCATGCTATTTTTTTGGTGTTGCAAGTGTTAGACGAAGCGAATGACTCTGCGAGAAGTTGATGGGAAGGACGACTAAGATACTACCTTCACATGGAAGGAAGTGCGACTTGTTAGCCTCCAATCGGTGTATCCATGAATGCTGATCCTTTGGCCAAGATACGACACAACTTGATATACGGAGATCCTCAATTTCATAGCTGCAGATCTTGCAAAATCTTATCAAGGCACTAGTGTGACTGGGTGTCTGTGTTGTGATTTCCGTCGTGATTTCCTGGCCGGTTTCCCACCCTCCTTTGCTCGTTTCATGTTCAGTATGAACATCAATTCTTTCTACTGCAGCAAAACGTCACCAGGCAGAATAACATCGACTGCAAGCTGCTTCTACGTTTCACATGAAGGCGTGGACCTCATGCAGCAGTTCCTCTGCGAGCCCGAGGGTCGCTTAGGCTCTCAAACAACTTCGGTGAGTAAGCCTGACGTATCCGTTCGACGATATGGTTTCATCCCTCGCTACGGACAGCAGCATGAACGGACAAGAGCTCAGCAAAGTATGTCGTACCATGTAAAGTTGTGTATACAAGGCTTGGTTTTCAATTAGGAGAATAACTCACGAGCCGGAGCTGCAAAAATCCGAAGACATTGTATATTTTGACCCTGGCTCTGTCATCCCATCTGACGTGCATTAAAATTGTTGGTGTGGCAACTGAGGGTTAGTTAGTACAGATAGTATCATATATCAACATAGCTACCAGTTATAGCCTTTCCTTCAACCTAAGGTACAACTCTTTGTGGTTTATTAGAGTTTTAGGTAAAGCAGTTTGTGGAGGGAGAAGTTCAATAGATTCAAGTGTTGAGTAACCTATTGATTTTTGGAATGAGTCATCAGAAGCATAAGAGGTGACCATATGTCAAAGAAAAGAAGTAATGAGTACTCATGATCAAGGTAACCAGGAGTGTGGCAGAAGAGAATAGTCAGAGGACACCGTACAAGGTTAAATTATGGAAGGCATGTGGTTGAGTTATCTAGTATCCAGAATGAAAGAAGGAAAAAAGAGGATGAAGAAAATTCTAAATCATAACATCCACTGTCTAAGACATGTTTCTTTTCACAAAATCTTGAGTCTAATCATTCTTTGCTCTGCAATCCAGTGAGTGTGATAGTCTGTTCCAACAAGAACGCACATTCTCAACGATTGTCAATGATTCATGGTGAAGTTAGAATGACATCAAAACACTTTGTTTCATTTCTTTTGGATGATCTGACTGTGTTCTCTTGGTCCAGCAGTATTTCATTGGAGGCATTATTGGGCTTTCTGTAACATCTTTTTTGGTTTTCCTCCTCTTTTTTTCCCTCCGCTCTTTCGTCTGTGTTTTTTCAGATCAGTTGGTGATCTGGTTTGTGTTTTTGTGTACAGTAGGACATTGTAGTGTATCATGCACGCTACCCCAGACTGCACTCGAACACCACGTTGAAAACTTGAGAATGAACAAAAAGTCATTTTATGCACATTCTTTGCTGATAGTGTCAGGCCTTGATACTGCGGGGAAGATCAGTGTGGGAGCGTCCAAGGCAGGAGCACAAACCAATGTTGAGTAACTAGGCATGACAATTATCATACGATCCGTTTTGCCTCTGCCTCCGTTTTGGTATTAAGTGACAAAGCATGCAGTCCCTGAGTGAACTCTTCCGATAATGCCGAATTAATCATTCGATGCCTTTGTATGGGACTCTAAACAAAGAATTATTGGACCAAGTCACGATAATTCCAAGAAAATTAGGCTGGAAGACATACTTTGCCTTCAAAAGCATTGGAGACAATCCGAATTGAGAAGTCTAGGACATGTGTTACAACCGAAGAGCTGATGTTTTCTCGTACTTACGAGTTTCTCCGTTACCTCCGGTCTGTTCTCGCATGGCAGCGTGATGAAAATGCTTCCACGAGTCATTTTCAATCGTCAGGTCAGTTGGCTTTAGGAGGTCGGTCAACTAGTCCCAGAAGTATCAGTAGTGACACCCTTGTAACAACGATCAACGAGCGGTCTAACCTTCCTGTGGATAGATTTTTCCACTGGACCCGGAGTTGCCAATCCCTCTGACATAGTTGAATGAGCCTTTCGCCAGAAGAATCGAAATGGGTTCACCAAACGAACAAACATTTTCTCAGACGAACATGATTTCAAATTTCCCAGTATTTTGTTTGTGCCTGGTTGGTTAAGGTGACTGCCGATACATCAAACCAGGCGGTCTCTCAGATAGGAGACCGATAGTGATATGAGAGTATGCTCACGACTCTTACCTAGGGAATATTGTGTCTAGACAGGGGAGTTTAATGGTCTGCAGGTACAGCGCCAGGCAGAGCATTAGAGAGGCCTACATTCAATGGAACACTGATGTGAGCCCGTACAGAACGAGTTTGCTGAGCAGAAATGCACCCAAAAAGTCAGATAGCAGACTTCTGGCTCCGGAATTCTTGCTATCGGTGATATTTAGCGTCTCCGCTACAGTTTGGTACAGGGTGAGTAGCTTTATCCAATTCCACTTGAAATTGAATCAGAGATAGGGTGAAACCTCCCAATACATACAGAATGTCCTGCCATCATCCTGTCTACTTCAGCCGTTCAACGAAGGAATATTAGGATTTAGTTTTCTATGTAAACCTTGGCCCGGTTGCCTGAAATTCATTACTTTGCCACTTGTTGACATCATGCGGAGTCTAACAGCCAAAGATGATATAACCATGGCCCTTCACAAATGCAGTAGATTTGCATTCGGAGAAGGAGTCTGATACTGTACTTGATATTACGACAATAGTGCAGCCTCCCAAGCTGACATACTGTTTCGTTTGACCATGATCCAAATCGGGGTTCCAAACTGAAAAGAATATCCAGCTACATTCCCAGTGAATGTCTGAATGATTATGATAACTGACATCGGTAATGTGGAACGTAACTGAGGTATCCTACACATTTCCTAATACAAAGTGTCCATGAAAAATTCTAACCAGAAATATCCGTTCAGCAATCGGTCTCAACAGTCACAAGAAATTGGCGTAAAGAACCTTCGGAAACAGGGTCCCACTCTGTCTGGGGAGTGCATAATGTGGTTCCAGATCTTTGAAGGTATCATAACTGCTGATACACACTACAGGCTCCCTCCTACCGTAGCCAGACCGACAATACGATGCCGGAGACATTGGACTTTCTTTAATTTGTTACCTCTTGAGTTGGGGTCTATAGATAATGGGTCGTGCCTGGGGTCTCTGTTTGATCGTGACTGCTATCCGTGACTGCTTTAGAATCCCGACAATGGTGTACAAGGGAAACACATGGCAACTCACTAAAGCTCAACGTGAGCTCGTTAACAATTGCTTCGAAGAACACCAATATGAAACAGCTATTGCTACCCTTGAGCAGTTGTGCACCTCAGAGTTCAACCCTTGGCCGTGAGCGCACTCGATATCGAAGCATCAATCATCACTCTAAACTCATATAGCCCTCATATACGCCAATTGATTTATCTCTCACTACAACCGATGGAGAGCTCGCAAGATGAGGTCGACTCCTCGGCTCAAATCTCACCGTCCAAGATTGTCAAGCAACAACAATCGCAATTGTCCATGAAAACTGTAGTTGATGCTCAGAAGGTCCTCTTGAAATACCTTCATACCAGTCAACCTGATAGATTATCTCGCGCCCTACCTCGCCGTAGATCACCGCATGATCTAGTACTTGATCACGATGAGGCAGAATCAATGGTTGCAAGACGAGCCTCATGCATCATGCAATCCCAAGATTGTTGGGAACTTTTGAGCAAGGATTTTTCTTTACGACAGAATGCACTTTCCCTGACCATGAGGGCCAAACCTAAAGCAAAACACCAGTCGGAACGACTCAGCTGTGTCAAACTCGATGCTGACCTGCAGACAGGTTTACCAATAGCAGTGCAAGAAAATGCTTGGCCTTTGCTTGATTGGCTTGTTAGTCTTTTTGAACATGACGAGCAGACAACTACAGCAGCTAGTAAGAACTGCACGCCTAATATGATCGCTTCAATCTCACTCTATCGTTGAAGTTCCATGTTCGTCTTTGCTCGCTGATCAACTAATTGACCAAGATGGAAAGACTCACCTCGAATCCCCGATTGATATCATCGCGCTCTGTCTCCAACAAACCCTGCTCCAGCGACAGATGCTGGCAGGTCGCCTCCTGTCTCTTGTACGTAGCGCTTTGTATGAACCAGTATATGCATCACTGTTCTATTCGTAGCTTATAAATCTGACAAGTACAGTGGAGCTAGAATTGAATAAGGTCGCAGTCGCCTTGTATACCCGCGTTCCATCGCCCTCTCGGCTTCATCAAGTATTATTTCAGCTTGGCCACTCCACCAATGTCCAAGCACTCAAATTCAAGATTGGAATTCATCAAATGGTGATCAGTGGATTAGGACTTCCTACCTCAGGAAAGGCTCAGAAACCACAGCCCAGAATACGGCCACCAGCGAAGGAGTTATTAGACTCAGACCATCGGGACCTTAACAGGGAATTTCAGCCGACAGCCAGACCATCAATTCCATCTACGCTTGAGGTACTACGTCTAGTAGAAACTCGTACACCTCAGAATGTCGCAGAAGATGGATTTTCGGTTCCCCTCATGTACAAGTTTCAGCTCCTTTTGACCTATGGTACCCTGCAAATAAGGTTAGATCCTCAAGACCGAGATCCACAATGGACTAAAGTAGTCACTGAAGTTCTTCCTCGCGTCAATCGTGAGATCTTTGGGCAGGAGGGGACTGAGGCAAGCATGTATCAACGGTTACTTGAGAGTCAGATTGTTGGCTGGAGACAAGCTCTAGATGAGGGCCTGTAGATCAAAATGCCTTGTTGCATTTTGTCATTCACCTGCAGATTATCTCAGAATCTGCTTCATCATAGTCGTCGTCTTGATCAAATACATGCCTCGGCGGTTTGACATGGTTCGACGCATTCACTTTGCGAAACCACCGGCTAAATCAACCACCTGCTTTTTTTTGACTACAATGGATCGATCAAAATACTTACACGAGAGTCGGAATGAGTCCAGTAAGCCCAAGAAACCAAGAAGCTCAGACAGACAGCAAGTTTGAAAGCTCTGATATACGGATCACCGTATCATCATCTGGTAGCTATCATCGAGCGTCAGGGCGTTTCGAAAGATGGTACCGATGAATACATCGGAGCTCAGGAGCGTCGGCGCTGTTCCTGAAAATTCTCATATTTCAGAGTGACATGTATCAGGCTTGTGCTTGTCGTCGATAAAGAAGCAGCGTGGCCAGCAAAAGGTAGTCGAGATAAAGAAACAATAATATAAATCCCTATAGCGGCTTGTAAATAGACAGGGGCACTAAACATTCGAGTATTGATGGTTCTCACTTAATGTTCAAGGCATGGAAAAGGCGTAATTGTAAAGGAACCAGGAAGACGGTTTTTCAATTAGATTACCGAGGGGGCGGGGAGGGAAGGTAGTTGCATTGGTCATACAAAATTGAACAAGAAATCACTAACCGACTTCCCGCATGTAGGCAACCGCAACCAGAAATATTGAATAAGTATATTCGTGTGCTCATTTTCCACATAGAGAGGGTTCTGGACTGTTCTTCTGATTCTACTGATAGGTCTAGGCCGAGTACAATTACCAGATGTGCCACATGATGGGAGTGAAGTATGAACATAAAGTACAACTACAACGATAAACTACACATGCATCAGATATCTTCTTCAGATGCAGCAGAGGAGACGAGGAATTCTGCATCTATCAATTCATCTCCGTCATCAATCTCCTGACGGTTTCCTTGTTGTTTCCGCCATATGGAAGCCATAAACTCAGGCGTGCTAGCCTGTTCACTGGACTTGTCTTCTCTCCTCCTTAAATACCGAGGAAAACGTAGGCTCAGACCACGAAATGAGGATATCAGTCCTTTGGCCGCCACAGACACGGGACTTAGAGTGATACTGGTGGTTAAAATTAGACAAGCTTCAAGAATGGCTATGACATATGGACATACTCCGCCCCGCGAATTTCCCATACCTCATGTGGCTGGAAATAGACATTAGGCTTGAAGCCTGCAAGCATTCAAAGACCCTGCCAGATAGAAAAACCACCACTCGCCTCCAAAGTCACAATCCCATAATGGTCGCGCGGAACATGTCGTTCCATCCTCGTCTGATGGTGTATATCTCTCTCTCAGTTCCTTGACTATCTTCAGAAGAGAATTACCAGACAGGGGTTGGGCCCACAAACCTGATAGAATTTATCCGTGAAGCCTGCCAACATCTGATAAGCGACCGTCTGAAAGAAATTAATGACAATACTTACCAGACATACACTTACACACAGCGACAAACCGACCACTAATCGGATCATATAGACCCATAAGTATGGGACTCCACCATTTCACCTTCCGTCCGTTGCCATACCATGCACCAATCGGCACTAAATCAAAGCTGTCACCAACCCCATTAACATAATCTTTCTTGAGCTTCAACCAAGCCGCCGTCCGTTTATCTGGCTCGTATGTCGCTGGCAGGGGTTTTTTCCTCCTGGACCCCTTTTTATTCTCTTCAGGGACTACAAGATTATCGAGAAGCTGGAATGGTGATCAATAGCCACAAATGCGGGTTACCGAGAGCACCAACTTTGACCATTAGACCTTCAGCCTGACTTTCTACGGAACGCTGCCAAAACTCTTGGATCTGATCTCTACCTGCTTCACTCTCTATGCCTTCTACGTGAGAAAATCGAGCAGTTTCGAAGTCATCGGATTTCTTCGGAGCAAAGTGGGTGCGCAGAAGAGCTCTTCGTTCCCTAAAGGTCTTCTGTAACAGTATCTACATGGCCATGAAACCAGGTCACCATTTTCAATTCATATTGGACTCACACACCTCTCCGTTTAAGTACATCAGATCAAACGCATACACGCAGACGGATATTTGCACATCCTTCAGCTTGACATCCTTCTTGGCTCGATTGGATAGCTCTTGGAAACTTTTGAGGGCACCAGTACGTGAGTCGACGGCAACAATCTCGGAATCCATGATAAAGGTCGATATTGAAGACGTGTTTTTCAGAACAGAAGCTATCAATGCCTGAACATCCGGATACTAAAAGAGAAGATATGAAGATTCGATCAGAAAATTGGTAAAAATAGGCACCTTGGTGGTCATATCCTCCAAATGGCGTGAAAATATCTTGAACTGGACAATTGTTCCATTCTCTGAGGCAGCGTGTATCTGAGCTCTCTGCCCATCATACTTGAGTTCAGCAACAAAGGGTTGGCCCTCCATTCTTTCGTAAACTTCGTCGAGTGAATGAATAGGTGACCCCAGAGTAGGATGTAAAGGAATACCTAGTAAGAAAGTAAGAGGGTGCGAGTATAGCTAGTGCAGGTCTGACCGATCGTGAGGGGTACTCGTTCTTCGAGGTCAGGGAGGCCGAAATCTAGTATTGCTGAAGCAATATCGTCAAAATTGGGGTGTTTGACAAACACCCTTTTGACCAATGCTTCAGCATTTGCATAGACGGCGTTGAGTTTAGCCCGTGCAGGTTCCATAGCCTTGGTTTTGGCGTCGAGAGAGGACGACTGAACTTTGGAAAGCAAAGAGAATGGGACTTGTAGGTCCATATTGAGATCTGATATATTGGTCGATGCATGGCAGAGGACGACAGCCCGAGCCAAGGCCGTGAGTATAGAGGTGCGGACTGCCCCTACTCGGATATTCTGGCAAAGAGTCCTCGTTAGATAGCGAATCTCTTCTCCATGAGCCGATATTAAAAGTTTCTCGACAACCTTCTGTTTCTGCTTTGCTGCCCCTTGACCTTTTAAGTGAGCGATTCCGCGCAGAGAATTATACACATCAGATATTGTCAAGGGAAGGTGAGGAACCAATGTCCGTAAGTTCGATTTAGCAGACATTGCAACATCCCCAGGATCTCCCAAGGTGTTGTAAAGCCGCTTCAAAACAGCAGGAGTGACTCCAGAGATGTTCTGGATAGCACGAGAAATGTTTGAAGGTCCAAGCCCAAGTTCTACGGGTGCATACGCGGGTGCGAGGCTATTAGACAAAAGATATAGAGAAGCGAGTAAGGATCCTGGATGTTTGATGATGATTGTCTGTAGACAGTTGGTTAAAGTGTTGACTATGGCAATACGCGATCGTGTCTGTGATAGTATCGAAAGACAATGGGCTAGGAATCCATATGGGGCACCATTTTGGAGCCAAGGCTGTTCATGTGGTAAATAATTAACTGGGTCAATATCCAATGGGTTGAACTCAAGTGATTTGGTCTCTTTGGAAGGTAGCTGACGTAGGACCTCCTTTCCCTTCGATTCCGGGGGAAGATCCAGTAGAATGGGTTTTAAATCTATGTCATCCTCATCAACGTCAATCACAGATGGTCGCGAGGTGGATCCTCTTATGTTTTCTATTTTTTGTTGCTCTTCGGTCAATAAGGTGGCATTTGACTGCGTCAAACACAATTTAGTAGGAGGAGCATCAAAAAATGTGTCCAGTCGAGCCTGCATTCCCAATTTAGCTCGCTTCTTGGATGGGGCCCGGGAATTTTCGGCAGAGTGACCGCGTTTCTTCATTCAAAGAGCGTAAAATTTAGGTTGTCGTGTTTGAAAAGTGTTTGACATTGAAACATGGCCTAGTATACATCAATTGCCAAACAAGGAATAATTCGCAGGGTACTTCTTCACTGATGACTGATGATTGATGGATATATGACGGAAGAAATAGACCGGGCATCCATATCTGGTCGATGGATCTTGTAGATTGGACAAGCAGAACTTGGAGATGAGCTATTTAAAGGGATATTTTTGAGAGACGATTGCTCCATCCCGTTGAATGGAACCCTGTATTTTGGAATTTGTTCAGAATAACGAAATCAATGGGCTGCATTATTCAGTACAACTGTTTGGAGCGAGACGCAATCACCAAGGTTTCACTACTGGCTGGCAGTTGCTTGCCTGTCCTCAAGAATTTACCAATGCACTTCACGGTACCTGGCTTCGCAAGCGGAGAATACATTCTTCCTCTTTCAAAAAAGTCACGGTTGCCTGGTGATTGCTCGCTACCTTGAGTAGACAGAACCCCACTGATAAGTGTCTGTGTTTAATTTCAGGTCACTATATTACGATACAATTGAACGATCAGCTCCAAACTGAACCAATCAAGACTCTTGAACTTCTGCCTCCCAACAGATTAACGCTCGATTCTCCAGAACAACCGATCAAGGACCGACGGAGGTAATGTCCAGCATTGGTTGAATAGGACTTGACTGGCCCCGAGGCGTTGTTCTCGTAGGTTGAGCCTGACTAAACAGTGAACGTGCTGATCGATCAATGATGCGACGTGATTGTATCCAAATCATTACCGATTCACGGAAGGTTGGACGAACGATTAGATTACTGAGTACTAGTTTGATATTCAATTTCATGATGTCGCTCAATTATCATATTACATTCAATGATGAGTCACCTTAGATCTTTACAAGGTCATTTTTGTAACACTAGCTTAGTTTTTAGTACAATAGTACAGATACGAAATGAGAAAGGATGATAGACAGACAGACTATCTTGTGTCTAACGGTTTTGGCGGTAGCGATCTAGGGAGCAGAGTGTGTTTGGCGCAGCACCTGGCATGGCACTGCCACCCTGAAACTGCAGTAAGGAAAATCTTGATCGGTAACCTTCTCTTCTGACACCGATTACTGTTTGCTATTCATTTGAATCGTTGATTATATTACGCATCAAGGTACGGTACGCTGCAAAATATTTGACGCATCAGTACCTATCCCATTATCCATCATTGTTTCAAGCCGATAAAATTTACGTCCTGTCGTTCCAAAGACGATTTCTATTCAAGTTCTTCACATTGCCTTTTTACTGTTAGCATGCGCCGAATGGCCAGCACAGCTATTCCTGGAACACGAGACAGTTTATGGAAGCTACTATTTGTGAATGACCAGGAACGTAGTGAAGCCACGTCAATAAGGTAATACTTCTATATTTGATCATGCCAAGGGGTAGTCTGGCTGTATGGTAAATCGCCTGACTCAACAACCGTATCCTCCATGGACAAACCGCGATAAAGCAGTAATTGGCGACTAGTATTGCGGTCCTCGAGTCAGTAGAGTCGGCATCTCCCCCGGGATGTAGTTCATGAAGCACTTGTGTGGGGGTTCCCATATACTGATGGGAGACGGGAAATCTCCGAATGATGACTTCAAGCGTTGTATATTTCGTTCTGGATAGCGGCTGCGCCCTTTTGAACTAACCAATTCTGGACCCAAATTAACATGGAGACGGGGTATCTGCAAACGACAGGTCGCGATTTGACGTCGAGGACATCAATTGAAGTCAGGTACACATACTTGACTGCAGAACTAGTTGATGACCAGCCTTGGTAATACAACGAAAACTTGGCGACGAAAACGGAGATTCAAGCGCCCGTTTCTTCGAGATATTTATGCCAGGATCTGGGCGGAAAACTCTCATTCTATTCGAGTTGTATATGGCTGACCGTCGATCCTACCAATACTCAAATATGCATTGGACCAATGCTTCTGCACCTTACTCTCCTACAGCCAATTATTCCCCTATCGAATATCAGGGCATTGCGCCTTCGGCTTCTGCTCAGGCAATGGGCCAGATCTACAATGGGGAAATTCATTCACCAACCAGAGGCGAAGGATATTCGTCCTCGTACTATCCGAGCTCAAATAACCACACAAGTGCTTTGACTGCAGGGTACCACACTTATTCATCTACCCCGAGCCAGGCTTCTGAAGATAACGCCACTTTACACGGCCAACGCCACACTCATCACCCATCAGTTCACCAACCGCAATCAACGCGTCCCTATCCCTCGCCCTATTCCCGGTCGGCTTCACAGTCTTATGCCTATTCACATTATTCATCATTGGAGGGGCGATCACAGGAGAGGTCTTACTCTCAAACACAGGATGCATACATTTCGCAGCCGTCGAGCCCGACGTCTTATCAGGCGTCACCGCAATATCCACCCCAAATTCCTCTGACACCAGCGCCAACATCGTCATCCCAATATTCAGCATCGCCCTCACGCCCATTTTCATGTGATTTGTGCACATTGTCATTCAATCGCCAACATGATCTCAAGAGGCACAGAGAGACACACTCTGGCGAAAAGCCTTTTTTTTGTAATGGAGGCTGCGGGAAAACCTTCACAAGAAAAGATGCACTAAAGCGCCATCAGGTGAGAGGAATTACACTATGTGTAAGCAATCGCTGATATACTTTTCAAGCTTGTCAAGGCATGTGGAAAGCCGGAAGAGCCATGGTCTTCATAGATTATTCAATAGACTATCTATAAGTCGGTTAATATCTTCAGCTTGGATATCTGTGACTAGTGTACTGTACATAGAAACATCTATATAATTATGTGCACACCTGCATGGTCTGTATCGACCTTCAATGGTTTCTTCAGCTCGACCTTCAAAGCATTTTCTCGAGCACCCAGGCGTCATGAGGATCGATTTTCCTATAATAACCCTCGTGTATCTTCACTTCCGTGAATCCATGACGTTCATAGAGGGCTTTGGCTGGATCATTGGACACTTGTACATGGAGGTAGACTTTTGAGATTTTGGGCTTAGTATGATTTTCCGCGGTCTTGAGTACCAGTTGAAGGCTTTGTGACCCCAGTCCTCGGGATCTGTATGGCTTAGTTGGGTCAATCAGGGATCTGCTATCATCTTTGAGGAAAAGAATCGACTTACGGCCAAGACGCCCATGGTCATGATATACAGACTCGTCTGACCATCCTCATTCTCTAACCGGCAGCATATAATTCCAACCTTCGCAAACAGAGGTACATAAAAATATACAAGCCATGAGGGATGGACAACATACTGGGATGTCATTAAAATAGACTGAAATGATTCTGTCAGCGAAGGTGGCAGTAACGATGTTGGAAGTCCGTACTGAGCTTGCAGAACTCCTCCACTTCTGGTTTGAGGATGTCACGATAGAATTTTTCACTATACTTGATTGGGAAGAGTACTGAGTTGAGTCTACGAACAGTTCCAAGGTTGTTGGGCGTGATTGACGCGAAGGATATGCGAGGGGATGTCTTAGTTGTTATTGTCGACATAGATGAAGGGCCAAACAAAGCGTGGGATAGGATCACCCCCTATGCCAAGTGTATCACTCTCTCTTGGTACATAACCGCCCAGTATCGGCTCGTGCACGAACTGTATTTTGTGCAGTGACCCTTCTATTCCTGTGGGCAACAGAGTACAGCTTAACGTTTGCTCTTGGGACCACTTCAACTCCATGGGTCCCTTTACGATGACTCATACATGAAATTATTGGTCTCCACTCCTGAATCCCGTGGCCTCATGTTACCTTTGTTCAAATTGCTCCTCGGATACCTGTCGAATAGACTGTAATTCATTTGTCTGTTTTCCTTTGGTAGCAGTGACAGGTGTTCTAAGTCACTACTTGCAAGGTCATTCCCGGTCTACTTTGGAGCTTATTGTCAATTTTGCGAACTCGACATACTCTCAGATCTATGTTTGGGCATGGTCTGGAACATTGCCTTGTTTTTCGGTTTTGCCCGTCGATATGCATCGCTTAATCGGGAATGGGTCAGCGCACGAGGACCCTCGAAAATCAGTGTACTATAGGAATCATTGAAGACGTCGGTAAGCTATCTTTTGGAAGATAGGATACTTGTTCTAGTGCTTCTTAGACAATGCCGTGAATCGCGTGAGAGATTCATCGGCGCCAAAGTTTTGGTGTTGCTCCAGTTTCTGCTCGACTCGAATTTCGTACGCACCGAGAGCCCGAGAGAATGGGAAAGACAATCCGAACATCTTGACAACCTGTCTGTCTCGGGCGTTGACTGGTGTTATTTCGTTTTCACACTAGGTTACCATGAGATGGCTTCTTTCCTCGTATAGTCTCTTGGTTCACAAAATCAACGCCCGTGTCTTTAGTAAATCTGGAACTGAAATTAGCTGGCGCCGCATTCCCCCGTGAAAAGTTTGTCTCAGAAATCGACTAGGGACGTTCATCTTCTGGTAGAATCTCCTAGTTGATTTTGGCAGAGATCATATTAGTCAAGATATGGACCGAGTAATGAACTGGCCCACCTGAATTAAACAACCGGGAGATGCCAATTCGAATGTGTTGAGATGTTATGATGATGTTTTTAGACATGCCTTCGTGGTCCGTTTCATAAGGAAGCGGACGAGGTTGGGAATAAAGCAATGATCATACCGCAAAATTAAATGGCCTTGTCAATAAAGGGTTGCTAGTGTTGCTAGTGGTAACTAACACTTTGGTTGATCGCAACTGTCTATGGATGTGTTCACAAGTTGATTGGTCGTCACGATGTGATTAGACTCTTGCTTTTTCAAGTTACCGACTGATAATTCGTCCGATAGCTGCGGGATACAGTGAGTGGCATTAATAGAGCTAAATTGCATCCTGATTGCTTTGAAGCGATTTGGCCATAGGAAATGACAGAAAAAACAAGAACATCTACGACAGATATGAGAACATATCAAAGCAATGTCAATATATTAAGGGGCATCGAATGCTTTGATAAATACGGGATATTTGACAGCACGCTACCTTCTGAGGAGACAGATACATAGAAAATGCAGCAAGGATAGCAGTGCAAGGCAAGTACAAAACAGCTAGCTGTAATAAAAAGCTCCTGGCATAAAGCAAAGTTAGGTTGCAAAAAACGAAGTCCTTTGAGTACAAATAAGATAGTGCAGGTAGCAGACGCAGATATGAGCAAGGCAATCTGCAATAAAATCGACTGTGAGACCAGACTTCTCTGCTGTGCAAGGACACGTACCCGACCAGAGAGACCTATAGTGGAATATCCTGACGTGAAGATTTTGGCCACCTGTTTTTTTTCCTCGGAGTCCGATGAAGCTTTTCTAAGTAAACATCATCATAACTACGAAAGACACAAGTGGCCATCATTTCGTCGCGCTCTTCCATAATAGCCCATACGCAGTGCCAGCGCGGGTTCTTCTCCGAGAATTTGAGGGCGAGACCAAGATGATTTTGGTGCCAAGAGACTGTCTTAAGGGTGTGCTTGCAGTCAAATGCAACGTCTTGTAGCATAACAAACGTGCAGTCTATCACCTCGAGGTTGAGGGGCTTGTTAGCAGAAAGGATAGCATCAAAGCCATAATCCATTTCGAGCTGCTTGGGGATGCCGCGATGGACGGGATCATACCCGTCGACAAGAACCTGAACGGTAGTATGATCCGCAAAGTCAAGAGTGAGCGTAGGATGCGTAGAAGACTGTCGGGCTCTCCGAAGGACTTTGCCAATGATTTCGCTGGGGTCAATACTGGGACAGAGCTGAATGAATGTAATCAGACAGTGAAGCATGAAAACGCACCCGACATGATTGAGTCGCAACGCCTCCGGCCGTCTGCGAACGGCAGTGGGCGAGGAAGACGTGGAGGAGACGCTTGAGGTTGTAGAACGGGGAGAGCAGGAGGTCATGGGATCAGAGAGAGAAAGAAAGAAAGAAGTGATGACAAAACGATGACAAAACAAGGACAAATGATAGATTGGTCATACTCTTACTCTTATACTCTTGTCCACGTCTGTCGTTCTGCCGCTGAGCCTCCATAAATTACCATCCTGTCGTCCATAGTCTCATCCTCTACATCCTCTCATCCAAGGCAAAGGATGGAGAGGCCCGGTGTCTCACGACCAGCCGGTCCCCGTGGTCCCATGAGGACAGGGTCGCCCAGTGTGTGCAAACCACAGCGCCCAGCACTCTCAATCCCTAGTTTGAAGTCACCTGAAAGACCTGCTCCTCAGAGGCCTCCTGGTCTTCGACTCAAAATCGACGGGACTGCCCCCATCCCTTACTACACTGGTAGCCCTGATCTCCAGCCCCCTGAAAGACCTGCTCCTCAGAGGCCTGGCGGTCTTCGTCTGAGAATTGATGAGACTGCTCCCATCCCCTACTACACTGGTGGCCCTGATTTCCAGCCCCCTGATTACAGGTCACCAGATGATGCGCCCACCTTACGGGCCTTTCAGGACACAACTATGCCGAATCGTACCGCCTCTGAGCCCTTGGACAGTCTCGATAGTTTAATCAAAGGGATTGACAACTTGACTACCCAGCCTCTTTCCCCCCACGACGACCCTGACCTCGAGCCCGATCCTTCGGCTGCAAATCTTGGCAACTGGTCGGATGAAGTGATTGAGGAACTGCAAAGATTGGGTGAGGGTGCTGGCGGCGCGGTTCACAAGGTTAAAGATAAGAGATCAGGAAAAATCATAGCGAGGAAAACCATCACTACACGCCAAGCGCCCAGGCAGCTGCTGCGTGAGGTACACATCATGACCACTACTCAGCATATCAATATCATTCGCTTTTATGGTGCCTACATCTCTCCATCCACGAGTGAGGTCAAAATCCTCATGGAGTACTGTGAGGGAGGTAGTTTAGAAGCGGTCGGGAAACGGCTCCGCGACCACGGCGCTGTCGTCGGCGAAAAGATTGCTGGTCGCTTAGCTGAAGGAGTGAGTTTGCATCCCAGATTCAAATTCGTATCTTGTTAATCTCATTCTCAGATTCTTCAAGGGCTTGCTTATCTCCACAGGAAAAAGACGATACACCGTGACATCAAGCCCTCGAATATTCTCATGACAAATCAGGGTATTGTAAGACTGTGCGATTTTGGTGTCTCTGGGGAACTCGTGGACTCGCTTGCGAATACTTTTACGGGCACGAGTTTTTACATGGCTGTCAGTATTTTCACTTTCCAATTTGAAAATCAATGCTGATCTTGTTTTCTCAAGCCGGAAAGGATATCTGGGGAGAAATATACAATTAGATCTGACGTATGGTCTACTGGTATCACTCTCCTCGAATTAGTTCAAAACCGATTTCCCTTTCCAAATGATCTACCCCCTATTGAGCTGATGGTTTATATCACTCAAAACGAGGTATGTTAATTCAGCATACTAGGACTATTTCAGTGATACTTGTTTCATATCCAGCCTCCCCGCCTCGAGGATGAACCAAATGTTCAGTGGACTCACGACATGAAGGATTTCATCAAGCAAGCGTATGTTCTTTTCATTCCTCCCTATCAGCGTTGATATCAATTGCCACAAGTCTCGTCGTTGATCCACAATATCGTCCAGCTCCTGGGCAAATGCTAGAGCATCCTTGGATTGTCAATACTATGAAAATGAGAAAAGAAGGAGATATGGCTAAATGGATTAGTGAGGTTTACGGTTGGCCGAAGAGGAAACCAAGCGACCAGTGAGTGGATTGTGTTTTGCTGTGGCCCCATTTGATCTTAAGTTCTTAATCCAGGCTCTCATCAAGTCGTACTGGATCTTCTCTATCAAATCATAGCGAGCTGTGATTAAATGACTCTGTCTAGCTCTTTTCAACACAGATTTCCCACACTACTGGTGATGATGCCACTTTGTTACCCGTTCTCTATATTTGCATACCCACATCCTGAGCCCAACTGTCCAACTTTTTTCACCGTTGTTACTCATGATCTGTTTGTTGCGTAATGAGTGCTGCTTCTGTTTGGATATACAGCATGTACTAGAATCCTTACTCCAGGCCGACAGTGGTAGAGAGGTCGTGTGCAGGGATTATGTAGAAATTTCTTTGAAATGTACAAAAAAAATATGGACTTATCAGCATTGCTCAAGGGTGATTGTGTTTTTAAATTTTACTCGGTACTTACGAAGACGGACACCACGGAGTAGCCTACCAAACGATGTAAGGAAGGAATTACAGATCCTCGTCAAAGACTCTTCAACAGATTTTTGGTCCGAGCTTGTCTTTTCACACTCCAAGGGAAAGTAGAATGATGTCTCACAATGTCTGCATGACTGATCTGAATCTAGATATCTCCGACTTTGTTGGATAGTGTCACATCCTCAGCTGAGATGGCTGGTTCCTTGCTTGTATTGATAACCCCACAAACATTCTTTACATGCAGCAGTGCACCCTGGCAATCTAGTCAGGTCGGATGCAAGGATGCATGCTCTTGTTCGACGTAAATGATAGCACAGAGACTGAGGTCAAGAGAGTGGATAAGATTCACCAATACTGTTGGATTCTATGCGAGCCTGTGCGATGCACATGATGGGATCAATTTCATATATTGATATTGGTAGCTACGTTACACGATGTAGATAGATATATAAGTAGTGCAAGTAGTTTGTATTCGGTATCCGTCTGTACCCTCCCCCGTTCGTATTTCAACAAATACCCTGTTGAATGTTTCGTATTTCCCTTACGAACGTCCCTGTAACGATTTCTCTATGATATTACCTCATGCTCGAACATGTGCCTTTGTTTTTTTCTGACACTTAGAATGTGGTCCTCGATCGCAGTCCGCGATAAAGTACATTGGTACTCTACGATGATTATTACTGAACATGCATGTAAACAACCGAGTCACTCGTAACTGAACGGAGGGAGATGATATAGAGAAAGAAAAAAAAGAGAAAAGAAAAAGATAGTACTTTGAAATCATCCTGTCTTCGTGCTTGTATGTGAACCGATGGCAATCGTTTATTATTATGTGGGTTTTAGTCTCGAAGCCACATGGACACGAGTTCTGCTTGAGATGGACTTCTTCCGATAATCTCCTATGGGAACGTGATTTAGGATAGTTCTTGTGGCTCTGGCGCATAGAAGTACAGAAACACCGATATGTTTCGACCATCTCCCTCCTTTGAGGTACGAAGGCCGAATGACTTTTTTCCTGTTAACCCTTAGAAATGATGGCCCTTGTTATGTCCATAGTTAAAGGATGTGATCCATTGGTTGATAAACGAATTAGTGTATCAGGCGAAGTGAACGGATCGTGGTTGTTAGACACAAGAATATTTTTTCATGGAGAGACCTCCTAGTTTTACTCGGGCAATCCCAAAATTTAATGGAATTTGAAATTGCGATTGAAAAAAGCAGATATTTGATGACGAGTGATTGTCCTGAATGATGGGAGGAATTGATAGCGTTTCCAGCTGATAGAGAATGATGACGATGTGGTTGGCATCCATATTTGCAGCTTGGGTTTTGCCAAGTCAGATAGCGACAAGTTCAGCATTCGGCGTAGTGATCCTGCCAGATGCTGCTTTAGATGAGAAGATTTGTTTACTCCCACCCGTAAGCAACAGATATCGCCTGTAATGGTTTGTTGACACTTCTTGCATCCGTGACAACGACAACAAAATTGACACAAGTGGTCGAGAACACGTGCCTTTGTATATACCGTAGTTGTTCATAGGGTAGGTTTCTGAGCTTTGACCTGGTCAATACCATATCTCATTATTACTAGTACAGGATTCTGAGACCGTAACAGTCCTCCGGCTGGTCTTGGTTATCCCCTTTTGTGTCCGAGATCGGAAATGAATTTCGGGGTCCTAGTAAGGCTCCGAGGAAATCATTCGGACCAACTAAGAATATTTTATCTGATCCATTCAACAGAAAAAGACAGGGCCTTGTTTGCCATAGAGGTCTCACGTCTGGTGATTCCCTTTCCCATCTCCGCACTATCTGAGAGATGGAACTTCTGTATAGCTCATCAAAAACTCATGGTTTCCGTGCCCTTTGATTATGGCGTATGGGGTAATTTGGTCCATTAATGTGTAGTGAAGGGGTGCCATTTTTAATAGAGAGAATCAGATCATACTATTCAACGCCTTACTGTTGGCAGAATTCGTGGCAAATAAACGCGTAAGTTGCCGAATCACTTGCTTCCTCGAGGACGATCATATCTATTCCAGTGAAACTGCCAGCTTGTAGGCTACAGTCTGCTTTTCAAGCCTCGTCTCAGTGTCAAATAATTGTCTTCCTTTACGACAAAAGCCTCCTAACAAGCTTGACTCCCTTAGGTCAATTAGGAAGTAACGGATCACTGCCGGGTTGTCGAATAGGTGATTTGCTTCTCCGTTGGCCCTATAATTTCAATTCAGGGATCCATTGGATCCGAAATTTCTGGCTTCAATCTCGACGTGGAGGTGTGCGCGAGTTCACCGATTCAAAAAAATGTAAGGCATTTTCTGAGTCCCAGACGACCATGACACAGGAAATGCCCTCTTCTATCTGAGAACAACAAGTCTGATCCTACGCGTATCAATGATGAAGCCTTCTCTGCCAAATGGCCTGTCACACAAAAAACTAGACGAAGGTTGCTAGGAAAATGGAACACTGTCGACAGATCAACTATGGTCCAGAGTTTCAACTGAATAACTGCGAGGACATCCTCATTTCGCTCCGCGGGATGTGGCGGTTAAGCACTGCGTAGTCACAAGTTGTGGACATTTTTGTCAAAACAAACCGGTGTATGCTTCCAGGAATTCAGTAGTGCGTCAGTGATCCGACAACCTACCTAGGATGAGGAACATGCCTTTCTGCTAAATGCTTGCGACCATGATAAAGATTTTCGTTTTTCGGTCCTTGTCAAGGCAACATAGTTAGGTTCTTACTTGATAGTTTGCTTAAGCAGAGGTGGCGCAAGCTTATCGAGGACGTGCTTAGATTGTGCTTAGATTACTAGCAAATACATTGGAGACACACCTGAATAGTTTTTTGCCTCGACGAAGATACACCGAAGATACACGCGTTGTGGTATGTCTGCGATTATGCTAAGCGGACCAAGCGAGAACGGTCCAGTATCTGCAGAAAGTACATAAGTACAAAGCAGAGGAGCAGTCACCCCTGGCCCTCACATTAGGGATTCCAACGGTAATATGCATGCTAGCCCAACTGTCATAACAGCAACAACTGTACTGCGTCAGTACCCCAATCTCTCTGAGTACGGCCATTGATCCTCTGCTCCTGCTTTTTCCTTCTGTAGCCACCATAATCTGATACTTCAAGTTAATGTTCAGAGGACTGACTGCAGGTCTGAGTAAGAACTCAGTGCTCATGTCCCGCCACTGGGGGAAGTGGATGCCTTACAATATAACTCATGTGACTCTGAATGATAGGCCCATTAGTGCGATGTGCAAAAAAATGCATTGAAAGGGAAATCCTCGGTGTCATCAAAGAGTGATTTCCTCGGTGGGGCGGACTTCTTACAACAATCGTGTCATGGGGGCCAAAAATACTCCCCTCCAGAGAGTGGTATCCGTAACCGTGTTTGGTCCCTCGTTTATCTCAAATCAATGACACAAGCAGCACTCATCCAGAGTTGTTATGGGCCGTATGCGACAGCAGAAGACGAGGTCAAAGTAAAATCACTTCCACATGTCAGGTGGTGTTTTATGTGAAACTCTGTGATCAAGGTCGGCCGTTTTTGCTTGAGCCTTCCCGAATTTCGGCGGAGATAGCTCCATTTTTGTCCCCAAGCCCTGGTCACTCCGGAGTAATTTATTAGATGTTGCTACTAGTCTTAGCCAGATAACTGATGGGAACGAGTCGGCGGCTCCGGTAAAAGACCCAAGCTGAGCGAGTCGAGTTCGATCGGATCTAGGTATTTCATGGACATAAATTCAAAATTATTAATCATGCCATACTTATCAAGGAGCAAAACTCCTCGCGTCCGATGAATTTATAGTCTACGATCTGACTGTACCTGATATATGGGGTGTCACAGAACAAACAAGATCCCTCCATACATGGCATCTCCTAGGAATTTGGAAGATATGCAACAATTACAGGGACCCCAGATCTGATGAACTCGGTGATCTACCCTGTTCAGAATGTCCTTGGATCTCCCTCCCAAGCATTTATAAATGCTACGCGAAAACACTGAAGTCAAAGGCTTTCTCCTTCTTTGTCCATGGCCGACAGCGTCTCATAGTTTGTTCGCTTCTGCTTCCCCTCATATTGCTACTAACTCCTTCATCTCAGTCCTGCAGCTGTCCAATATCTTCCTCATGCACCATACTATTCGATGCCTCCCATCAGTCATAACCATGTTCATCATGTTGAACCACTTCGTCCAGAAGTTGCTCCCAGAAAACGTCCCAAGTACACTCGCAGTAAGACGGGTTGTTTGACATGTCGAGTTAAAAAGATTAAGGTAAGTTATCGACCGTGAAGCTATCTGATTTGATTGAGATACTAAACTACGCATCTAGTGCGATGAGACAAAACCGAAGTGCATGCGCTGTACTCATGGCCAGAGAGAAGTGAGTCACATCGCGACGGTCAATTCAACGGACACTGAAAACTTTCTAGTGCACTTGGCCTAATGGCGTCCCTGTACGAAAGAAAACCTCCGCTCGGAAGAATTCGATCGACGGAAGGTCTTCCACCGCTGAATCTTCCATCTCAGAAAGTTCTGGCACTCCTCCCACTCGAGAGCCATCCCCGCGTCATCATCAGCAACATGATATCGACCTCAATCTGATGTCTCTTACGACACGAAAGAGACTCAAGTAAATATCCTTTATCTCTGTCCTAAACACCTTCTAAGCATGGCTCAGCGATGCATATCTACAACTCCAGCCCATTCAAACGGACCTGGAGGTCGTTCCTCCTTCGATGTAAGTCCAATACCATGATCATAATGTCATAATAAACTAATCATCAAGGAGGGACATACCCAGGTCAAGTGATCGCCTTCCAGCATACCCCTCACAATACAACCCCTCCTCCAATATGTTCTCGACGATCACAGAAGCTTCCTATCAATCTTGCTACAACCCTTATCCCAGTCCCGTTCAACGAACTACCGCTCCTCATTCCTATCGCTCTATGACCCACCAGCATCTTGCTCAGTGGAGTTCTCCAGACCCCATGAATTCTTATGTGTGTCTGGAACATCTATGAAGTGGTGCTACGCCTTTTGATGCTATTTGTGTTGCAGTACCCACCCCTAAAGATCGTGCTCTAGTAGCACATGTGTCAGCAAGTGATTCTCATAGATACTAATGATGCTGTCTTTTGACAGTGGGTTCTCAACATTCACTACTGAGTGGATGAGCGGTCGATACCAACTACGAGCTCAATGATGGCATTCGAGCTGTCAGTTTGATTTATATCTACTAATATGGACTGTGCATTAATCATTAAGAACTCATGTATTATCCCTTCACTGGATTTTTTTTTAAGAATATCGTTTCTTTTACAAATTATCTACTGGTGATGACTATCTAAGTTGCCCCACTCTTCCTATGTTGAGGAGCAGTTTACGGTGAGACAAATGTGATGTCTGAGTAGATGTCCTTTCCTCATGTCTAGGCTTTAACGCCCTTGCATGTGGTTGCAGGACTGCTAAACCCCCCCTGGTAATAGATGCCGCCATTGCCCGCGCATAGAGAGGGATCTTGACTCTTTATCTGCGGACATGCGGATTCTGGTTCTAGAATTACTTGCTGGTTATTTCCGACGATCCCCAGGCTAATAGAATAGGAACTTACTGTATGAATCCCTGTCGTACGCCATATCATTGAACATGTTGAATTACACTCGAAGCATAATTAATCATGCCACCACATGCCTGCAAAGAAGCAAGTCGGGGTACTGTTGAACAGACCCTGCTTCGAAGCTTCGCTGATGCAAAATCGAGTTACCAATTTTGGTTATGTTCATAAGATAAGCAAATCATTGAATGATAGGAGTTTGCGTTTGGCGAAGTCAAAAGGGGATCTCGCTCTAGCTAAGTGTGTCTCTGCTGGAAAGGAAATAATGAATATCTGTTGCGAGTGTTCCCTAATCCGTTGGCACTCGGCTCGACACAGACCAAGAATACTTGTGCTTGAAGGGAATGGGAAATAGGGTGCGTTTGATTGTCAGACTGGGAGCTAGGATGTGAAGAAGTAATCTAGTAGTTTGCTACATTGTAACGTGCTCGGTCGCAGTCCGTGGTCCTCAGGGGACCATCTAGCTTGTTATTTGGAACTCGATCATGATATTACATAATTAATTTATCACCATCAGTGATATAAATAATCCACAGTTAGTGTGCAAGTATCCCAGAATGAATATATCATAGAGCTGTGTTGTGCACATGGAAGAAAAAATATTATTAAATACATTTCAATCATTAAGTAAATAGTGTTTTGTAGTAAAGAACTTGTTATAATAATAATAATAATAATAATAATAATAATAAATAGCTGAAAGCTATATGTGATGTTTAATTTGGGCATGAAATCACTTGACATTTTAAGAACGAGTTCAGCAGGGAGTCTATCCTACATATTTTCATGTTCTCTGGTTGATTATTAACCTACTGCCCATTGTAATTCAGATTCAGATTCTAACTGCCCAGTCAAATTTGTTTCTGAAAGCTCTTTATGATATCTATTGTTTGGTGGTATATTATTTCTATCGATATAGTCAAATTATTCGAAAGTGTTCTAGTAACAGACATCATAGGGTATCAATAGAACACCGAGGACATCACGCATCAGAAACGCAGAAAAAATAGTAATATTGATGATAGGCCAGTGTCTTGTTATCCAGAATGTGGACACACCTCAGTGAAACTGGAGCGTACTATTCAATTGAAGACTACAGAAGGTAAATACAGGGGAATGGCGAGTTCGAGAAATTGTCATCCGAAGTTTGTCCAAGAACGACAGCGAAAGCCAAATCCAAAGTCTCTCGAGGTTCGGAGATTTATCCAGATCATAGGCCACTGGTCGTTGAAGATGAAGCGCAAGTTCTTGATTGACAGCTTCTTGAGAACAGAAACTCTTACCATCGCAACTCGACAAGATGAAAAAAATAGACAAGAGAGACAAGAGAAATGGGGAAGAAAAAAAGGGAGATAAAAAGCACACGCAACACACACTTGAACAGCATCGGGTGTATGAAGAAAGAGAAAAAGCTAGTGTTTTGAGGAACACATGAATGTAGAAGAAATTAGAGTCAAGAAAGGAGCAAATTAGATATTTACATGTCCGGTAATGTCCACGCAAGCTATTGGGCAATGAGACCAATTTCGCCGTCCAGCAGCCTGGGTAAATTTGATGCAGGAAGGGTGTTGACCCTGAGATCGATGCCGGCAACCACTGAGGGGACTGCAAGAAGATCGAGACTACCGATAAGTGTCTTCCCGAGCTGATTAATCTTTGGACAGTCTAAGGGTGAAATTTGAAAATCTCGAAGGCCGCTAATGTTTGGTTCCGACAAGGACTCCGGTACAGCAGGAACCTGAGGCAAATGGACTATTGGATCATCAAAGAAGGTGCTCATCTGGATTGTACGATCACCCGAAGAGGATTCGGTTGAAGGAGAATAACTGAGGCCAGGGATGTCTGGGCTGGGGCTTTGGCTGGTACTGCCAGTAAAGGACAAAACAGCAGACACTTGTTTCGGCATTGCAATAGAGTGGACAAGTTTTTCGGAAATTTCCTAGCTCAAGATTAGCAATGAATGTGGAAGACGGAATTGTAATTGTCTAATTACCTGGGAATTCTGGTGGCTAAAAGAGCCGGTGCGACTCGGAGGCAACATTGCGAAGACTTCAGCAGGTAGAGTTGAACTCCGATGAAGGACACGACTCATGTACGTAGTATTTGGAAGACGCGGATCGTGACGGACCAATAATGACGATCGTGCCACAGACATACTCAGGACATTGTTCTCACTCTGAGAGCGTACAACAGGCTGGCTGCTAGAAACGGCAGTACCTATTGGAGAAGACACATTGGCCAAGGAATTTTGAGCAGGCGTTTTGCCCACCCAAAGACGCCAATTAAGGGCATCTCCCAAAGCACGTTCACAGCAACTAAGTTCTCTTGCTGGAAGTCCAGAAAGTTTTGACCAAGCTCTATTTGAGTAACACTTGTCTTGCATAAACTTTGAGGCGAGGATGAGCGAAGCGAGGAACGTGCGCCGGGGACAGAGCAGAGGAGAAGGTGTGTTACTTGAGTCATCTTGGGGATAGGAAGCTTGATGCAGAGATTTCTGCGGAGATTGCGAATTTGGAGTGGGAGGTGCATCGGAGGTCTGAATATCAGCAAGGCGCACGCTCGAGAAGATATCTAGCGAGGGAGCCGCAGTGAAATGTCCAATTCCGGACTTCCCTAGCGCACAATGTTCGGTTTCAGGCCGAAATCCAACCTCTGTAGTAGGAAGTATGCGGCTAGATGTATAAGTATTTCTGCATACACTCTGCCCTGATCTCTTTCTCTGGAGAAGGTCAGGTATCTTGGGCCGTATCGCTTCCAGGTAGCAGAGAGCAGTCTGAAGAACGCATCCTGAAGTCCGTGAACGTCGAATGACCTCATGTACGAAACCTTTGATGGGGATGGAACTCTGTGCATCAGCTTTGTCGATGGACACCGATAAAGTAGATGTTGACATGGAACGAGACGATACAAAAGGCTCTTCAGGGCTACCACCAGCGGGGGGGGCACGGAATGCAGTGAGAAAGATGGGTGGAATATCCTGTGGACGCCATATCTCGCCAAGCGTTTTGACAGCTTGGTCTATGGACGCTGACCGATCAGATTGCGTGAAAATGAAAAATCTAGTGCATTTGACTGACCGACTAACCCAACAGCAAATTGTTTCTTCGATGATTCTCGGGATAGCGGTGTTTCTTTCTGACTAAGGGTATGGGAAAATTTAGGTTCTCGAAGAGTATTGCTTGGCGGGGAAGAAGTTGAGGACGTGGGGGTGCTGAACTGAGTAGTTGAAGGGGATCTAATAGAGGAGGGCTGGGATGAGGAGGGGTTATAGGGCTGCCACCGGACCCGGGGGCGGGTGGCGGAAGGAGCCCGATGCGCAAGTGTGTGTGTGAAAGCGTGCATGAGTTTATAAGAGTTGGGATGCCAGGATTTGAAAAACACAGATAAGAGATGAGTGGTGGTTTAACGATTCAGTTAAAAGGTGGCGGCAGTAGCATCGACAGTAAAGATAGAAAGAGACGCAGCAGACAAAACAGAGACAACGGAGGTGAGGGCGTTCAAATGACCAATTGAAATCGGAGGAAGGTGCATCAAATACATTGTGTCAGAGAGAAGGCAAACGGATGTCCGAGGCGTGGCACCCAGACAATCACAGAGTCTTACTGTGGAAGAATCTGTGGGCTATATGGAGTCCAGAGAAACAAAAGTCAGGCTAGGGATGGATCTTTTTTGGTCGGAGGAGGGTCTAGATGGCGGGGACGAGACTTTATAGGCCAAGCACAGCAGTCCAGAGGCTAAGGGAGGAGTCACAACGGCCTTTGGCAAACACACACAAATAGTTCCATTTCCGAATCATGATTCACTCAACTCCCGTTGCCTCTGCCCATGTTTTGAGTTATCATTTTTCAACTAGAACACCGGAATCAAGCTCTTTCCACAGGCTTATGCCTCACTGGAGTGGAAGTGGAAAACTGTCGTGACCCTATCTGTACTGCATCTTTGTTTGGTCTATTTCGCTCTCACGATGTGTTGTTTTCTCACCATTGACGTCGAGTCATTGATCGTTGATACCAAGCGGTGGTCGTCAGTTGTCCGGTCATTTCCACTCCTAGCATTCCTAGGCGGTACAGATAATCCCGGATCTTCCCCTCAAGTTCCGTTATCTGATGCAAAGCCTGACTTGAGCCGATCACTAATCATAGTTATACGCGATTGTAAGTCGTATACCCCGAGGAGGACGGAAAACATGTTTCATGGTCATGTTCCGGCCATCGAGTGGGTGAATGACTCCTGGTCCCAACTGTCATCAGCCATGGATGGATTCACAGGAGCCTGCCAAGTGACCCCTATTCCATGCTTCATTGATCTGAGGGATTGGCTCTCATCTTCTCTTCATCTTCCCAACAAATTCTTTTTTCTTTGAATTATCTGTTCTCTGAAATCTGGGTCTGATAGAAGTATTCAGCAGATTGTATTCTATTACAAATGATTACTTATTTATTTGTAATGAGTAAATTTGGTATTCAAAAAAGGCTTGGAAGCAAAGTTTGGGTGATAGTAGTAAATGTTGTTAAACCTGAAATCTAATCCTCAGACTAAGAAGCCTTGTATATATGAATGTGATGGTCTGTGCACCAGGACAAACTATTACATGTCATCTGCCTATTGTTCTACATAGATAAAGATGACCTAACCATAGTAGAGCTATTCTTTGTTCTATTCAAAAACAAATAATTATCATGTTCAAATATTGATGATCTTGTATCTTCATGGAATCATATTGTCTTAGGTTCTATCCACAGTTGTTAGAAGTGTTTTGAAAAGTAATTTCTAATATAAGCAAATACCTACTTTTTGAGATATCAACCAATTAGCAATATTGATTATTTAATATCTTGGCAAGTTTTGATTGCTTCAAGACTTCACACATTGATAGAAAGGTTTTAGGGCTTACCATTGAGTAGTGAGCAGGTCTCTGACTTACCCTAGGGCTACTCTTGGTGGGCCCTAGATTTCATTGTGGACAAATATCCCAAGTGTATCAGCTATGAGTACTAAATTTTCCCTGCAAGAAGTGTTGAATTGACAATGTGCTGCTAAATTGGGATGTTAAGCCATTCAGTGACAATTTGACATCAGACTGTGTGATTATCCTAATCATGTTTTCGTGGGAAATTCGAGAAATTTTGAAAGTACTGGCACAAGATGAATTGTTGACAGCGGCTATGGCTGATTCATCGTCTTTAGATATACCCCTTCCAGTGCAAAAAACTTCTTCTTCACTCCCCTCTGTGCCCTCTTCTCAAATGCGAAGTCTTACTCTGACAGATCTCGTGCCGGTCCCGGATGAAGATAAGGCAGAGGCTACACGAATCAAAGCGCAGGCCAATCAAGCCTTTGGTAGTATGTACAAAAGCCATTCTTTGGCGCGTCTTGATCCTGAAACTCGGGGATTCAGGTCATGATTTCCCTATGGCAGCTAGACTCTATTCTGAGGCAATCGAGAAGAATCCAAATGACCCGACACTGTGGTGTAACAGAGCGTATGCCAGGATGAAACTGGAGGAATTTGGTTATGCGTTGAGTGACGCAAGTGCGATAAATCAGTTGTGGCTAAGGCGAATTGACGAAACTGAATAAATTCTTTACAAATGCTTGTACAGCAAAAGCTATCCAGCTTGATCAGCACTATGTAAAGGCTTACTACCGGTGAGTCACTGGATTGCTTGGTTCGTGTTGATCTCTTCCGTTGATGATATAAACGCTTGCATTTGTAGTCGGGCAGTATGTTACTTGCAGACGCTCAAGCTGCAGTTTGCGGTGGCAGATTTTAAGAAGGTCTTGTCCCTTGAGACCAACAATGAGACAGTGCGACAGCAGATGTTGTCAACACAAAAGCTTATTCGAAAGATCGAATTTGAAAAAGTACGAGGCTTGTTAGTCGTTGATGTGCGTCCGCAATAACTCCACTTTTTTTGAGGCAATTGAGATGGAGGAAGAGAAGGATGCTGTCACGAGATGTCTAGAGATCATACAGCAAGGTACGATTGTCTATGATATTTTCAGCTTACTCCGGCTCAGCCATGACAGGGGGATGCGATCTGGACAGAGATTATAGCGGTCCAAAATTACCCTTTGAAGACGGAAAATATGAGATCACCTTACAGTTCGTTCGAGAAATGATTCAATGGTTCAAGAATGGAAAGACATTGCCTAAACGCTACGTCTGGGAAATTGCGCTCGGTGCCCATAAAACATTCGCTTCCGAGGAGAGCCTAGTTGAGGTATATATTGAAAATGGTGTTACTGTCGATGTCATTGGTGATGTCCACGGTAAGCCAAGTGATGAGCTGATGGCATTTTAGCTGATGAAATCAAAGGACAATTCTATGATGTATTGCACCTATTCTCCCTCACTGGGGAGCCCAGCCAAAACCACTACTTACTCATGAATGGAGACCTAGTTGATCGAGGGTCGTGGTCAATAGAGGTGATCTTGACAGCATTTGCATTGAAATGTAGAGCTCTCGTCATTTCCAATTTGCATTCTAATCCAAAGTATAGGGTTGTATCCGAGATATATGTTCATCAATCGTGGCAATCACGAGGCGAAGGAGATGAATAGGACTTACGGATTCGAAGGAGAGGCCAAGACCAAGCATGGCGAACAGAGCTACAAGGTAGCACATAATGTCTCCTTCCAAATTTCCCATTAATTCTATGAGTAGCTGTTTGCGTACATCTTTACAACACGTTGGTCTGGCCGCCTATTCGGCACTGTTCGACGACTAACTTTCGCGTAGTACCTCTGGCAACGTTACTCAGCGCCACAAGACCTCCGGCCAAAAAAGAAGGTATCCTTTCTGCGGATGGCTTCAAACGATATTTCGTTGTGCATGGGGGCCTTTTTAGTCAAGATGAGGTCACTTTGGATGACATACGACAGATTCCTCGAGTAGGTAGGCAGCCTGGTACGGAAGGTTTGATGTGTACGTGTCTAGTCTACATCTTGTTGTTTTGTGCTAATTGAGAGCGCAGGCGAGGTAAACCATCACTTTCCTTAAAGTCGCCCTTTCTAATCACTTGGTAGCTGCTTTGGACCGACCCCCAAGAAGCACCTGGCCGTGGGCCCAGTAAACGTGTCAGTGTTCTATTGTGCCATACCAGTCATAATTCTGTCTGACAGGTTTCGTCGCAAGGGCGTGGGGATTGCCTTTGGACCTGATGTAACGAAGCGCTGGTGCACGTTGAATAAAATATCTGGAATCATTCGAAGCCATGAGGTTCGCCAGGGTACGTGGATCAACATATTGTGGGTCACTCGTTATCTGACAGTCAAGTAGATGGATATCAGACCGAGCACGACGGACTATGTACTACGGTATGCTCGTCCTTTTAGCCAGGCTGTTGCAGGAAGCTCAGCATGTAAAGGTATTCTCTGCGCCAAATTACGTCGATCAGGCTGGGAACAAGGGCGCATTTGTAGGGCATATCTTATTCTGTCTGGAGATTCTATGGCTCATGTTGTCCGAAGATTCGTATTGATTCTACAGGTAGCTGCGAATACTTCCAGTTCGAGGCCAAACCCCATCCTCCAGTGCGGCCCATGGCTTATGTCCAGGGTGGACTTGGAAATCTCATGATGATGTGATTATCTGCAAATTTACACATCTGTTTGTACAATACCTCATTTGGATTCCAGTAACATGAGACCGTGTGAATCACATTCTGATGCACCGTTTGTTCTTGCAATTTTCTATTCTCTTACAAATCTGGTAGATAAACAGTTCCCATACCATGGACAAGGCAAAATCGAAACTAGCAGCGTTCTTTGATGATGACGAAGACTCTTCCTTCCCAGTGCGATGGACAGAGTTCACTCATTCTCCATTCATACTCACGCATTGTTCCTCGTTCAAATAGCAAAAGCCCGTCGATGAGGCCAAATTATCACAATATGCCTCAGGAACTATACGAAAATCACGTAGAGAGAAAGAGCAAGAGGCCGCTGAAGCCAAGAAACGGGAGGAGGAAGAGCATGCGGCCAAAGCTTACGCTGAGTTTTTGGATGCTTTTCAGGGGGATGAATCAGTACACAGAAAGAGATCTGCGTTTGTCAGGGCAGGCTCTGATAGAGCAGAATATAATCCTCCTAAGACTGGAGAGGCAAGTTCATTGGTTCGAGCGACGACTATGGATAGGGTGCGTAACATGTCTGGTTTTTCAGTTTTAGTGATAAAATGCTCTGATGCCTAGTCGGCATCACCGCCATCTAGCGCTCCAAAACCCAAAGGAAAGAGGGCCATGGATGCGTTTCTAGAGGAAATTAAGAGGTGCAGTTGATTGCCTGTTGTGCGTGAATATGGGCTCATGGTGCAGAGATCAAGCTGAGCGAGAAGCTAAATACGGAAAGCAATGTATGCCTCGCACTGGTAATGCAGAATTAATCTTGACTCATATGCCGATTTCAGCTCAAAGTCATGGGCGTTCCGTTACCGCACTTGCAGGTGAAAATTTAAATGCGTTCAGTCGATGACGTATTTCTAACTTCATTTAGCTTACGAAGGGCAGAGTGGGAGCAAGGATCGCGGGGATCCGCAGGTGAAAAATGCTTTTGACCTCTCGTTTCTATGAAGCTAATGCATATGAAGACCTCAAATGTTTTCGTTGCCAACTTGCCTTCCCATGTTACAGAGGAGACGTTGGGCAATTTTTTTGCTAAAGTTGGCCCTGTTGGTTCTGTGAGGAATCTTTTTCCAGTTTTTGGAGGTTGAAGTTGATGTCTACTAGGTTAAAATAATGTGGCCCCGGTCCGATGTTACTTTGGGGCCTGGAGCTGATATGACGGCTTCTCGGAGAAGTAAGGCGGGTTTAAGTGGTTTTGTGTCTTTCATGAAACGTCGTGATGCTGAGGAAGCTTTACGTGAATTCGACGGATACGACTGGGGAGGATCTGTACTTCGTGTCGGCTGGAGTAAAGCTGTTCCGCTTGCTTCCAAACCAAAATATGGTGAGTTGGGAATTAACACTGCGCAGGGTATTAAACATATGCTTCCCAGTTGCATCATCTTATTATCGAGACCGCGAGAAGAGCAGGAGTCGCAGTCATTCCCGTGAGCGGCAGCGCTCTCGGTCTCGCGACCATTACCATAAAAGTTCTCGTCAGTCTCGAAGTCGTTCATATGATAGAGGAAATGGTAAAAGCCGCTCTCCACCTCGGCGTATATCACGTAGTCGAAATCGTCGATATTCATCCCAAAGTCGATCGCCTCGTAGGCGTTACTCACGAAGTCCACTCAGCCGATCTCACACAGAAGAAGAAGAAGCTGTCACTGATACTTTCATCCGAGCTGTGGCTGCAGAGGTCAAGGGCCAAGACTCGAAGTATGAGGATGCACTTCGGGAACGCGAACGTAATAATCCGAAATATGCCTTTTTATTGCATAGAAATGTTGGTCATTTTTTCACACAACTCAGATAAAAACTGATAGTTGCAGCATCGTCGACATGCCTTCTATCGTGGTTTGCTCGAATCAGATCGTGCTTTAAAGCCGGAATTTGACGATGAAGTAGGCGTGATAATCTCAGCGGTATTGTTTGTGACGACTCATTGAATAGGGATATAATTCTATCTACTCAACGGATTCCGCTGAAGAATCTGAGCGGGAACGCGGTCACAAGAGTAAATTAGGTAAACTTGCTAGGAAGCGGTTTGAGGCGATGCTTCGAGGCATGTCAGGCAAACGCGGAGAGATTGCCAAATGTATGTCATTTAGTCTTGAACATGCTGAAGCTGCACATGAAGTACGAATGTTGACATTGTCTGTTCTTGCTTTCTAACCAATTTTATTTCTCAGGTTGTAGACATCATTGTTTCCTCACTACTTGTTGATGGAACCGCCGTTCCGAGAAAAGTCGCCAGATTGCATCTCATTTGTGACATCTTACACAACTCAGCGGCTCCAATTCCGAGCGCTTGGAAATTCAGACAAGAATTTCAGATGCGCCTGGGAATTGTATTTGACCACATGGCCAACATTTACCATTCTTTTCCTGGTCGCATGACCGCAGACACTTTCAAGAAACAGATTCTTGCCGTTGTTGAAGTTTGGGAGGACTGGATTGTCTTCCCTCCAGAATTTACTGCTGAGCTTCGCCAACGGCTGGAGGGAGTATCCGCTCCACTCGAAACGAAGGCGGAAGAAAAGGCGAACGAACAAGGGGAACAAAAGGCATCTTTTACTTCTCGGTTCAAGCAAAGTTCCTTCAAGCTGGCAATTGATACTCCCTCTATGCCTTGTGATGTTCCAGATGATGGTAGAAAATCCATAGATGACGTTGATGGTGATCCCATGGATGACGTTGATGGAATACCCGTAGATGACGTTGATGGAATACCCGTAGATGATGTAGACGGTGAGCCAGTGGAGGGAGTGGTTGCAGAGCCTATGCATAGTGATGTAAATGTAGAGCTGGCAGATGTCGATGAGATGTCTATGGACGTTGACGGCGAATCCATCGACAGCGACAGCGAACCCATGGACGATTTGGATGGAATTCCTGTGTCAGATATGTAATGAATGGCTCATAGTTCCGAGCCCGAGAATCCTTTGCATCATTATCATTTAGGGTCGTATGTAATAATCCAAAAATCCATACATATCCACCGAATGCTATATATCGAGGATCAAACTACAGTAAGGGTACTTGAGGTATGAGCACATTAATTACGACGAGATTGTCCAGCACGGCCGGAAACCAAGTCAAGAATCGCTTTTCTAGCTGCCTCAATATTCGATTCATTACCTGTGTAGCGTAAAAATCAGGGATCAAGGACAAATCAAAGGAATTGAAGGCTTACCAATGATTGTAATAGTAGTGTTCTCTCGGCTGACGGTGATGTCAGCACCAGTCTCTTGCTTGAGGCGAGTTACATTGGCTCCCTTGGAGCCAACAATTCTGGGGAAAGAGCTTCTATCTTGTAACATAAGATAACCAACATGGGTCATCTGCACTGCCTTTTGTTGAGCCTCCTCAATTTGTTGCAGAGCCTTGTCCAATCCAATCTGGTCTTGTGCCTTGAGAGTCCAAATTGATTCCCCCTCTTCGGCATTTTGATAGTTGGCTTCAGTAATCCACTGTATAGCTGCATCTCCATCCTCGTCAATACGGGCAGAAGGGGCAGCCTGAGAAGATGGGCCAGAAGGAATGGCTGGTTTTGTCGGGTAACGGGAACGCTCAACTTGAACATTGTAAGAACGGAGTTTACGGTCAAGAGCACCCCTTTGTGAGATGAAGTCGCTGTATTTTAACAAGACTGTGATGGTGCCAACAACACCTTCGGGTGAAGGAGGTTTGATTCGACTCTGTCCGTGCGATATAAATGCAAGCTGTTCTTTATACGACCGAACTGACGTACCTTGAGTTCCGCGATGGCGGCCTCACAAGCTGCAAGGGAACCAGAAACTTTGACGATATCGGCAGGGTTAGCCTCAATCAAGTCTGCGGCATTCTCTGCCTCTCCAACCTGAGCATAAGAACGAGAACCGGGGAACTGTACCTGGGCACCGGTCTTATTCTGTAGTTCGTTGAGATGCTGACCCCCACGGCCAATCAAGGTACGATAATGACTACTGGGAACCTCTACAGCTCGAACAATGCGGTCGCGCAGTTTGGCAGTGGAACTCTCCAGCTCATCTTTGATCTTCTTGACGAGCTCTGCATCACCCCGAATTCGAACCTCATCTGACTCCTCACCTTGGCGAGGGCTAGATAACATAAGTAGCAAATCACGAGCAACATCAAAACACTCACAATCGGACAAGGCCGGCTTGTGTTTTGGAGTCAGTTGGACCACCGCAACGGATGATGAGGTCCTTAAGCCCTTGACCTCTGGTTCCAATCAAAGTACGATGATACTTGCTCTCGATTGTCAAGGCAACGATAGTTTCCTCACCCACTGAGTCAGAAATATTCAAAATCAGAGATTTTGCTTCTGTGATGGCAGACTTGGTGCCACGAAGGGAGACATTGGTAATGGTACTATCATTGGGCGATTGCTCGATGTCAACACCAGCCCCGGTCATATCCTTGATTCCATTGATATTTGCGCCACCCTTGCCAAGGATACGTGCAACTGTGCGAGTAGGGACAGTGAACTCTGAAGTATGGTTGAATTCCCTCTCCACTTCAAGTGCCTCGAGGAGCTCGGCCTTCGCGCCCATAACGCCCTTCTTGCCACCTTTGATGAGGACCTCATCAGCCTTGAGTTGTTCACGAGTTTTGCCTTCTGCATTAGCGCTTTGACGAGGGAAAGTAATCTTGACGGTGTATTTCTCCTCCAGGCGGATAGCATACTTGCCACCCTGACCGATGAGGGAAGGGTGGAATTGGGTAGGAATCTTCAAAATTTCAGACGTCTCATCAGCCTGTTTAAGGAGGTAATCATTAAATTTCATAGTTGTGCAATAAATTTGCCCACCAATCGCTCAATCTGAGCAAGGATACGCTTCTTGGCCTCCTCAACGTTCTCCTCACGACCAGTGATCTTGACCTTAGATTTTTGAGCAGTCGCTTTCTTCTTCCTGCCACCGAGTTCCTTGTCCTCTTCGTCATTGACGTCGACTTTGACGGCGAATTGGTCCCTGAGCCTATTTATACCAACACCCTGAGCACCAACAACACGACCAACGTATTCGCGGCCGATCTCGAACTCAGTTGACTGTAATCGATACTGAGATAGACGTAAACCATCAACGGGTTGGTACTCACGTAGCTGTTGATAATTTCGTCATTCTTTGCATTTTCCACGATTTGGAGGATTTCACTGATAGCCCGGTCAACGTCGGTACTCGCGCCCCGGACGAGAATGGTATCTTCAGTAGCACCTTCACTACATTTGGCACCGAATTTGATTACCAATGTCTCATCTCCACCAGTGATCCTTTGAAGCCAGATATCAAGAAGGGCGGTAGGTGTAGGAAGATGGGAACTTACGTCTTCAGAGTGGCACCGTTTGAACCGATGATTGCTTTGTGCCAGCGTTTCTCAACAACGATGCTCTGGCTCTTGACATCTGCAGCATCTTTTGCGAACGCGAGCAAAACCTGAGTAACCTCGTCCAAATTGCGCTTCTTGTCATCCGGAGAAGGTGAGGCATTAAGCGAAAACGGATCGTAAACAAGTAGCACGGATGAAGTTTCTTCCGATTCCTTAGGAAAGAATACCTGAATATTGTTTATTTCGTGGAATTGCTTGATTCTAGGTTTAGGAATATCAACATGTTCGATCTGAAGATGATAATGGATGACTCACTTGGTGGAATTCTTCCCAATGATGATACGGTGCAAGAACCAATCGATTGTGACGTCTTGGGTCGCCCCATAAAGTTTGCCAATAGCTTCTGAGACTTGACGAACGGCAGAGTCAACGTCAGGTTTCTCACCAATAAGGTCAATAATGTAAGACGACCTGTCCTGAGTAACGGTCGGAAGGAAAGCAGTAACGCCAGGATTCTTGTCCTTCAGTGTCTTATCATAAGAAATGTACTTGAAAAAGGTAACCAGATTGCGGGAAATAGACACAGGACCTGGGATAGGAAACTCATGTATGTACTTTGAGTTGGCATGTTGCATAACCTCTGTGAGACCACTCGAGAGGTCGGTACCCTGACCCCAAATTGTGATCTCGTCACTGGAATCATCAGAGCTGGGAACAATAACGGCACACTTGCTAGCCGCCGTGATTTCTTGCACGGCATCTCCGACAAGTAAACGATGTTGACGTTTGGGCAAGGCGAGCCTCAGAGATGTGAGACTAGTTTTAAGTGACTCGATCAAGCTTTTGATCAACTCGACCAGACGGATGACACCCTCGCGATCACCACTGACTGTGATTTCACGGCTAGGAGCATTGAGAGCAAGGGTAACGCCAGCATCTTGAGCGGTGGACAGGAGAGAAGTCTTTTGAGCGATAATGAATGGCAATACGTTATCAGGAATGTCTCGGACGCGACTAGTGACCTTGGAAATTTTGGATGAGATAATCTGATTGAGTAGAGTCCGTGCTTCATAGACAAAAGGTTGGGGACCGGTGACAGTTATAGGGATAGTAGGCTCATCTTCATCCTCATCCAAAGATGGAGTCGCCTTGCCGGAGCTGGCAGCACTCGTTTGACCGTTGATGTTTGAGACTTCCCTCTTGGGGATATCAAGTCTGACACCCGTCTGATCGCGGATTTGTTTGAGAGTAACACCTATTATTCAGACTCAGAATGTTTGATACCACTGATGAACCTAAATCCAACCTCGAGCCCCAATGATAGCTGGAATTGTGGATTGGGGAGCATCAATGACCAAAGTCATCTCGAGAGTATGTCAACCTTGGACAACAAGGGGAAGGAAAGATTACGTACATCCGGACTCAACAGAACGACAAGACTACGCTTGGCCTTCTCGAGATCTTTTTCGGAGTCTGCCTTGAGATAAAACGTGGTCTGACGTGTCTTTTGGTTCGAAGAAGCCTCCAATTTAACCTTGTGCTTGGCAGTCACTTGCTTCATGACCTCACCAATCGTTGCCGGTCTACCATCCTTACCTGCAGTGGAGAGATCAATGTCCGAAAGAGTGATAGAGTCTGAGAAGACCGGGTTCTTCAAAATAGCTGCCTTGATACGCGGTCCACCCCAGGCAGAAGCAGCAGGGGCAGTAGAGGCCGAGGAAGGAGCCAGGGAAGGGAAGGCGATTTCCGACCGAGTATCCAACTGGACAGTAGAGGACTTGGCCTTGGGCTTGGTAATGACTTCACCCAGAGGAGGGAATGGATCAGGAGCCCCATCAAGTTGGTGCCTCTTCTGCAAGGGTGATGTTCAGTAGTGTAGCAAGTGTGTAGTCAAATACAACGTACTTGAAGGTCGGCAGCAGTCAGAGTCGAAGTAGCCATGCTGCTCGTAATTGGCCTTTGACGGTGTATACCAAAGCGACCAAGTCTGAGAATTCAGACCTCGCTACACAAAAGAACAGGGAAACGTGGTGGTTGTGGGGAAAAAATCTTGAGTCGCCTCATGCAAGCAGGGGCGTGGGACTTTGATGGCTTATTGACGTGGCACAGGCACTCAATACTAGGCTCTATTCTGGTCCTGACGATCCCTGTCGCTGGCAACTATCATCCATTGCCCCTACTACTGCTCTCCGCCACTTCCAGACTGATCAATCTACGCTATCCATACTGTAAAGAGGTACTGATACTGCCTTGGTCTTCCACAGCACGAAACAAAGACGCGGTCTTTGATATCACGTGGACACCTGTTTCTAAATTTCAGGGCAACGTGGAAGCCTGCCATCCCGTCCTCATGCTACTTTATTGATGCACTTTTTTGAAATTGTCTCGAGGCCACGCCTCTCGCTTGTCGCCTTATTTCTCCATGTCACCCTGCTCTATCCTGGACTGTCGTATGCCGACAAGTCATTCACTTCATTTCTTTCGGATACCTTGGTGAGGAAGGATCAAGTTCAAACTGTTCTTGAATACCAACCAGTCAGGCACGCCTCCTGTAAAAATGCCGTCGTAAGCCGACTAGTTTCTCTTCCATGGAATATGTCATACTACCCTCTGACTTAGTTGACTGGACCAATAGAAACAACTCTTTGCGACTACGAAACAATAGAAAGTGTCAATGATCAGCTATTTAATAATCTCTCCGACCTTGTTCGCATGCCTTTCTTTCGCTACTTCCAGGTATGCTCACTCCCGCCATCCCTGTCCATGCCGCTCAGTCCGTCTCGAGGTTGACTTGTATCGGGAATGTCCATACTGGGATGACCACGGCTCTTGTAATAATCCAGGTTGTGCTATCACTACTGTGGATGAGGTTAGTCATGACAATTTTCCCTTCCTGGTCAGAGGCTTGATGGATTTAGAGCAATATCCCAGAAAAATGGAGAGCAGCAGCTTTGAGCAAAGTGGACCCTGCATCAATTGATAAAGTGGGTTTCCGCGCTCGCTCTATTGTTCTTGGCGCCCATACTTAGCTTTTTCAGCGTCATGAACTTCCTGGTTGCTATTACCGTGATTCAGACTACTGCTTCCTAGATGACAATACAGGTATATGTCTCTGTCGAATCCAGTGCTTAACCTTCTAATTGAAAGAAGAGGGCGATTATTTCGACCTACAACTAGTTCCAGAAAGATACACAGGATATTCTGGTCATGATGCTCGGCGTGTCTGGAGGTCTATCTACGAGGAGAACTGTTTTGGTTTGTCGGAACTGAGCCTCATGACAGGGAAATCTCCTGCTCCCGTGACGCTCCCAGATACCATGATTGAAGTTCTCCATGATGATGGGGTAAATTCACCTGCTCAATGCCTCGAAAAACGAGTGTATTACAAAATGATATCTGGTATCCCTTTTTCGCTTACGAATATGGCTTCGTCCTCAATCAGTTGGTTATGCAGGCCTTCATGCCTCGATATCGACTCATATATGTTATGAATACCTCAACCAAACCACGGGAACATGGGTGAGTTTTGATCGTGGGCTAATCTGTTCCGTATCTTGAGCTGCTTTACTAGGGTTCTAATCTGAACTGTTTCATCAGTCGGGTAGCGTCTCACCCAGAACGTCTTCAATACATCTATTTCAACACAATTCTTCTTTTACGAGCAGTCCATCGTCTTGGACCGTATCTCTCGGCCTTCGACTACTGTTCCACCGGAAAGCACGACGATGATGCCGAAACCTGGGACCGTCTGGGAAAGGTTCTGATAATTGCGAAGGATACGGGTAAATTTGATGAGACGGTTCTCTTTAGGGGTGAAAATGCCAACGTTAGTTCTCATACCCACCTGATTTCTGGTCTTACTGGTAATTTTAGGTTTTGAAAGAGGAGTTCAAAGCACATTTCCGAAATGTAACTCGAATTATGGATTGTGTTGGTTGCGATAAATGCAGGCTCTGGGGGAAAATTCAAACAACTGGACTCGCGACCGCTCTCAAGATACTCTTCGAGCTGGATGAGAAAGCATTGAAGTAAGTGGCCTCATCGCTTCCTTTCGTGATGAGTTGAACATCTAGAAGTCCTAGTACAAATCCAGATTTTCTGCATCGGTCTGAAGTAGTCGCCTTGTTCAATACCATTTTTCGCTTCAGTGAGAGTCTCAAAGCTGTGGATAACTTCCGCTCCGAATGGCAGGGACTGGACAAACACGAGTCACAGAAAATTATCGACGAAACGGAGAAGTCGACCAGGCCGAGGGCACCTCGACACCGTGACGAGTTTTAGCGGCGTCGGCCGAGTCCTTAGTCTGATTTCAGCCCAGCCCTATCCTTGTGATGTGATGTGACTTAGAGTTTTACAAAGTTGGGGATCAGTACTAAATGTTACACGGCGGATATTTAGAAGTCAAGTTGAATTGGGATGTCAAGTCACCTGTCCAGTCACCTGTCAAGTCGTCTAGACTTGTCATGCTGTCATGCTCTACTACAGCTATGCCACCACTGTATCAGGTTATCTGTAGCTGCACTGATTGTCACCCTTATACCCGATAATCAACTCATTTATGGCAAACTAGTATTACCCAATACTTATACTGCACATTCAAGAAAAGATGAGTCTGTAAGCAATGCAGATCAGGCATATTATTACATCACTGTAACTATCATCAAATACTGTAGTATTCTATCTCTTTCATCTCATCAGAATCTGCCAAGATTTCCTCACTCTCAACATCAGATAAATCATCCAACTTGTACCTAGCCAGAATCTCTTCATTACACTTCTGCATAAATGCTTTATCACTTAGCTGTTTATCTTGGCTATATGTAAATGTTTCTTTTATGTCTGGAAGAAGTACAATAGATTTGTTAATGTGATTGAGGTTGTAGTCAACTGAAAAATCCAGGGTCATAGCAATCAATAGAAACATATTGTGCCTCTTCTTCTCATTTCTTGTCAAGTAACTGAATCAACTTCTTCATATCAGTAGAGCATTCAGGGTAATGCTTAATCTAGTATATTAATTGTCTACTCTCTTTTTGACCATCTAGATCAGCTTCATTATCTGATATTCCCTTAGATGTGATAAGATCAATATATTGCTAAGAATATTTATTCCAAATAAGAAAATCACAGCAAAGATCTGCAAGCTCATATAACAAATGATAAAATATATGGTAAAATGAAAATAAGTAAGAGAAACTCACATGTTTTCTGTTCTAGTATTGAAAATCAATTTTAGATGTTGTGTTATGGACTAGCCCAGTCCTAAAATTGTATGATTAGAGAAATAGAAAAAGTGGAAACTCTTCTCCAATAGTTTGGATGAGGTGTGCTAAAAATAGAACAAGAGATAAGATCAGATCAGATAAAGGTCACATAATGGAAACTTATAGAAGAATTGTGGGAAATTACTTAAGTGTACACATAGACAAATAATATTTATATATAAATAGATAGAGTAATTGTTACAACACTCTAATCTCTGTTTAAACCCAGTAGTTTAGAGATCAGTCACAACCTTGTATTTCTTCTTAACCATATAGTCAGTAGCTCTAGTTAGGGATTTCAAAAAGGTTATACAAAAGGAAGATAAATATGTTGTAGTTGTATTGTATTTGTTATCTCAAGAAACTAATGGTTACAATAGTTAGCTTAAGCCTTAGTTGATGAATGACTTTGTTTGTCCACTAAAAGGCCTTAGGTTCTTAAAATGATATAGAGAAAAAACTAGAAGAAAAGAGAACTTATTATTATTCTCTTTTCTTTGTCTATATTTATACTATTTAGGGTTACTGTTATTTGTACTACTTTGTAACTATCTAGAGATAAAGAAGCCAGTCTGAGTTTATAGAAAGCTTATGAGTTTGAGTTATAAAAAGCTCATAAGTCCAATTATTTGCCAAAATATCCTATAATAAATTTTAAAAGTCAAAAAATAATATACAACAAATCATGAGCAATAATGAGTCAAGAAAATAGTCTACTATAAGTTCAAATAGATTAAATAATAGAAAGCAAACTCTAATCATTCAATACAAGTTCCAATATATTATCAGTTGTATTATTGTTGAACTAGAGGCTATTTAGATAAAGTTAGCTAATAAGATCTAGTTGTTCTTAGATCAGAGCATTGTTTTGACTCCATTTGTTATTTACAACCATAGTATCACAAACTTTATTTGGCCATAACTCTACAAATATTTACATGATTTTAATAGTCTTAAATGCATTTGAAAGCCCTTAAGAAGATCTTTTAAAGAATGCCCAAAATGTGCTGAAACAATCAATACTCATTAAGATATCAAGTGATCAGTACTAGACACTAATTGGTTGATATTTCTGGAACTGCCAAATGTGTAGTGATCATTAATTGAGGTAACTTAAGATCACACTCTAAATCAGAGTTAACAAAAAGAACTTGTTAGAGTTTTTATTAATTGCTCTACATTACTTATACAATTTATTTATTTGTACACATTATTTTTCTCTTGTATTTCCCTATTGAGTTACTATTCCCAATTTGGTGATAAGTTTTCATACATCTAATAAATAAAAGAAAAATAAATATTGCCTTTAGAGAAATTAAACAGTTTATAACATCACTTCCCTCTTAAGGATCCTCATTCCAAGGACTTTTCATAGTTTATTGTATGAGTCTCTTAGATCATCCATATTTTCTCCTTCATTTTCTAACCCTTCTAGATGTTGTAAGTACATCTCGAGCCTCATTTTTTTGTTTATCTCTATTTGGTTCTAATCCTTTGCCTTTGTCATTTTGTATATGTTTTTATTTTTGTTATGATTACTAAGCATGATATTTTTTGTGAGAGAATAGTTATTTGTCCTTAGTTTTGTGGATATCAGACTGAGGTGAATATTTTGTTGTTATATTTTATATATGTTTTATTGATGTATTTAGTTGGATTGATTTTTAGGTATACTTCAATATATTCAGTTCTGTGGATATCAAACTGAGTTGGATTGGTTTCTAGGACATCAGATTGACATCTGATACTGCAATGCAATCCTACTAATTATAAAACTAGATATTTCTTATCTTCTTTAATTTTTTGTTGATCTTCCTTGTCTTCTTCTTCATTCCACTCTTTTACCATTCCTGTAATAAAATGGCAGGCAAACTAGAGAATCTGTGGTAGCAGATTGTTTTATTTCATTTTCATTTTCATTTATTATATAATAGTTTAAAGTGCGCAAGACATTATGACTTTATTACCAATGGCCACTTACTGATTTGTGATTTATTTGAGTTTTAGAAGTTCTCAAGAGTGTTTAAAGTGATTTAGAGTAAGCAACAAAAGATATTATTAAGTCTGAGGTCTAATTCTCAGAAGCCTTATATATATAAAAGAATAGTCTATGTATCTGGACAGAGCATCACATATTCTACTGCCTATTGTTCTACATATGGCAGTCCTTTTGTGTCCAGAATAGTGATAACTTAACCATAAAAGAGGCAGTTCTTATTTGTGTTCAAGAATTGATGTGCATTTATAGATAATAGATCAATGTTATGCTAAATCTTGAGGTTCTTATATCTCTACAGGATCTTATTGCCCTAAGGTCTATTTATAGTTGTCAGAAGCATATTGAAGAGAGCTTCCATGTACACATGGAAGCAAATGTCTGTGTTTGGCAGTTCCCAAGATATCTAGCAATTAGTATCTAGTACTAATTAACTGATATCTCAATGAGTACTGATTGCTTTGACATGTTTTGGGCATCGTTTGAAAGGTATTTTTGAGGGCTTTCAGACGCATTCTAGACCGTGGGAATTGTGCAAGTATTCGTGGAGTTATGGCTGAATGAAGTTTGTGATAGGCTTAAATATTCACTTCATATCTCTCGCTTCCTTCCTCTGTACTGCCTTCTGATTGACAGTTCCTACCACTCTCTCCAGATCAGTGATTCCAGCCCTCGTCTTTTGGACCTTAAGCACTATATCACAAATGGTTACTTACTAGTTTGTGATTTGCAAGAGTAGTCTTCAAAAGGCTCAAAATGCGAAGTAGTTTAGCAACAAAAGATGTTGTTAAGTCTGAGGTCTAACTCTCAGACTATAAAGCCTTATATACAGGAAATGATGGTCTGTGCACCTGGACAGAGCATCACATGTTCTACTGCCTATTGTTCTACATATGGTAGTCCTTTTGTGTCTAAAATAGCAATAACTTAACCATATAAGGGGCTGTCCTTGTTGTGTTCAAGAATTGATGTGCATCTATGGGTAATAGATCAGTGTCATGCCAAACCTTGAGGTCCTTGTATCTTCACAGGATCTTATTGCCCTAAAATCTATTTATAGTCATCAGAAGCGTATTGAAGAGAGCTTCCATGTGCACATGGAAGCGAACATCCGCGTTTGGCGGTTCCCGAGATATCTGCCAATCAGTGTCTGGCACTGATTAACTGATATCTCAATAAGTACTGATCACTTTGGCACGTTTTGGGCATCGTTCAAAAGGTCTTCTTAAGGGCTTTCCGATGCATCTTAGACCGTGGGAATCGTGCAAGTATCCGTGGAGTTATGGCCAAATGAAGTTTATAACAATTCCACTCTTCTATCTTCCTTCCCTCGTATTTGTTCTTTTCTTCCTCCATTCTTTTCAAGAACGGATTTCTATTGTACCTCGAGAACGGATTCCTTTTCCGCCATCTCCAATTTTCTTCTATTCTTTTCCAATACTCCTGATCGTACTTCTTGTTGCCCTATCCATAAAGCAATTTGGCCATGTATTTTCCTGGCAACTCTCTGTTAAATGCTTTCTTATCCTCTTTAGCCTCTTGCCATTTTACTTCTTCTTCTTCTTCTTTACTATAGTTCCTTTCAAACTCTTCTACCAATTCCATCGCATTCTTGAGATTCTCTTTACTCTCCCAAGTGTCTTCTTCCGCTATACATCCCTTCCATTGCACTAGGTATTTATCTCTTCCCCATACTCTTCTCTTGTTCATGATCTTCTCTACCTCCCATTCTTCCTCTTCTTCAATTACCACTGGTTATGGTGCTTCTTTCCTCTGTCCTTCTATTTGCAACTTATATCTTCATACCCTATTGACATTGACCACTGGATGTATTTTAACCATTCTTGGTAGTTCCAATTCTATTGCATTACTTGAAATAATCGTCTTTACTTTATAAGGTCCTACAAAGTGTTCAGTAAACTTCTCTGTATGTTTTCTAGCCATTTGGTATTTCAGATCTTTAGTGCTGAGTAGTACTAAGTCACCTACTCTATACTCCTCCACCTCCCCTCTTTCCCTATCAGCATACTGCTTTATCTCTTTCTGTGCTTTCTATAGTGCTGTCTTTGCTTCCTCCTGTACATTCTTCATCCTCTCCACAAACTTCTCTGCTCCTTTATGTTTCCCCTTCTTCCTCATCTCAAATCCCATCCTAGGATCCTGTCCACTATTTGCCTTAAAGGGCGAAACTTTGGTTCCTACATGCACTTTGTTGTTATAGGCAAATTCTGCTGTTCCTAGTCACTTTGGCCATTGCTCTTGTCGATGGTCTATGAACATTTGGAGGTATTGTTCCAACTCCTGGTTCATCCTTTCTGTTTGACCGTCTGTTTGTAGGTGGAATGCCATCAACAGTTTTGTCTCGATTCCCAATATGTGATTTAGCTCCTTTATGACCCCTGCCACGAACTGTGGTCCTCTATCTGAAATTATGCTATCTGATAGTCCATGTAGTTTCCAAACATTATCTTTAAATAGGCGTGCCAACCCTTCTGCACTAGTTCTTTTTGTAGTAGGTATAAAGTATCCTATTTTTGTGAATCTATCTACTACCACTAGAATGGCATTGTATCCCTGCGCTAAAGGTAACTTTGTGATGAAGTCTGCACTGATATGCAACCAAGCTTTCTCTGGAATCGAATTCAGCATTAGTTTTCCTACTGGTGGTTGCATTCGATTTTTGTTTCTCTGGCAAACGTCACATTATTCCATATATCTCTTCACTTCTCTAGTAACCCCTGGCCACCAGAAATTCCTAGTCACCAATTCTACCGTCTTCCACTGCCCTCTGTGTCCCCCTACAGGCATATCATGGTATAGCCTGATTACTTCCGCTCTCAGTTTTTTATCTTTTGGGACATACACTTTTTCTTCTTTTAACATTAAGCCATCCTTTTGATGCCACTCTTCATCTCTTAGTATTCTTACTCCTGCCTTCTTCATTTCTTCCACTGCTTTTACAACTTCATCATCTTTTGCTTCACATTTCCTCACTTTATCTAACAAGTCCACTTCTTCTATTATTACTTCTGCTATTTTGATCCTCTTCACCTCCAGCCACTCCTTCTTTACCAGTACTTGCTCCTCATTATCTTTCTCTATTCCTACCTCCCAATCTGGTCTCCTACTCAATCCATCCACCTTTCCCATTTTGCTTCCTGAAATATATTTCAAGACAAAGTCGAATCTTGATAAGTATAGTGCCCATCTTACTTGTCTATGATTGAGCTTCTGATTGCTCATGAAATACTCGAGATTCTTATGATCGGTCCAGACTTCAAATTTACTTTGGGACCTCTTCAGAAAGTGTCTCCAAGCTTCTAAACAGTGTATTACAGCTAACATTTCTTTATCATGTATTTCATAGTTTTGTTCTATTTCGTTTAACAATTTAGAAATATAAGCCACCAGTCTCTATTTGCCATCTTCACATTTGACTGACAGAACTCCTCCCATTGCAAAGTTAGAAGCATCTGCTTCAACTCTGAATTCTTTGTCTATGTCTGGTGCAACTAGTAATGGTCTGCTAGTAAAAACCTGCTTCAGCTGCTCAAATGCTCCTTGCTGCTTGTCTCTCCATTTCCACTTCTCTTCCTTCCTTGTTAAATTGTTTAAGGATTGGGCTATTTTGGCAAAGTCTTTTACAAATCACCTATAGTAATTGGCAAGACCCAAAAACTTTCTAATATCCCTAACTATTTTTGGTGCCAGCTAGTTCAATACTCTTGTCACCTTATCCTCCTCCATTTCAAATTTTCCTTGACCCATTACTACTCCTAGGAAGTTTACTTTCTGTACCTTCCAAGCGCATTTCTCTGGTTTTACATATAGGTCATTTTCCTCTAATCTTCTCAATACCTCTTCTACTATTGCATCGTATCCTTCCTTTGTCTCTATTCCCACTAGTACGTTATCCACAAATGCTGCCATTTTTTCTTTATTTATCATGTCTCTCAGGATTTCATTTATCATACCCTAAAATGTAGTAGGTGAATTTATCATCCCAAAGAACATCACCACTGGTTCATATGACCTCACATGAGTAGTAAAGGCCGCCTTCCACTCATCTCTCTCTTTGATTTGCACATTATTATATCCCCACTGGAGATCTATTTTAGTAAAGATCCTTTTATTGCCTATAGAATCTACTAAGTCTGTAATTAACAGCAGAGAATAATTATTCTTGACCGTCTGCTTGTTGAGTCTCCTGTAGTCCATAACTATGCACTTTCCTTCATCTTTCTTGCCCACAAAGAACACTGGCAATGTCTGAGATGATTTAGAAGGTCTGATATATCCCTTCTTTAGGTGTTTATCAATGAATTTCTGTACCTCTTCCTTTTCATTTCTAGAGAAAGGATACACTCTTGCTTTGCTTGTCTTGAAGTCATTGTTAAGATCTATTGCATGATCCCACACCTTTCTGACCGGCATTCTTTCTGACTTCACCTTCCCAAATACTTTCAGCCACTTATAAAACCTTTTAGGTACCATCTCTTCCATCTTCCTATGATCTGCCTCTATTTCTTCCTTTCTTCTCCAGTCCTCTTTCTTATCTACTGTCTATCATACAATTTTCTTTTCATCCTCTTTAGTTTCTTTCTTTCTTTTTATTCTCACTGTTTTTCCATACAATGGTGGACATCTCGTCATTCGTACTTCTCTCTTTTCCTAGTCTATTTCTAGGTTGTGGGCTGCTAACTATGGCATGCCCAGTATTACGTCTGTCTTTTCCAATTCACAGACATCCATTTGCACTCTCTCTACATGTCCTTTGTAGAACATATTTACTTCCACTTCATGAGTAATCACACCTTCACTATTACTGGTGCCGTCCACATTCCTTATTTGCAAGGGTCGATCCAGCTTGATCAACCTGTATCTCCCTTTCTGAGCTAGACCTTTGTTCATAAATAAGCCTGTTGCTCCACTATCAAGCAATGCTTTCACTATCCTTCCTTCATGAGTATCTATCTTTTTGATCCCCACGTTTATCCACACTTCTCTTAGAGGCTTAAATGTTCACCTCACTTCTCTCACTTCCCCTTTTCTCTGTACTGCCTTCTGATTGACAGTTTCTGCCATCCTCCTCAGATCAGTGATTCTAGTCCTCTCCTCCTGGGCCTTAGGCACTGTCCATTCCACTTCTTCTCCCCAATTCTACCACGGCGTTTTCTTTCCTGTCCTACATGGCAGACAGAAAACTTCTCCTTTCTCATTTCTTATTATTTTCCAAATGACCGCATCCTTTCCTTCACATGCATTATACTTCACTCTGTTTGCTCTTCCGCTTTCTGCTTCTCTATCTCTCCAGTTCCATGCCTCTTTGCAGCTCCCACACCACATATTGCTTAACTGCACCTTTCCTAGGAAACCCTATCCCTTGTTCTCTTCTGTCTTCGTTCCCTTATAGTCGCATCCACTACACTCCATAAATGTGACCACTTTTCTTGGTGTGGTCCATCCCTCCATACACATTACCGCTTTTCTTGGTGGTAGTCCCCTTGCCCCGCTATGCTTCTTTACCTTCTCCCATACTGCTCGCAGTGGTGCTGCTTTTTTCTTCCTTCTTTCTTTCTTCTGTGAACATTCCCACTTTTTGTGCCTCTCTTTACCACATCTAAAGTATTGTGGCTTTTCTTCTACAACTTCCTGTCTCCTTAACTCCCTCATCCCACATTATATCACTCTATCCTTCAGCGCTTCAAATCTATTTTCCCTTACTGCCTTCTTTCTCTCTTCTTCTCCACTTCTACATTTTTGGGCAATGTGCCCAAATCTCCCACAGCATCTACACAATCTCCTCTCTCTTCCTTCTAGTTCTGCCCTTAATTTGGCAAGGGCACACCTTTCAGCATGTCACTCATGAGTTTATTGTATTGGTCCAGTGATATGGTGTGACGTTCTGGACAGGTATGGTTGTTGTAAAAAAAAGGAGATTTATATTTGTTGAGGATGCGTCGTTTTCTTCTAAGGGCTCATAGTACATCTGCTGGGGCATACAAGTCTTCTCCCAGCCAGGTGCCTACTGCCTTACTGACTACTGCCCTAATAGTACTTTGGCTATCACTCCACGGAGGAGATCCCTATACTAATCACCTTCTTAAGGATGCGGTGATATTCCTCTGTATAGACTGATCACAATGGACCAATAGCACGAAGTATATAATATGAAGAAGTATACAAGTATACTAGACAGCACTGCTCAATTATGAGGTCAGGTCTTAGATGTGATACCTGAGCTTGGTACTACACTGCCACCATTAGTCCCTAACTGACTAACAAGTCCCCTTAAGCTTGGGGCCCAGTTATCAGGAAGTTGGGAGTGATCTGAGTTGATCACCCACCGAGGGAGCAATGAAAGTAAGTTAGACAAGGATCGAGGCGATCGATGTCTGGATGTAAAAACGAGTTCTAGTATAACAATTGAAGTCTCAGTTGGGTAACCTTAACCTCATTCACACTCTAAGTCAGAGTTTGACAAAGAGAACTCGTTAGAGTTCTCATTGGATTGTATACACTACTTATACAAGTCCAATTATTTGTCCTTGTTTACTGATCTGATGTTATTACATAATTAAATGAAAATGAAAATAAATATAAATATAAATATTAACTTAAGGAAAATGGTGGTTCATGACAATATCTGTTAGAGTGCACAAGTCTTTTTCCAGCCAGATGCATAATGTCTTACTGACTACTGCCTTAATAGTACTTTGGCTATCACTCTAAAGAGGAGATCCCTTGTAATGACAAGGCCAGCTGTGACGACTGTCTTATCACACTCAACGTTATGAGAGAA